>JACCED012361149.1_pt1 | contig 11544 bp, 4 predicted proteins | sample 7455021 | NCBI WGS metagenome assembly JACCED01 (sample SAMN15323456, study PRJNA562643) | freshwater metagenome | isolation source: river surface water | place: USA:Blue River Watershed | collected 2017-08-19
ACAGGGCGATGTCGCAGACGCGACTGCTCCAAACTTCGATTTTCTGGGTACTGCTGCCGCTGATGATATTGTCGCGCGATTCTGGCAGGGTGAATTTCGCAGCCAAGCCCGTAGAATAAATAGGAGTAAAAATATCGGTCCCATTGGCGCTACGACCTACTTTGCTGCCATCGGTATTGCGAAAAACGAAGGCCATTTGCAAAATGACTTCGCTGGCGCCGAAGGCGCCGCCCTGCGAATAAAAATCTTTTACGTGGTAGCGAATCTTCCACAAATCATTGCCCATGTAAGTCATTTTGGTCCGATTATCAGCCGTACCCCAGGTACCAACCACGTGTTTCCAATCGCTACCACTTGTACTCGCCGTGGTGATCACACCCGTATGAGCATAAACCTGACTCGCCCCAACCAAAGCACCGTTTCCCAACTTCGCATTGTACACAATGGTAACGGTGTCAGTTTCCTTGGGAAATACCGGACTCACCGATAATACCTGCGCCTGTATCGCCGTCATCGCCACACAAAAAACAGCCAGAAAAAGGGAAATTCGCTTCATAAGTTCATCAAAGATAGACGATAAGTGTCAATCTGACAATAAAAGACCTTCCTCTTGGACAACATCCCTACATGGGTGATGGATGTCATAGCAACTACCACGAAAAACAACGAACTTTGTATCACTAAACAATGAGCACAGAAAACAAAGCAGTTAGCAACCACACCTACCCGGTAATGGGCATGACTTGTGCTGCCTGTGCTGTGAGTTTGGAGACCTACTTGGGCAGTCAGAAAGGCGTTGAAAAAGTGGTTGTTAGTTACCCCAACCAATCGGTTTTTGTGCGATTCGATGCGGGGGTTATCACCGAGGTTCGGTTGACAGAAGCGGCGAAAGAAATTGGCTATGAATTGCTGCTTGGCGATGCGGCCAAGGGGAGTGATGCGGCCGCGCTGCGCGCGGCCCAATCCAAACACCACCTAAAAATCAAACTCCTTGTTGCCGCCCTCTGCACCACCCCCATCTTCCTCATTTCCATGTTCTTCATGAACCAATTCCCCCATGAAGGACTCATCCAATTTATCCTCGCACTGCCAGTAATCCTGTTCTCTGGTCGCGATTTCTATACCTCAGCACTCAAAAAACTCAGACACAAACAATCCAACATGGATTCCCTGGTGGCCATGTCAACCGCTACCGCCTTTGTCTATTCCACCTACCAAATGACCCTGTTTTACCTCGGTCAACACGCCCACCATCACAACAACCACCCCCACTATTACTTCGAATCAGCCACGGTCATCATCACCCTGATTCTGCTGGGCAAATACCTCGAAGAACGCGCCAAAAATCGCAGCGCACAGGCCATCAACGACCTCCTATCACTGCAACCTACCCAAGCCACCGTCATTCGAAACAACCAAGAAATCACCATCCCCACCGCAGAAATCCTGCTGGGCGATTTTGTCATTATCAAACCTGGTGAGCGCATACCCATCGATGGCAAAGTACGGTCCGGTCAATCCCATATCGACGAATCAGCCATCACTGGCGAACCCATCGCATCGGCCAAAACCAAAGGTAGCCCCGTCTTCGCCGGCAGCATCAACCAAGAAGGCAACCTCAAAATTCTCGCAGAAAAAGTGGGCTCCCAAACCCTCCTATCGCAAATCGTTGCGCGCGTTGAACAAGCCCTCGGCTCCAAACCCCAAATACAACAACTCGCCGATCGCATTTCAAGCATTTTTGTCCCAACCGTAATGATACTCGCCGTAGTATCTGCCCTATTTTGGTACATTTTCCCCCTCAATACCCCGCAAGGATTCGCCCTCACAACCTTCATCAATGTCTTGATCATCGCTTGTCCTTGTGCGCTCGGACTTGCAACCCCCACAGCGCTTACCGTTGGAATTGGAAAAGGGGCCAAGCACGGGATATTGGTCAAAGACGCACAAGCGCTGGAACTGGCAGGCAAACTAACCGACATCGTTTTTGATAAAACCGGCACCCTTACCCAAGGCAAACCCGCCGTGGAAGCCGTTCATTTATTCCCAACCGATCTGCTCGATGAGGCGCAAATACGGCAAGTGCTGTTCACCTTAGAAAAACAGTCAGAACACCCCCTCGCCCAAGCCGTGGTTGATTACCTTTCACAAAGCGATATCCTTCCGCAAGCCATCGCCCAGTTCACCAACCTACCTGGCAAAGGCATCACCGCCAATGTCAATAACCAGCACTATCAATTGGGATCATGGGATTGGATTGCTACAACCATTCAACCCCAAATCAGCAACGAACAAAAGCTGTTGGCACAAAACCTACTCAACGATGCCCAAACCGTCATCGCCCTGTGTAACGAAAGTCGTCTCTTGGCGATGCTCGGACTCGCTGACCCGGTGAAAGACAGCGCCAAAACAACGGTAAGCCAGCTGCAAAAAGAGGGTTATCGGGTACATTTACTTACCGGCGATAATCCACAAACGGCCCAAAAAATCGCCTCGGCTTTGGGCATAGACAATGTGATCGCACAGGCACTGCCCGATACCAAACTCAATTACATCAAATCACTGCAAGCACAAAACCGAATCGTAGCGATGGTGGGCGATGGCATCAACGACGCCCAAGCACTGGCACAAGCAAATGTGAGTTTTGCCATGGGTACCGGCACCGCACTCGCGATGGAGTCGGCCGGAGTCACTTTAACCAACGGACAGATTACACAAATTCCGCAGGCCATAGCGCTATCAAAACAGACTTTGCGCACCATTCACGGCAATTTGGTATGGGCATTCGGATACAATTTGCTGGCGATTCCCTTGGCGATGGGGGCTTTCTTTCCGTGGTTCGGCCTCACATTAAATCCCATGGTAGCAGGTGCGGCTATGTCGTTCAGTTCCATTTCCGTAGTACTCAACAGCCTATGGCTAGCAAAAAGAAAATAACATGACAACTTTACAATTCAACACCAACATCAACTGTGGCAACTGCATCAAATCGGTGACGCCATTTTTAAACGCTTTGGAAAGCATTGAGGCCTGGGAAGTCGATACCAACAACCCCGAGAAGGTGCTCACGGTAAACACGGAAGAAACAGCTGCAACAGTTGAGGCGGCGGTATTGGATGCCTTACAAAAGGCGGGGTTCAAGGCGGCGGTGCGACCTTAAACGCTCAAAATTATTTGATACGAGTAAACTCGATCTTTTTGCTCACATCGGAAGGGTTTTCCAACCACATTTCGTTGTTTGTGAGGCGAAGGATACGATACACTTTGGTACCCAAATCCACGCCATTCCATGTTTGTTTGAGCGATATTTTCTCTTTGGTATCACCCCACTGCCATGCCAAATCAATGGTGGCAACGTTATAACTACCTGTAAACAATTTGGTTTTGGTGGTAGCGGTACCCGCATTTTCCTTGGTGAAGGTATAAATCAACGAATCGCCTTCTTTGGGGGCTGAGCCATCTTCTTTGAAAGTATTGTTCCAACGACCTTCTAGGCGACCTGCTTTGGAGCGGAACGACAAACTTGGACCTTCTTCGTAGGTACAGCTTTGGATGGTGGCCATGGCCACGAGAACGGCAGCGAATAATCTCATTTTCATAGGGTTGGATTTATGTGTTGGTTACGAATTAAATAATTTTTTCATTGAATTGAACACGCTACGACAGAAAATTCACGAAATTTGTGCTGTTGCAATGGGATTGACCGGATTCGACGGGATGATTGGTTGCAGTGTAAGCATGTGGTGCGTTGGGGGTTTGCACCTAAATCTCAACCTTCAAAACCATAAGAGGCGAATCTAACTACGCCATGGCTGCCTAATCGGAATGATTAAGTAATTGCCATCTACCCCGAATGTCTCTATCTGAGCCGATGTTCGTCAGGGGTAGTCGACCCGCTCAGGTACGTCCCTCAAGTGCCAATGCAGGGGATGCTTACAAAGTTGGATAAGGAGCGACGTTGGCCAGGGTAGAGCCGGCCCGTTCCCGAAAACCAATCTAACCCTAAACATGTAGAAAGCGCTAGTGATCGCATCGCCGGACGGGGGTTCGATTCCCCCCAATTCCACTCCTGAGACACCTAACCCATTGATTTTCAATGGGTTATTTTTTGTTTCAACACCGTTTTAACCCTAGTACCAACTAAAAACCCATTTAATTTATTAAGTTCGTACAACTTAGACTATAGAAAATCAGTCTATCGTTTCGAAAAAATGAAAAATGATTAGAGTTTTAGGGCTTATATTGTCTCTGTTCGCATTCTTTGCGAATGTCAACAAGCTGAATGCTCAATCAGATTTTAGTGCCGTAAACCGCAAAGGCTGTGCGCCACTCACCGTGCAATTTTCTGATCTATCCACCGGATCCATCGTGGCCTGGTCCTGGGATCTTGGAAATGGTAACCTGAGTACCCTCAAAAACCCATCGGCCAGTTACACAACACCTGGAAAATTTACCATCAAACTAACAGTCACCGATGCATCAGGAAACAAATTTTCCGTAACGAAAACGCAGTTTGTTGTCGCGTACAAGTCCCCTATCGCTGATTTCTCTGGTAGCCCAAGAACCATCTGTCAGGGTGAAACCGTATCCTTCTCTGACAAATCCACCCCCGGCGACACCACCATCACCAAGTATACTTGGGACATGAATGACGGCACTGTAATCACAGGATCCGCCAACCCCGTACACACCTTTAAAAGTGCTGGAACATTCCCCATTTCTTATTCCGTACAAGATGCCAATGGTTGTGTTTCCAAAACAATCAAACCTGCCTATATACTTGTCAATCCTAAGCCCACCGCTGATTTCACCACCGATTATGGCATCGATTGTAAAGCACCATCCATTATAAGCTTTACTGATAGAAGCAAAGGCAAAGGCCTTACCGGTAAATGGTCGTTTGGCGATGGTACTGAAAAACCCTTAACAGCCGGCGCAAACATCAGCCACCAATATAACTATCTAGGAAAATACAACGTAAAACTCGTTGTAAAAGACTCTAATGGATGCACAGATTCTGTCATCAAAAATGCAGCTGTAATACTAGAACCTTTCACGGCCAACTTCACCTCTGACAAACAAGTATTCTGTGGCTCAGGCACTGTAAACTTCACCAATACCAGCAGCCCGCAAACCGGCGTTATCTCCTCATGGGACTTTGGCGATGGCACAACATCTAATCGCGCGTTTCCTACCAAATCCTATAACAAACCCGGAAAATACAGCGTAACATTAACCATACAGTCGATGTACCGAAGTTGCACAGCAACCATTACCAAAAAAGAACACATCACCATCCACCCATCGCCAAAAGGTAATATCATACTGAGCGATACCTTCCCTTGTAGAGTGCCATTTTCCGTTTATGCCACCTATGTCGACACCGCTGGCTACAAAAGCATTGTTTGGCGTGTGTCTATCAACAGTGGCAGAAACCGCATTCTCGGCAGCAAAAACCCCATTCGCATCGATGGAAGTAGCTATGGAAAATATCTAATTTCCGCAGTGGTAGAAAACAAAGAAGGATGCATTGATACCATCGAATTTCGATACCTAGAACCCACCATCCTCAATGTTACTGTTGATGGCGATCGCTGGGGTTGCGTACCCCTGAAAGCCCCCCTACGAGCAAATATCAAATCCAATCGGAATATCAAATCCATTGTGTGGGAGTTTCACGATGGAGACGTTAGAACAGGAATAGATGTAGAAAAAACCTTCCCAGATACCGGTGTTTTTAACGCCAAACTAACCGTTTGTACTCACAACAACTGCTGCTCAACACTACCCTTCCAAATCCATGTGGGAATGAAGCTAAATCCCGCATTCTTCACAAAGCCCAATGGTGAAATTTGTAACAATACCGACCAAATTCTGTTCGTTAACGCAACACAATACCCCGGATTTGTGATAGATAGTTTTACGTGGAATTTTGATGAAACTGACGGACTTAAATCGACTTCCTTCACACCACCTTGGTCGGTTAGTAGTAAACCCTATGAGAAAACAAATATTTGGCATCGATTCGATAGAGATACCGGCTGGGTAAGACCTAGCTTATATGCTTATCATCATGGCTGTGAATCTAAGGTAACTCAACATGATTCTATCAAGATCAAAGCGGCCTTCGCCCGTATCGGGTATTACCTCGACATGTGTGATTCCAACACAATACTTCTGTTTAACAATTCGCAATCTTTCACACGTTTTGAGTGGATCATCGATGGAAAAAAATATGACAAAGACTCAATAAAGCTATCGGCAAAAAATATCCATGGCATCAAACTCAGTATTTGGGACGATTCAACGGGCTGTGCCGATACCGTGGTGTTGAATTATATACCAGGAACCTATTCAAATCCATACTTGGTGGAAATGGGGTCTGTTCTATGCGAACCCGGATATGCAAAACTCAGAGTACAAAACGGACCCGATGCCAACGAATGGCTTGTAAACGGAAAAGTATTTGCAAAAAACCAACAATATGTCGAAATCCCTTTCGATTCTGCCGGCATCTATATTGTTGAATACCGCTCACCCAATGGTAAGTTTTGCAATGGCATTCATTTACTTCGGTACGATGTTGGGGAAACCGGTTTGCGAGGATCGCTGAAACGATCTCCCGGCTGCCTACCCATTTCTATCGAGCTCTACGATTCTACCTACTCTCCAAACAAGAAACATGTGTGGGTTCTTAGCAATGGCGATACCTTGCCCATTACTTCTCCACTTACAAAATACACTATTAAAAACGCCAATGCCGATACCGTGTGGGCTGTTCTTAAATCAAGCACAACCAAACAATCGTGTATGCCAACCGCGCAATTACCCATTGCCATCAGCGGTCCCATATTTTCTTATCGAGAATCTTGGGAACACAATTGCGACAAAAGTGTATTCCAAGGTTTTGCAACGCCCCTGAAATCGTTGAAATACAGAATCAACTGGGATATGGGTGATGGCGCTGTTTATTCCACACAGTTTGTTCGTCACGGTTTCAAAGATTCTGGAACGTACAAAATCAAAGTGACAATCACAGATTCTTTGGGCTGTACCGCCGAAGAAATAAGTAATGTGACATTCCCAGGGAGCCGAATGAAATTGAGGGTAGCATACACCGTCATTGGCAGCAAATGCGCACCCATGTTGGTGCAATTCCGAGATTCAAGCAGTACATCCAATGTGAAAATAACTAGCTGGAATTGGAATTTTGGTGATGGTACCTCCAGCATTTTGAAAAACCCACAACACCAATACCTGAAGCCCGGAAAATACTCTATCACACTCACCATCAAAGACTCCTTGGGTTGCACTCAATCACGAACATTCCTAGACCTTATTTTGGTACCCGGCCCTGACGGACAGCTAACCTTTTTTCCAAAAAATGGCTGCCTTCCCCTTACCGTCGACTTCACCCACAGTACCTCCGGTGCTATCGCACTCAAAGAATGGGATATGGGCGACGGAGTAGTAAAAACAGGAAATATTTCGAAATACACCTACCAAAATGCCGGTAAATACATTCCCTCGCTGATCCTCAAAGACTCTTTCGGATGTACAAAAGCCATTCAATCACCAGACACCATCGTGGTCTATGGATTGCCAAAAGTGCAAATTCAACAAAATGGCTTGTGCTTGAAAGACACTGTAGAACTACGTGCTACTGCAGTTTTTAATTCTCCGAGCCTAGACAATGCTACCTGGTTGATCGAAGGAAAACAATATACCGGATTTGCTGTGAAGGCAGAATTGGCCAAAAAGAATGCGCTTGTCAAGATTTGGGCCCAAAGCAAAGAAGGATGCGTAGATAGTTTTAATCATTCGCTTCGACTTTTTGGAGGCAACATCGCCATTCAACCCTACGATTCTATTCAATGTTTGGGAAGCCAATGGAAAGGGGAAGCATCCTTCATCTCCGATACAACCATTACTAAACAAGGATGGTATTTGAATAATGCATTCCAAACCAATGCCTTAAAATTCCAGTTCACACCGACCAAATCAAATATATATTTACTCCAATTCAAAACCACTGATACCATCGGTTGTAAAGATTCACTGAACGTCCCTCTCCGTATTTTGGTTGGAGATACTGTAACCCCCATCGCCCCGCATTGGAGAAGAGTGAGCGTTACCGGCGATAAAAGTCACGAATTGGTTTGGGGCAGAAACAACAGTTTTGATTTTAAGCGATACCGCGTTTGGGTTGATCGTGGAGCAGGTTATCAATCTCTCACGGACAAGTCCTTACTGAGCGATACGATCGCCAATGTGAACGATGCAAATAGTTTGGTGCGCAGCGATTGTTACAAAGTTTCAACAGAAAACTTATGTGGATTTACCCAAAACTTGGCCGATTTAAAACCCCATTGTACCATCGAATTAAAAGGTAAACCGCTTGTGAACGCCTCACAATTGAATTGGTCCCCATACGTGGGTTGGCCGGTTGATTTTTATACCATTTATCGACAAAAAAACCCTGTGGTTTGGGATTCCATTGGTCGGGTAAATGGATCCGAATTATCCTTTATAGATACCTCCATTATTTGCTACACTACACATGTTTATCGCGTTAAAGCAAATGAACTGAATGGTTTTAAGGAATTTAGTTTTAGTGATACCTGCCATGTAAAACCCATTTACATGAACACAGTAAATCCGCCAACAATGCGAAGGGCCACGGTGATCAATGATGATTATGTACGATTAGACTGGGAAAATCACACAAAGAATCGTTTCCCATTGGTTACATATTTGATAAAAGGAGAACAGATGGGTACACCTTTAGGAAATCCAACCAACGGATACATATGGCAGTTACCGGCATTGAAAGACTCTTTGGTATTGAAACATGAACAAACGGATGTTGATCGATGGAGTTATCGATATAAAGTACTGGGCATTGATGCCTGTGGCGATAGTTCTGAATGGACATCCATCGCACAAACCATGGTATTAACCACCTCATTAAACAGAGATTATAACCCTGTTTTACAATGGAATAAATACCAAAAATGGACCGATGGTGTAAAAGAATACTTGGTGGAAAGAAACATGGGAACCGGTTTTAAAATAGTTGCCGTGCTTTCTGCAAATGAAACATCCTATGTGGATGTATTGAGCAGTTTAAATTGTATTCCAATGTTGGAATATAGAGTTACTGCAAATAGGAATCGTCAGATTCCTTCAGACAGTGTTTGGATGCATGGATCAACCAGTAACGTGAGTCAGCCTGCAACCGAAACCAAGATTTTTGTTCCAAATGCCTTTACACCCAACAGCAATCGATTAAACGAGACGTTCCAACCTGAAGGTATTTTTATTGAAAGTTACACTTTGAAAATTTTCAACATTTGGGGTGAGGCCTTATTCAGCGAACACGGTTGTTCCCCCAAATGGGATGGTAATTATATGGGTAAACAAGCCCCTCAAGGTGTTTACGCATATCTTATTTTGGCGAAGGGCGTTAACGGCAAAATGTATTACTTGAACGGTAACGTTACCCTGCTCCGTTAAGGATCGATTGCTCGAGATCCCAACACTTCCCAAAATCGGACAACACATTGCACTCACTAAGTGTCTATCACTCCGCAACACCTTTATGCGGAAACCTTTATTCATCCTACTGTGCTTTTTTCTGAATTTCGCCGAAGCGGATGCGCAACTTTACTATAACGCCCCAAACGCATCGGCATACAACCCCATCAACAACAAATACCTCATCACCAACCAAGGCAGTGGTGAAGTATTTCAGATCGATCGCGCCGGCAACAAAACCCTGTTCGCCAAAAACCTCAAATCGCCCCGAAACATCGCCATGCATAAATTGCCTATCGGTTGGTCGGTCCTGGTGCTCGACTCAAATCGCATGGTGATTTACGATACCTCCGGCAATCAATTGGGTACCGAAACGGTAAGCGGCATCCAGCAAATTCAAGACTGCGCCTATGATTCCACGGCCAAAACACTGTATACCACAGACCGCCTTAGAGGATGCATCTACAAAACCACCTTCGCCGCTACAGCTCCCTACGCGCCTCACACCACAGTTTGGGTGAGTAATATCGCAAAACCATCGGCCATCCTGCTGCAAAAAAGCAAAAACCGACTCCTGCTCGTTCAAGATACCACATATAGCAGCCTCCTTGCAGTGTCGCTGTTGGATTCCTCTGTGCAAACCCTCAGATCGCTCAATATCAAACAGGCGATGGGACTTGCCGAAGATGCTCAGGGAAATCTCTACATCGCTTCGGTGGGCGACAAATACATCTACCAACTCAACAAATACTACAGTGGCAATCCAAAAGCATTGCTCAGCGAACCCAAACCCGGCGATATCACCATCGTAAGCGAACGCAACGAATGGGTCTACACCTGCATCATCTGCGGCAAAGTGTTTGTAGCCAACATTCACGCTTTCGGTCCCGATAGCGAAGTGGTAGGGTGCGGAAAAGACAGCGTTACCACCTACAAAAACCCCTTCATCAAAAACATCGGCACGTTCGAGAATGGCAATGAATTCATCTTGGAACTCAGCAACGATCAAGGCGATTTCGACAAGGGATATGAGCTCAATCGCATATCCGATACCCTGTTGCCCCTTGAAATAAAAGGCGTACTTCCCGAAAACCTCGCTGCCGGAATGGGCTATCGCATCAGATGGAGCAGCACAAAACCCAAAATCCAAGGCACCGTGCAAATGACGCAGATTCTCGATGCCCCCAAATTGCGCTTGTCTGATAAAGGGTCTGTTCGATACGATTGCGATGGACTTGGCATTCGTTTGAAAGCCCAGGATTCAGCCATACTCACCGATTATACCTGGCGTGTGAATGGCACGATCATCACCGATTCAACCCAGTTTCTCACGATCAAAGGCCAAAGCCAATATACCCAGCTTGTACACCTCGAAGCCAAACAATCAGCCACCGGTTGCACAGCCCACGATTCGGTGAAAATCATCTATGCCGTATCGCCCCAAGTGCCACAGCAACTCCCCAGTATCCGCGTTTGTGCAAACGATTCTGTCATTTTTGGCGATTCTTTTACCAATAGCACTCACCAATACAACTGGAAAAATGGCAAAGGTTGGAACAGCCAAAACATGAAGCCCCGCTACAAAGCGCAGCAAACAGATACATTTCAATGCACAATTACCTCTACCCAAGGATGTGTGTCGACCACCGCTCAAACCTTAACCGTTACTCAATACGATTCCATTCAATGGATCACCCAATCCGATACACTGTTAGAAGTCGCTTCCAAACAAAAGGATACGTTGTATTGGTTTTACAATGGTAAACAAATTCGCGCCGACAAACAGAACCAATGGTCACGCCCCGATACCGGATGGTACCATGTGTGTACCGGCATAAAAAAACGCATGGGCCAAGTGGGTTGCATTCAATGTGTAGAAAGTTTTTACGTAGCGCCCAAATTGGGTTCCACGCAGCAGTTGAGGCAATCACCTCTGCGGATTTACCCAAATCCGGCCAGTGATGTTTTGTACATTGACGCGGTCGATAATGCCTCTTGGACAATCAC
>JACCED011071757.1_pt1 | contig 11541 bp, 11 predicted proteins | sample 7455021 | NCBI WGS metagenome assembly JACCED01 (sample SAMN15323456, study PRJNA562643) | freshwater metagenome | isolation source: river surface water | place: USA:Blue River Watershed | collected 2017-08-19
GTCGGTGCCATGGCCATCTTCCTTGTCGCCCTGCATGGTTTCCAAGGAACCCAAGCAACCCAACTCACCTTCCACAGTAATGCCCAATTTGTGCGCCATGCTGACCACTTTTTGAGTCACTTCGACGTTGTAGTCGTAGCTGGCAATGGTTTTGCCGTCGGCTTCTAAGCTGCCGTCCATCATGACAGAGCTAAAGCCCAAATTGATGGCGCCTTGGCACACATCGGGGCTTTGGCCGTGGTCTTGGTGCATGACCACGGGAATTTCGGGGTAAGACTCAACCGCGGCCTGAATCAGGTGCTTCAAAAAGCCTTCACCTGCATATTTACGCGCGCCAGCAGACGCCTGCATGATCACGGGCGCACCGGTTTCTTTGGCAGCCTCCATGATGGCCTGGACTTGCTCCAGATTGTTGACGTTGAAAGCTGGAATGCCGTAGCCATTGGCCGCCGCATGGTCCAGCAGCTCGCGCATAGAAACGAGTGCCATGATGAAAAGTCCCAGAGAGTTAAAAAACCTTTTTCAAGCCAACGCCTTGCATCTCAATTCGCCCAACAGACTGTTTTAAAAATGAGATGTAACCGGCTTGTAACTGAACGTGATTTTAACAAGCGTGTGTGAAAATTTCGGGTTTTTTGGCCAGTCCGACTATCATTTAAGCCATGTTCATCCATTCGTCCGACATGACAGCCCCGAAATCTGTGCCTTTCTGGCGAACGCCCGCGCTCATCAGCCTGGTGGTCATGCTGCTTTTGCTCACTTGGGATTTCTCAGGCGGCGACCTCAAAATGGCCAAGCTGTGGGGCGACGCGACAGGCTTTCCCCTGCGTGAGGATTGGTGGATGGTCAAGGTTATGCACCAAGGCTGTCGCAATTTGGGATGGGTCTTTTTTCTGGCCTTGTTTGCGGGCATCTGGCTACCTTGGGGCGCCCTCAAAACCCTGGGGAAAGCAGAAAGAATCGGTCTTTTCGTCAGTGTGTTGAGTGCCTTGCTGTCGGTCACCCTCACCAAAGGCTTCAGCCAAACCAGTTGTCCATGGGACCTTCAGGCCTTTGGCGGTGTGGTGCCTTATGTGTCGCATTGGAACATTTGGATGAGCGATGGCGGCGGTGGTCATTGCTTTCCAGCCGGGCACGCCTCTACAGGGTTTGCCTTCATGGCCAGCTTTTTTGCTTTAAAGCAAGCGGGCGCCAAGTCTGCTTTGAGATGGCTGATCCTGGCCATGATCGCGGGCTTTGTCTTAGGCATCTCACAACAAATGCGTGGCGCCCATTTCATGAGTCATACCCTGTGGACCGCTTGGCTTTGCTGGACCATGGGTTGGATCAGTCACACCTTATTTCAGCAGTTCTTCAATCCTTTAGGCAACCGTTAAAAACAAAAAAGGCACAAACCCGAAGATTTGTGCCCCTTGTGTGTCGAGGACTAAAAAGAAGTTAGTCTTTACTCAGCTGTGCAAAGCTTCAGCATATTGGTGCCACCAGGGGATCCCATCGGCTCGCCACAAGTGATGGCATAAATGTCACCGGTGGACACAATGTTGCGTTTCTTCAAATGCATTTCGGCTTGCGACAAAGCCGTGTCACGGTCGGTGCTGGTGTCCATCAACAAGGGACGCACGTTGCGGTACAAAGCCATTTTTCTTTGCGAGCTGACCTTGGTGGTCAAGGCGTAAATTGGAATTTTGACGCGGTGACGGCTCATCCAAAGTGCGGTAGAGCCCGACTCGGTCAAGGCCACAATGCCTTTGGCATTGAGGTGGTGCGCTGTGAACAAAGCACCCATGGCAATGGATTGATCGATGCGGCTGAAGGTTTGACCACTGAAATCGGCATCCAATTCAAATTCTTCAGCGGCTTCGGCGGCCAAGCAAATTTTGGCCATCTCTTGCACGGTTTCCAACGGAAACTTGCCGGCGGCTGTTTCAGCGCTCAACATGACGGCATCGGTGCCATCGAGCACCGCATTGGCCACGTCGCTGACCTCAGCACGCGTGGGCACTGGGTTGGTGATCATGCTTTCCATCATTTGCGTGGCCGTGATCACCACCTTGTCGTGCGCGCGCGCCAACTTGATCATGCGCTTTTGCAAAGCGGGAACCACCGCATTGCCCACTTCAACGGCCAAGTCGCCGCGGGCCACCATGATGCCGTCACTGGCCAGCAAAATTTCCTATAAACGGGGAATAGCTTCAGCGCGTTCAATTTTGGCAATCAAGCCTGGCTTGTGATTGAACTCGGCAGCGGCCACGTTGGCCAACTGTCGCGCCATTTCCATGTCGGTGGCATTCTTGGGGAAACTCACCGCCACATAGTCGGCTTGGAAGCTCATCGCTGTTTTGATGTCTTCCATGTCCTTGCCGGTGAGGGCAGGCGCAGTCAGGCCACCGCCTTGTTTGTTGATGCCTTTGTTGTTTGACAACTCGCCACCCAACTTCACGGTGGTGTTGACCTTTTCCCCTTGCACGGAATCCACTGTGAGCACAATCAGGCCGTCGTTCAAGAGCAAGACGTCGCCAGCTTTGACATCTTTTGGCAATTCTTTGTAGTCCAAGCCGACACCGGTGAGGTCGCCGAGTTCTGTGCGCGATGCGTCCAAGATGAATTTGGCACCGGGCTCCAGCATCACTTTGCCTTCGGCAAATTTGCCGACGCGAATTTTGGGGCCCTGCAAGTCGGCCATGATGGCCACTTCGCGGCCGGCACGTGATGCGGCCTCGCGCACCAAGCGTGCACGGTCAATGTGATCTTGAGCTTTGCCGTGGCTGAAATTCAGTCGAACCACATTCACGCCAGCGCGAATCATGGCTTCGAGCATGGCGGGGTCGCTGGATGCGGGGCCTAAGGTGGCAACAATTTTGGTAGCGCGGGTAACCATAAGGTCTTGTCTCCAATGTAATTTAATTTCAATTTTCCCACGAAATCAGTTACAAGCCGAGAACAAAATGTCAAAGCTCAGCTTGCCGTGTTGTGTCCCACCTGGCGCTTCCTCGACCACGCCAGGTCAAGTTCAACGTGTCAAACTTTGGAGCAAGGCGCTCAAATTGGGCTGCGCTGCCAATGACATGCACAAGTCCCAAGCTTGTTGCGTTTTGGCGGCACCCAAAATGGGTTCACTTTGGTCCACAAACTTGGCCTTGAGCTGCTCATTGCTCATGGGTTTTTCTAAGCTGCCAATGGCGCGCTCAATGTAGATGTGGTGCTTTTGGCCGTCGGTGGTTTCCAGCGTCACATCCACCGAGGCTTCGTGAATGCTGCGGTCCACAATCAATTCCACTTTGTCGCGAACGCCAATGACCAAGGGTGAACGCACCACGTCGTCGGCATATTCGTGTTCACCAGCGCGGCCGTAAATCAGGGCCACAGCGCATGAATGGAACACACTGAACTTGGCCAACAAACCATCGGTGGGGGTTTTCTTGCCGGTCAGCTCTTGCACCAAGGGGTGTGCCCTCAAGGTCACTTTGGCCACTTGTTCGGGCTTCAAGTTGTACTTTTCACGCAATTGAACGCAGGCATCAATGGCGGGGTGAATCACAATGCCGCAAGCAAACGGCTTGTAGGTGTTGAGTTCAATTTCCCAAGTCGAGCCCAAGTTCTCGGTGATTTCTCGCCAATCGGTTTTGTCTGAGAACACTTGCATCAAACCACGCGGCGCTTCCAAAGCGCGGGGCGACGCGGTGTAGCCGTGCTTGGCCATCAGGGCCGCCATCAGGCCCACCTTGGCAGCACCGCCAGGATGGAAAGGCTTGGTCATAGTGCCAAACTGCTCGCGCAAACCAACGGGCTGCGAGGCCGCAATGCCCAGCGCCATTTGGGTTTGTTTGGCATTGAGGCCCAACAAGCGAGAACAAGCCGCCGCACTGCCCAACATGCCCGTGGAGCCCGTGATGTGCCAGCCGCGGTCATAGTGGTTGGGGTACACAGCATTGCCCACGCGGCAAGAAACTTCCACGCCCAAGACCAAAGCGTCGATCAACTGGCGACCCGACGAGCCCAAATGCTCACCCAAGGCCAAAATGGCAGAAGCCACTGGGCCAGCAGGGTGAATGATGGTTTTCAGATGGGTGTCGTCAAAGTCAAAGGTGTGTGAGCTGATGCCGTTGAGCAAAGCCGCATTGGCCATGTCCACACGGTCGCTGCGTCCCAGCACCGAGGCTTGGGCAGAGGGCGCCAGCTCTTTGACGGCGCCCAAAGCGGCTTCAACGGTTTCATGCGTGCTCGGGCCCACGGCACAACCGGCCCAGTTGGCGAAAGTGCGATGCGCTTGCGCTTCAACAGCGTCAGACCAGCCTTTGGAGGGGTGGCTGGCCACAAATTCGGCCAACAATTGGGTAATGGCAGGGGCGTTGGCGTCTGCAATCACGGTGGTATTACGTGCGGTCATGGCATGAAGTGGCAAAAAGCCAGAAGTTAAAATTCGAAAGACGTGAATCATAGGGGAAGCGAAACTTCTTTGCCCAAAATGTGTTTTCGATTGACCCATGTCAGCCACAGGAAAAGTCTCTCCGTTTAGACTCGGGGTTATTCCTTAGATGGCACCCAAGCACTGCTTCTGCGCCTTATTTATGACTACACAGACTACTTCAGACAATTTGCAGCCCATCCCACCGGATCAGGCCATGCCCCACCGCAAGATCATTCGCGAATGGTTGTTGCCCTTGGCGCAGCGCTCCACGATCCGTGCGTTTGTGTTGTTGGCCTTCGACACCGCTTTGTTTTTAAGCTTGGTGGCGGGCACGGTTTACTTTGAAGCGCTTTGGCTCAAGCTCTTGTGCGGGCTGGCGGCTGGCTTTGTCATTGGCCGCTTGTTCATCATTGGTCATGATGCTTGTCATCAAAGCCTCACACCGCATCGCGAACTGAACAAATGGATTGGCCGTTACGCTTTCCTGTACTCGCTCACGCCCTACAGCCTGTGGGACACCGGCCACAACGTGGTGCACCACGGTTACACCAACTTAAAAGGCGTCGACTTTGTGTGGACGCCCCTCACAGCGGAAGAGTTTGCCGCCTTGGGCCCCATCGACCGATTGCTCCAATACTTGTATCGCAGTGGCTGGGCCCCTGGCCTTTACTACTTGATTGAAATTTGGTGGAAGCGCGAGTTTTTCCCCAACAAAACTCACATGCCTACACGTCGTCCTATTTTCTTCAAGGACAGTTTGTTGGTGACCGTATTTGGCGCCGTTTGGGTCGCCGTCATGACCTACGCCGCTGTTGCGACAGATCAATCCATCGCTCTCACATTGCTCATGGGTGTGTTGGTACCGTTCTTCTTTTGGAACACCATGATTGGTTTTGTGGTGTACGTTCACCACACCCACGTGCGCGTGTCATGGCACAACGAAAAATCGGCTTGGACCAAAGCACAGCCATTTGTGTCCACCACGGTGCACCTCACCTTCCCCATGAAAATTGGCAACATGGTGCACCACATCATGGAGCACACAGCGCACCATGTGGACATGAGCATCCCGCTGTACCGTCTCAAGCAAGCACAAGCCAAGTTGGAAGAAATGCTGCCAGGCCGCATCATTGTTCAGCCCTTCTCTTGGGGCTGGTATTTCAAAACCGCCAAGGCTTGCAAGCTGTACGACTTCACACGTGAATGCTGGACTGACTTCCATGGTCAGATGACCAGCCCCGTGCGCGGCAACTTACCGCCCAAAACATCCTAAGCAGATGGCGGGCTTGTTGTGCTCGACTCACCACAAAAAAGGCCGCTGATCAGCGGCCTTTTTTTTCTGCACCTTCAAACTGAAAAGTGCTGGGCTTAGAAGCCGCTTACTGTGCGCGGCGGGACAGAATTTCAAAGGCAGGCAAAGTCTTGCCTTCGAGAACTTCCAAGAACGCACCGCCGCCTGTGGAGATATAGCCCACTTGTTTTTCAATGCCATATTTGGCAATGGCGGCCAAGGTGTCGCCACCACCTGCAATGCTGAAAGCTTTGGACTCTGCAATGGCCTGTGCAATGACACGTGTGCCATTTTCGAAGGCGGCAAATTCAAACACGCCCACAGGGCCGTTCCACACAATGGTGCCGGCCGCTTTGAGTTGGGTCGCCAATTTGGCCGCGGTCTCAGGACCAATGTCCAAAATCAAATCGTCATCGGCCACTTCGGTGGCTTTCTTCACGGTGGCCACAGCATCGGCTGAAAAAGATTTGGCAGTGACCACGTCTGTTGGAATCGGCACCTCTGCACCGCGCGCCTTCATGATGTCAATCACCGCTTTGGCTTCGCCCAACAAATCGGGCTCGGCCAAGCTTTTGCCAATGTTCAAACCCGCAGCCAACATGAAGGTGTTGGCAATGCCGCCGCCCACAATCAGTTGGTCCACCTTGTCAGCCAAGCTCTTCAAAATGGTCAGCTTGGTGGACACTTTGCTGCCCGCCACAATGGCCGCCAATGGGCGAGCGGGATGAGCCAATGCTTTGGTGATGGCATCAATTTCTGCCGCCAACAAAGGACCTGCGCACGCCACTTTGGCGTATTCGGCAATACCGTAGGTGGTGCCTTCTGCGCGGTGGGCGGTACCAAATGCATCGTTGACAAAAATGTCGCAGAGCGCAGCCATCTTTTGCGCCAACTCGGGGTTGTTCTTTTTCTCACCTTTGTTCACCCGGCAGTTTTCAAGCAGCACCACTTGGCCTGCAGCCACGTCCACACCTTCCACCCAATTGGCTTTGAGAGGCACATCACGGCCCAGCAGTTCAGCCAATCGTTTGGCCACGGGGGCCAATGAATCTTCCGCTTTGAATTCGCCTTCGGTAGGACGGCCCAAATGGCTGGTGACCATCACCGCAGCGCCAGCATCTAATGCCATTTGAATGCAAGGCACCGAGGCACGAATGCGCGTGTCTTCTGTGATGTCGCCTGCATCGTTTTGTGGCACGTTCAAATCGGCACGGATAAAAACACGTTGGCCTTTGACTTTGCCTTGTTGGCACAAATCTGAAAAACGAATGACGTTCATGGCAGTACTTTATGAATGAAAAAGATGAATAAAGAAGAATGGAAAAAGTGGGAGCAGAAGTCTTCAAGACTGAGTGCGACTTCTGGTGACTGACAGAATTTTAGTCTGGCAAGCTTGCGGAAACTTACCTACCGCATTCGTAACAGGCCAATCGTCACAGGTTATTCGTAACAGACTTTGCTTTACCAACCCAGCCACAAATGCAGCGGCATGAAAGCCAACATGCCCGCCACAATAGTCAAAAGCACATTGCGACGCCAAAAATACACAGCGGCACCCACCGCTGCGCCCATCCAGCGCGCATCCATCCACGTGTGCAAAAACTGGCCTTGTTGCATCAAAATTTCGGGCAACACCACCGCCGCCATGGCGGCAATGGGTGCATATTGCAAACCGCGCTGCGCCCAGTCGGGCAAGGACCATTCTTCGCTCGAGAAGAAAAAGAAACGGCGCGTGAGAATGGTCACACCGGTCAAGCCCACAATGATGGCCAAGGTCCAAACGTCGGTGCCCTCAAAGAAGTTCATGCCGCTTGTCCTTCGCGCTTTGGCTGAAAGCGCTCCAGTGTCATGCTCAGCACCACGGCCACACCAATGGCCAACACAATGTTCAATTTCAAAGGCAAGTGGTATGCCGTGATGGCGGTGACGGCTGCCACGCTGGCTGCAAAAATGCGCATGCGCGTGCTGGCCAAAGAGCACAAGATACCCACCAAACACAAGGTACCGGCAAATCCCAGCCCCCATGCGCTGGGAATGATTTTGGCCAAGAAAATACCAAAGAAACTGGCCACCATCCAACTCACCCAAACAATGAAGGTGTTGCCCGCCAAGGAGGCCGCTTGCGTCATTTGTTCTGCGGCGTCTTCACTGGGTTTGGCAAACCGCCGTGTGAACAACACATAGCTGATGTCGGTGGTGAGATAGCCGTGCACCATTCTTTCAAAGCGCGGCAAATGCATCAGGTACGGGCGCAAGTGCAAACTGAACACCATGAAGCGCAAATTGACGCAGAAGCCTGTGGCCAAAATCACCCACACCGGAGCGCCCGCCACAATCAATGGCAGCGCGGCCAGTTGTGAACTGCCGGCATACACAAAGAGGGTCATGACAATGGCCTCAAACACACTCATGCCAGAGTTGACCATGGCCACACCCGTCATCAGGCCCCAGGCAGCAACGCCGGGTGCTTGCGGTGCCAAGTCACGCAGGCCTTCCATGAAGGCAGGGTGGCGGTAGTTTTCAGCTTTGAAAAACATCGCCCACCACGCCTTTGAAATGGCGAACGAAATCGGCCACAGCTTGGCGTTTACCGCCGGGTTTCTGCAATTGGGGGAGGCACAACACGCCCTCGCCACACGCCACGTGCAAGCCTTGATCGTTGATGGCCAAGAGCGTTCCGGGCTGAGCGCCCTGCGCAGTGGACGAGGCATCGCTCTGCACGTGCGCTTGCCACACCTTCACCGTTTCGCCCGCCATCTGCGCCGTCATGCCAGGAAAGGGATCGAACGCGCGCACCCGTTGCGACAACAACTGCGCACTGAGGGACCAATCAATGGCCGCTTCGGCCTTCTCAATTTTGTGCGCGTAGGTCACACCCTCGGTGGGTTGCTTGACGGGCTGGAACTGGCCCACTTGCGTCAAGGCTTTGACAATCAAAGCGGCACCCATGTCGGCAAGTTTGTCATGCAAACTTGCCGTGGTGTCGTGCATCAAGATGGGCAATGTTTCTTCAAGCAACATGTCGCCCGTGTCGAGGCCTGCATCCATTTGCATGATGGTGACGCCTGTGTGTGCATCACCCGCCTCAATGGCGCGGTGAATGGGCGCTGCACCGCGCCAGCGCGGCAACAAAGAGGCATGAATGTTCAAGCAGCCGTGGCGAGGTGCATCGAGCACCCACTGCGGCAAGATCAAACCGTAAGCGGCAACCACCATCACATCGGCTTGGGCTTGCTGAATAAAAGTATGTGCTGCCGCCGCTTCATCGGGGTACTTGCCATCGAGTTTCAAACTGTGCGGCTGCACCACAGGCATTCCGTGTTCAACGGCGTATTGTTTGACGGCAGACGCTTGCAGTTTCATGCCGCGTCCGGCGGGTCGGTCGGGTTGTGTGAAAACGCCCACGATGTCATGGCCTGCTGCGTGCAAGGCCGCCAATGCGCTTCGGGCAAATTCGGGGGTGCCCGCAAATATCACGCGCATGTTTGTACTTTCAAAAAGTGCTGGATTTCAAAAACTTAAGCGTCAGCGCGCTGCGCTTTGAGCAACTTTGTTTTGATGCGATTGCGCTTCAGGGGCGACAAGTACTCAACAAACACTTTGCCCATCAAATGGTCCAACTCATGCTGCATGCACACGGCCAACATGCCTTCAGCTTCAATTTCTCGCACTTTGCCGTGTTCATCGGCCGCTTTCAATTTGACTGCCACGGAACGTTCGACGCCGTCATAAATACCGGGCACCGACAAACAGCCCTCTTCACCTTTGACGCGCTCTTCACTGGCCCAGGTAATTTCTGGGTTGATCAGCACCAAGGGTTGGTTGCGCTCTTCAGACGTGTCGATCACCACCACGCGCTGATGCACATTGATTTGGGTCGCTGCCAAGCCAATGCCTTGCGCGTCGTACATGGTTTCGGTCATGTCTGCCACCAGCGTGCGCAACGCGTCATCGAACTGTGTGACGGGCTTGGCCACGGTGTGCAAACGGGGATCGGGATAACAAAGGATGTTTAAAAGTGCCATGGTGATTTTTATTCAGCAATACCTCTATTTTCGCCAATTTAAAGAAGCCTTGCCCAAGACGGCGCTCGCTTCTCAAAATCAGTCCTTGTTTCAAGCCGTTTTCACCCCGTTTTACAAGGAAAAGTCATGGTTTCAACGCGCGACAGCCTGCGATCTTGGCTTCGACTCAGCCTCACCCCCGGGGTCGGCAACAAGACGGCCCGCGCCTTGTTACAAAGTTTTGGCTTGCCCGAGAACATTTTTGAGTGCAGCGCCAGCGAATTGCAAGCCATTGTCAGCCCCACCATCAGTCAGCAGTTGCGATGCATTCCTACGGATCTGGAAGCGGCGGTCGAAGTCACGTGGGAATGGCTCAACACCCCCGTGCCCTCACGCATGACCACGTACAAGTCCACCCAAGTCAGCGCAAAGCCCATCGGCAAACGACTGCTCACCCTAGGCGACCCCGACTACCCCAGCAGCCTCATGCTGACGCCCGATCCGCCTTTGCTTTTGTATGCCTTGGGTCAAACGCAACACTTGTTCTTGCTCAGCCCGCCGGCCTTTCAAGCGCCCCGCGCGGTAGCCATTGTGGGCAGTCGCAACCCCACACCCCAAGGCAGCTTAAATGCCCATGACTTTGCACTGACCTTGTCGCAAGCCGGCCTGACCGTTGTGTCAGGCTTGGCGCTGGGCATTGATACCGCCGCGCACAAGGGCGCTTTGGCGGGTGGTACGGCCAGCCATCCGCTGCATACCATCGCCATTGTCGGCACCGGACTAGACCGCGTGTATCCGCATCAGAACCATGCCTTGGCGCAACACATTGCACAGCAAGGATTGTTGCTCAGCGAATACCCCCTCAACACGCCGCCCATCACGGCCAATTTCCCCAAACGCAATCGCCTCATTGCGGGCTTATCGCAAGGCTGTTTGGTGGTGGAAGCCGCCACCCGGTCTGGCTCTCTGATCACGGCCAAGCAAGCCGTCGACATGGGCAAAGAAGTCTTTGCCATTCCAGGCTCCATTCACACCACGGTGGCCAAAGGGTGTCACGATCTCATCAAGCAAGGCGCCAAATTGGTGGACTGTGCACAAGACATTTTGGAGGAGCTGAAAGATTTGCCAACGCCGATAAGGCCAGCCAACACGCAGCAAGGCAGTCCGTCAACAGCAACAACTCGCCACTCAAGCACGCCTCTCAGCATTGCAGCGCACCTAGGACATGCGCCCGTGGGTTTAGACGAGCTGCAACGGCGAAGTGGCTTGGCCATCTCGCAATTGCAAGCAGAACTGTTTCAAATGGAATTGGAAGGCAATCTGGGGCGATTGCCAGGGGGTCTGTATCAGCAACTCAGCCGGCAGGGCACGCCTTTGTAGCGCGCCTGCCGCTGCCGCTTAAACCACGGCGCCAGAGTTGGGATCGTCTGGGTCTTCGTCTTTTTTAGGGGCTGCTTTGATCAGGTCTTCACGCTGAATGCCCAACCACATGGCAATGGCAGCGGCCACAAACACCGACGAATAAATACCAAACAAAATGCCAATGGTCAGGGCCATGGCAAAGTAGTGCAAGGTCTCACCACCAAACAGCAACATGGAGAGCACCATGATCTGTGTGGAGCCGTGCGTGATGATGGTTCGGCTGATGGTGGAGGTAATGGCGTTGTCAATGATTTCAATCGTGTTCATCTTGCGATAACGACGGAAGTTCTCGCGAATTCGGTCAAAAATCACCACCGACTCGTTCACTGAATAACCTAGCACCGCCAAGACCGCAGCCAATACCGCCAATGAAAACTCCCATTGGAAGTAGGCAAAGAAGCCCAAGATGAGGATGA
>JACCED010871928.1_pt1 | contig 11540 bp, 8 predicted proteins | sample 7455021 | NCBI WGS metagenome assembly JACCED01 (sample SAMN15323456, study PRJNA562643) | freshwater metagenome | isolation source: river surface water | place: USA:Blue River Watershed | collected 2017-08-19
CCGAAATGCAGAAATTCGTTAATGTCAAGAAGCGGCGCTTCAATGCGGTTGAATGGTTATTCAAGAATAAAAATCCAACAATTGTGTTTAAAGAATTTGTTCAAAAAATCCAGGTCGAAGAAGAAGTTGTTCAATTCCTGATAGACGAAAACATGTTTAAAACAATGACCAAAATATTTGAGAAAAATGAAACCAACTGCATAACGGCCTTTTCACAAAAAACAAGTGTTTTATACATTTATGACAACGACCCCAACACCACCGAAGAAAAAGACCAGGAAATAACTTGGCGAAGAATGTCTCCAAATGATTTTCATCTTCTTCTTCAAAACATTCATCGAAAAATTGTCATGACCGTCTGTGAATGGTACAACAAAAACAAGGATACCTTGAGAGAAAATGAAATGCAAATGATGAAATATCACGCCGGGTTGAATAAATTAATGTCAGCCGAGTTTCACAAAGAAACGGCCCTCGTTGGAAAGCTTCGAACATACTTGTACAACAAAGTAAAAATGGATGTAGATGTGATTCCAATCGAAATGGAGTTTTAAACCAAATATTTTCCGGTAAACTCTTCCGGAGTCATGATTGCAACGCCTAATTTTTTAGCTTCCGCGACTTTTCCAGTGGTTTCATCTTTGTCTTTTACCAGTACGACAAATGTATTTTTACTGACGGAAGAACCCAACTTGGCGCCGAATTTGGGCAACTCCTCAATGATTTTTTTGTCTCTGAATCCAGTCATAACAATCGATTTCCCAAACAATGGATGTGATTCATCCACCGCAACCGCGTTTGCTTTTTCAGTTGAGGACGACGAAACCAACTTTTCAGACAATCCACAATCCTCCAAGAATTCCAAAAAAGCCGGTATTTTTGAAACAAAAGCTTCGGCGGTTTTTGAAGCCATACCCTTCACTCCTGCCAGCTTTTTCGAATCGCGTTCAACCAGAACATCAGGATATTCTCTCAAAATCAATTCTATTTTTGAGTCGCTAAATCCACGACCAAAGACATTCGAGGCGGACATGATTTTTGTCAATGATGCCCCGGCAACCTTCTCTTGAATTCCATTATACAACTTGGACGCCATGGCCGCTTTGAATCCAGGCACTTTCAAGAAATCCGCCTCCTTCATGGCAAGAATCTTTGGAACACTGTCATACCCCGCACCAATTAGACGAGATACATTTCCACTACTCAAACCATCGACTTCTAATCCCTTGAAAAACCCGGCAATATTTTTCTCCAATACTGTCAAATCAGAGTCAATATCTTCCAACAAAATATCAACATGAGTATCATTCCACTTGTAAGCCACCGTCGGCATTTTTGGTTTTTCGGCTGGAACAACTACCGAGCGAATATGTGGAATAACATCACCACTTCTAACGAGTTGAATCAAGGCACCGATTCCTATTTTGTTTGCTTCAATAAATGCGGCGTTGAAACCAGTGGCGTATTCTATTTTGACACCTCCTAGATGAATTGGTTCAATTTGAACGCGTGGTTTCAAATAGCCGTCTTTACTGGGAGTCCACAAAACATCAACCACTTTGGCTTCGGCAACTTGGTCTCCCAAAACCATTTTGAAAGCAAATGCGTAGTCAGGATTTCCAGATTTTCTTGGGTGAATCTTGTCATCCGCGACAATGACTCCGTCAATATCATACAAATAATTTTTGCGCCAATCTACTAAAGTCTCGGACAAGAGGTCGTTGGTCAATTCTCCGTGAGAAACGGTTTTATGAAAGACCACTTCCAATCCGGAATTTGCCAAGAGTGCCATTTGTGCGGATGGTTTCAACTCGGGTTGAATGACTTCGTAAACGACAAAATGAACATCGCGAATCTTTTCATCGACGGTTAACCGATTCACAATTCCGGCGACCAAATTTCGGGCATTGGCAAATTTATTGGAATACTTGGAGGCAAAAACACTCTTTGGAATAACAAACTCACCACGAACTACGGTGTTTTCCAAGAGTGGTAGTTTCAAATATTCAATCAAATTACTAATATCTTGGCCAATTTTTCCATTTCCTCGAGTATAGAGTTTTCTCTCGCCACCCATACAAAAATACATGCCACTTACCCCGTCTAATTTACATGACAAGACATAAGGACCAGTATATTTTTGTTTCCATGAGTCCAAAATGCCAGTATCTGGTTTGATTTTGTCCATTGAAGCCATCTCAAAAGGCAAGACGACTTTATTTTTTTCTACTGGAGTTCCAATTTCTCCCAACACTGCGCTAGTTGGGAATCTTTTCTCCAAGTATTCCTTGACAATGTCGTATTCATTATCTGTTAAAAAGGGCACCCCGTTCGAGTGAAAAAGTTTGTCGGACTCCCTTACCAATGCGCCAAGTTCTTTTTCTCCCAAAGTTTCCAAGAAACTCATACCATTTTTCTTGAACTCTCCTGCGGTTTTCAATGCAGATTCAAATTCCAGATGAGAGTCCTCTGGTTTTTCTTTATCCACTGGTTTTTCTTTTTTCTTGATGGTTTTTGATAAAGCGTTGGGCTTTTTCACCACTTTCGCCGGTTTCAAGACAATTGATTCAACCGGAAGAGGAGCAACCTCAACCGGAAGAGCCTTCTCAACTGGAAGAGGAGCAACCTCAACCGGTGGAAGAGCCGCCTTCACAACAACTGCTCGCCCATCTGTTCTCTCAAGTGGCCCTTTGTAAACTAGATTCAAATAATCAAAAATGGATTTCTCATCTGGAAAAACAGTGTTGGCAACCTTTTCTTTGGGTTCTAAACCATGCTCGTTGAGAGAAAGTCCCATTTTCAAGGCATGCCCTCGCATAACAGTATTGAATGCCTTGCTTCCAGTGAAATACAATACTGCAAAAGGGTATTCTTCGGGTGTTGTGAATAAGAAATCGACCCGACGCGCTGAATAACCCTGCAACTGCGCAATTACCAAACATTTTGACTTGCCTCGAGACAAGACTTCAATAATTATCTTTTCTTGAATTAACTGGTCAATGAAGGTTTTGAATACAGTGGAGTCATTCGAAGTGACAATAATGTCAATATCTCCAGAAGTTTTTGCCCCTCTTCGATAACTACCCACAATTTCAAATGTAATCTTTTTCCCTGCAAAAAGCGATGAGAGCTTTTTTTGATATTCATCGATTTCATCTCTAGGAATTCTCTCCAAAATTTGTTCATAATACTTCAATCCGATTTTTTGAGTATCATTCAAAAGTTCGTCCTGTTTTTCTCTCAGTTCAGTAATCGAGGTAATACCCTTTTCCACCAATTCTTTTGCTTTCTTGGGTCCAATTCCATAAACATCGGCTAAAATATTGACTGGATTGTTTTTCTCTCGTTCCAAGACTTTCAAAGTTCCGGTTTCAACATACTCTTTCAACTTTTCAGTAATGGTCGCCCCAATTCCAGGAAGACTACTGATTTGTTGAACTGATGTTATATCCTCCGGATAAGACATGATGGTTTCTTGTGCTTTTTTGTAGGCTCTTGCTCGAAACGGTTCTCCTTGTTTCATCATAATTTCATTCAGTTTCTCTAAAACATCAATAAATTTTTCGTTCCATCTTTCTCCCATTTTATTTTCTACTTTTACTGTTTCTTGTGGTGTCTTTATGTCTTTTTTATTATCACCAAAAACCTCAACAATCTTGAGTTTGTATTTGCGTTTGTGTTTAATTGTTTTTGCGGGAGAATCGGTGTTCGCACCAGCTTTAAAATTTTTTTTTCGAATAGTGTAATATTTGTGTCGGCGTGTTCTTTTCTTCATATAATAACATTTCAATAAAATTATTATACATAACACACTTTATACAAACTTCATCTTTCTAGGTTTGATTTTCTCCATTTGTATTCTCGCTTGAATCCTTCTCAACTGTTGAATGGCAAGTCTTCTTTTGTATTCTTCTTTTGTCATTGGAATATAGATGGCTTGTGGTTCTCCCCCGTTCTCGTCGTAAATGATTTGTGGACCCATTTGTGATGGGTTTTGCATTTGTTGCATTTGTTGCATTTGTTGAATTTGTTGCATTTGATGTTGTTGCATTTGATGATGTTGCATTTGTTGTTGTTGCTGTCTGTTTGGTATAGACTGAATTTGTGTTTGTGGGTTGAAGGCAACCGTTTTCTTTTGTTTCACCGGTTCTTCACCATCATTTCGAACAATCTGTAGTTTACCATTAACGACTTTCATATTCAGCGATGACAATATGTTATCATAAGTAATCTGTTTTTTATCATTTTCGATTTTTTGTTGTTGAATCTGTTTCATTCTCTGTTGTTGAATCTCTTTCATTCTCTGTTGATGTTGTGCTTGTTGCATTTGTTGCATTTGTTGCATTTGTTGTTGTTGTCTTCCTTGAAATTTTGATGGTTGGTTTTCAATGAAACCCACTTGTTCATCAATAACACCAACATCTTCCACATTTTCATTGTCGTAAATGTCCTGGATATTCAACTCCATAAAATACAATATACATTGTGGAGATTAAATTTTTCATGATTGAACTCTTCCTAAAACTACTCAATTATATTTTTGTTGGTGTATTTAGCCTTTCTTTTCCACACACGCGACAACGAATCAAAATTGGTTGAAAGATGGATTTTTCTCTCGCAATTCAAAAATAAAATATACCCCTAGTATAACAACAAATGTCAATAATGATTCAAAATAAAGGATTCACAAGCACAATGTTTCATGACGGCACTTCAAGAGAAACTAGTAACATAGAATGGAATGCCAACTACGACGGAGAAAATGCCAATATAGACTTGGGTATTTCAGAGAATGGCAGAAAAAAACATGTATTGCTTCAACTAGACAACAGTGATTTATCGAGACTCTTGAGTTTTCCTTCTGTAAAACAATCCTTAGAAAGTCGTTTGGAAGAAGACTTTCAAAGACCCGTTCTCTTGATGAATCAAAAATCAAGGAGAAGAACGCGGAGAAAACTTCGACACTACAAAAAAATCAAAAGCAAAACGAACAGAAAAAGAACAAGTCGTTCATTTCTTGACGACCTCATCTAGAAGGACCTTTTCATTGTCCGATAAGCTTCTTTCTCTCTTGAATTTGTTATATTTTATTGCCTTGTCTTTTTCCATAGTGGTTATGTAATATTGCGATGCATAAATCAATTTACACGCGACATTGTCTTCATAAATGCATTCGATATACAAGTCCTTCATTTTTCTTATTTTTTTCAAAAATGCAGCACATGAAAAAATATCACAATCGTCAAAATTCGCAACAATAACACAGTGATTTCTTGGTATTGTTGAATTTTCTATTTCATACAAATAATAATAGTGGTTGCAGTTGTAATCGAGAGCCAAATCCGTAATGATTTTTTTAATCTCTGTAAGATTAGGGTGCTTCTTAATGTTTATGGAAATTTCAATATTATATCCCATCTTTACTTTACGACAAGATAATAGACTTTACTGAAAAGAAAAACCCAACTAGGTTGAGATTTTGTAAAAAAAATATGTTCAACATATAAGAATGTCATTTAGAAAATTTGGTGGTTTGAATTATTCTGCAAGAAACAATATCATACGGAATCATTATTCGAGTAGTGACAACCAAAACATAACAAATGTTCTAGGGCAAACCAATAGCAAAATTGTTTCGGAAAGCAATATAGATTTGAGTGGAAATTATGTGTTGAATTCTGCTGGTATTTATTTCATGGACGGAACAGTGATAACTACGGCAACTGGAACGGGTGCACAAGGCGCTCAAGGTGCTCAAGGAGCAGATGGAATCCAAGGGCCTCAAGGCGCACAAGGACCCGCTGGTTTAGGTGCTCAAGGGGCACAAGGTGACCAGGGTCCTCAAGGTGCTCAAGGTGCAGATGGAATCCAAGGGCCTCAAGGAGCGCAAGGTTTTCAGGGTCCTCAAGGAGCACAAGGCGACCAAGGTCCTCAAGGTGCTCAAGGAGCACAAGGTGACCAAGGCCCTCAAGGAGCGCAAGGTGCAGTTGGCGGAATCAGTGGTATAGGTACATTTTCATCAACAAGTTATTATTCAGATGGCGCCACATTAACCACTTCGAATTATATACAATTAGGAGCTGCAAACAGTAGCAATCCAGGGTTGATATCTTCCGCAGGACAAACCTTTTCTGGAGCAAAAACCTTTGCTGACAGTGTAACAACATATAGCAGTTTGGCAGTGTATTCTGGTTCAAGCCAAAGTGTTAGTATAGCAAGCACCGGAGAAATAAAAAGTATTGGAGATATAAACTTGTACAGTAGTTCGATTTCAGGAACTGCTACTATCAATATAGATTCGGCAGCTGGAAATATAACAACCACTTCAGGCACTATAAGTGCATCATCTTTCAACTCTACTTCTGATTATAGAATCAAAGATAACATAGAAAATGTAAAAATAGACTACTACAACATAGACAATTTGAGACCAGTGACCTATTACAATAAAATAACAAACAAGACAGATATTGGGTTCATTGCCCATGAAGTGCAAGAGCAGTTTCCATTTCTAGTAAATGGTGAAAAAGACGGTAAAATATACCAATCCATCAATTATATTGGAATAATACCGGTTTTGGTAAAGGAAATTCAAGAACTGAAAAAACGAATCAGTCAATTAGAAGAGCGTTAGTTGTGTCATAAAACGCACTTTTTCTAATTTTCAGATGACCCGCATTCCACATACGCTTATTTTTATGACATAAACTTCTGTTGTAATATAAATATGAGCGGTTATTCATCAAATGGAACAAATTTGTCTAGTATATTTACGACAAAATCAAATACTTCTACAAATGATTATTCCGTTTGTAACTCAGACCAAGGTAAATGGAGTGTTTCTTCTGACTCTACTGGACAATATTTAGTAGCAAGTGATGGTAGTAGCACATCAAGTGGATATATATACACTTCTGACAATTATGGAAGTACCTGGACAAAACAAACAAACAGTGGTGCGAGAAAGTGGATATCTCTAACATCAAATAGCACTGGGGAGTATTTAGCAGCTGGTCTTTACAATGGAAAAGTGTATACATCATCAGATTATGGAGTTAACTGGACACAAAGAACAAATAGTTTAACTGGGAATTGGTCAGGTCTTGCATCAGATAGCACTGGAGCGAAACTAGTAGGTTGTGTTCAAAATGCATTTATATACACATCAACTGACTACGGTGAAAATTGGACATCACACACAAGTGTGCCAACTGCTTATTGGACATCAGTTGCATCAGATAGTACCGGACAACGTTTGGCTGCGTGTTATTACAGTGGATTTATTTATATATCATCTAACTCTGGTTCTAGTTGGTCAATAAGAAACAGCTCACCTTTGAATACTAGTAAAAATTTTTATTCAATAACTATGAGTAGTAATGGAGAATACTTGGCAGCTTGTGTAAATGGTGGTTACATCTACATATCAAGTGACTACGGTTCTAGTTGGACACAAACAGCAAGTAGTCTGAGTTGGGAATCAATTAAAATGAATAGTGCGGGTGATAAGTTAGCCGCTTGTGTATACGGTGGATATATTTACACATCAGTTAACTACGGCGATACCTGGACTGCAAGAACAACGGATAACGCAAACTGGGTGAGAATCACTAGTGATAGTTCTGGTTCTCGTATAGTTGCAAGTGTATTTGATGGTTCAATTTATGTAAATTCTATGCCTGAAACAAACATTTCAATATCATCTGTTGATTTATCTTTGACCTATAAACCAGTGACTACAACAATAACTCAGATGAATTCGACTGGCGTTGGTTCACAAACATGGAGGAGTGTTGCATCAGACAGCACTGGACAGTATTTGGCAGCTGTTATCAGTGGTGGTTATATTTATACATCGAGTGATTATGGTGTTAACTGGACATCACAGACAGCTAGCGGTTCCAGAAGTTGGATAAGTATTGCATCAGACAGCACGGGAGAATATTTAGCAGCTGCTGTCAGTGGTGGTTATATTTATACATCAACTGACTCTGGTTCTAGTTGGACACAAAGAGCAAGTAGTTTAAATTGGAAATGTATTGCATCAGACAGCACTGGAAAATATTTAGCAGCGGGTGCTTCTTTTGATTATATATACACATCAAGTGATAATGGTCAGAATTGGACAGAAAGAACAAGTAGTTCTGCTGCAGTTTGGAATGGTATCACCTCAGACAGTACCGGTAAATATTTGGTTTCTTGTGCCAATAATCTAATATACAGATCAACTGATTATGGTGTAAATTGGTCACAAGTAATATACTCAGCTTCCCTGAGTTTTAGTTGTATAACATCTGATAATACAGGACAGTATGTAACTGTATGCGTAAGCACCGGTTATGTATATATGTCAAGTGACTACGGTGCTAATTTTGTTGAACATCCAGAATTTGGTCAACAACAATGGACTTCTGTCAAATATGACTCAACTGGTAGATATTTAGTAGGTACAAGCACTGCAGACATATATACATCTGGAGCGAGTAAAACAAACTACAAATATACAAATTCAAATGGTTCTCTAATCGATTTGTCAAAACTCTATTCTTAGTACCGTACATTTTCCCCTGAAAAATATATTTTGACTGAAAAATAACTTAAAGAACTCTCTGTATTTAGAGTGATGGTTCTATGATGCAGCGGTTAGCATTTCAGACTTTGAATCTGGCCACATGGGTTCAAATCCCATTAGAACCTGAATAAAAATTGATTGTCGTTTCATTATAACTGGTATGGTTATAATTAAATTCAACCTACTTACAATGTCCGTATTACTTCCAACTTTGAAAAACCGAAATGTTCATCCAAGGGATAAAAATCTGGTCTTTGATGAGCCGAGCCATAAGTACACGATTCTAACTGACCCGGGTTCCAGTTATACTTCAGTGACGACATGGAATCACAGTCATTTCCCGCATTTCAATCCCGACGAGGTGATAAAGAACATGATGCGAGGAAAAAATTGGAATCCTGAAAACAAGTATTGGGGAAAAACTCCAGAGGAAATCAAAGCGATTTGGAAACAGAATGGAGAGGCAGTTTCCGGCGCAGGAACAAGTATGCATTTTGATATTGAATGTTTCATGAATCAAGATATCGTAGATGAAGACAATCAACCGGTTTTTGCAACACACGAAGAACTCTTGGATGTTTACCAACAAGATTTGGACCAAGGAATACCACCACCAAACTTGAGTGAAGAGTGGCAGTTCTTCTTGGAATACGCAAAAACATTTCCGAATTTGAAACCGTATCGCACCGAATGGATGATTTATGATGAAGACTTGAAACTAGCCGGCTCAATTGATATGGTATATGAAAATCCAGATGGTTCTCTCATGATATATGATTGGAAAAGAGCCAAAGAAATTTCAAAAACGTCTGGATTCAAAAAATATGGAAAAACAGAATGCATTAATCATTTACCAGATACGAACTTTTGGCACTATAGTTTACAGTTGAATACTTACAAGGCAATTTTAGAATCGAAATACGATAAAAAAATAACGGATTTGTATCTCGTGCGGTTACACCCCGACAACCCAAAAAAAACATTTGAATTGATTAAATGCGCGGATTTGTCGAATGAAATCAAGGATTTATTTGAACATCGAAAGAATGAATTGAACTCCGAAAAATCAAAAGAAGAAAAAAAGGTTTAAAAATAAAGAGAGAAATCATAAAAGTTAATAAAAATGCAACCATTCGTCTATGTGATGTTTACTCCTTTTTTATTAGCCATGTGCTACCATTTCATCACCACTGAGCAAATTGTCTATACATATTTTTCTTTGCTGTTGCACCAGATGGGAATGGCAGATTTGTTAGTTTTGTTCAAGTCGCCTACCACTTCTCACGATGACAATAATGAAGAAAGCTCCCCTCCAACTCAAAAAGAGAAAGAAGTTGTCTTGTATGAAGACAAATACAAGGACCAAATTGCTCAATTGAAAGAAGTAGATTTGACAGAAGAGAAACTGGTAAATTTGAAAAACTCGGTTTTGTTTGAAAAGACACCATTGGGAAATGTAATCATGTATTATGACCATTCGAGAGAAACTTTTACTTTTTACTCGGACAGTTCAATACCCTATCGTTATTTAGAAACCATCTCGAGAAGGTATGTAGTGTTGAACAATTGTAAAAAAATATATGTAAACATGGAGGAAGAAATTAAATGTGCCGAAAAAAAATTAGAAGAAAAGAAACAAATGCAACTGAGAAAACAAGAAGAAGAGGAGCGACTCCGCGCACAAGAACCAGAGTCACAACAACAACAACCCAAGAGAAATGTCTTTGCCAAGTTGAAAAAATACAACAGAATTGATGCGAAACCAAATGCAAATCCAAACACGAAACCAACCCCAAACAGCGCCAAGAAAGATGATAGTGATGATAAAGTCTTGAAAGAAAGAGCGAATCGTTATTCTTGTGAGGGAAAACTAGCAAATTTTTCTTTCTTGAAAAAGGTCGATAGAAAATTGGTCGATTCAAAATACGCCATGAGTTTTGCCGAGTTTAAAAAATTATCAATGAACCAAACAAAAAATGCTTAAAAAATAAAACCTGTTTCTAATATAAGAAATGAAATTGTCTCATAAAAAAACAAATAAAAACAGGAAAAAAAAGATTGGGGGAGGAGACAATCAAGCGGCAAAGGCCGTAATAGACGCGTCCATGAAATTATTGGTTTTTATTAAAAATAAGTTAGCTAGATTTGCGGGTCTCGTGCCGATTCAAGAAGAAGAAAAGACAAATGAAGCAATGAAAAATTTAGGAGAAACCGCGGACAAAAGTGCCGCATCTGGAATAGATGCGGTAAATAGTGGCTTGAGTTCTCCACAAGTAAGAACAGCCGTTGCCGTTGCCTCAGAGCAGCTTGCCACAACCTTAAAAAATATTACAATGGTTGCACAGGAAAAACTAAATGACCCTGAATTCCAGGCAGTCGTCATCAATACTGTAAAATTGTTGTCTGATTTTTCTCTGAAACTTGCCTCTGCTGCGGAACCGGCGCTCAACAAGACAATTGACGAAACTTCACAAATTGTTTCACAATTGATGAATAAATTCGCAGTATCAATGGCGAATGCTTCTTTGTCTTTTCTTGAAGCTATTCCAGTTGGTGGAGAATTTGTTGCTGTAATAAACTTGTTGCATAATATCGCTACAGCTGTGTTTGCGGTATTATCAACCATGTTGAAATTTACCGGAACGGGTGCGAATTTGTTGGGTTCTATCAAAGATAACTGGAACAAAACGGCTCCATTACCAAATAACGGGCCAACACTTTTCTCCAAAATTTCGGATTATGCCAAAGAAAAATATCAAGCGTTGAAACCTCATTTGGAAAATTTATCAGAGAATTTGAATTCAAAAATACAAGAAGTATTGAAAGTAGATTTGAATAATCCAAATAATTTGAATGCAATAAAGCAACAAGTGACGGATTTGTTGAATAACAAGGAATTATTCAGTGTCTCGGGTTTATCTGCCAACGCCAAGTCTATTGTAGAAAAATTGGAAGACAAGTTGTCTCC
>JACCED011386714.1_pt1 | contig 11540 bp, 8 predicted proteins | sample 7455021 | NCBI WGS metagenome assembly JACCED01 (sample SAMN15323456, study PRJNA562643) | freshwater metagenome | isolation source: river surface water | place: USA:Blue River Watershed | collected 2017-08-19
AAGGATATAGCCGGGCGTCTCGCGGGGGAAACCGGGCGCAATGCGGTGGCCGCAGCAGCAGGCGCGGTGCGTGGGGTCGCCTGGGGCATTGTCGGAACCGGCATCATCCAGGCAGCGCTGATGGGTATTGGCCTGGCCATTGCGGGCGTTCCTGGGGTTGGGGTGATTTCCTTTCTCACGCTGATTTTTTCCATCAGCCAAGTGCTTGGCCCGCTGGTGGTTCTTGCCTGGATTGGCGCGGCTGGCTGGCTTTACAGCATTGGGGAAATCGGTTGGGCCGTCTTCATGGGGCTATGGGGCCTGATCATGGTCTCAGGCAGCGATAATGTGGTGCGCCCCCTCCTCATTAAACGCAGCAGCCCCATGCCGCTTACGCTGATCATTCTTGGCGTTTTCGGGGGGTTGATCGCCTTCGGCTTCCTTGGCCTTTTTATTGGCCCGGCCTTGCTGGCCGTCGCCCATGGTTTGCTGCGGGCATGGCGTGGTGGTGAAGGCACTGCCTAACCCGGCCTTGCCCAGGGCTGGCAAAGCCCGCGCCACGCGGTAAGAATGGCGCCGAAGTTAAACCAGGAGTGCCCTATGCCCGCACGCAAGCATCGTATCGCCGTCATCCCCGGGGATGGCATTGGCAAGGAAACCACGCCCGAAGGGCTTCGCGTGCTGGATGCCGCGGCGCGGCGCTTTGGCTTTGAACTGGAACTGACGCATTACGATTGGTCCTGCGAAACCTACGCCAAGACCGGTAAGATGATGCCGGATGATGGCATGGATCGCCTCAAGGATAGCGACAGCATCTTCCTGGGTGCGGTTGGCTGGCCTGGCGTGCCGGACCATGTCTCGCTGTGGGGCTTGCTCATTCCCATTCGTCGTGGGTTTGACCAATACGTGAACCTGCGCCCCTGTCGGTTATTGCCAGGTGCGACCACACCGCTCGCCAATCGTGGCCCCAAGGATATTGATTTCATCGTGGTGCGCGAAAATACCGAGGGCGAATATTCGTCCAGCGGCGGGCGCATGTTTGTGGGCACGGATCGTGAATTCGTCTCCCAGGAAAGCGTCTTCACCCGCGTCGGTGTGGATCGCGTCCTGCGCTATGCCTTTGAATTGGCCAAGACCCGGGCACGCAAGAAGGTGACAAGCGCCACGAAATCCAATGGCATCACCTTCACCATGCCCTATTGGGATGAACGCTTTGCCGAAATGGCGAAGAATTATCCGGATATCTCCACAGACCAATTCCATATCGATATCCTTTGCGCCCATTTCGTGCAGCATCCGGATTGGTTTGATGTCGTGGTCGGGTCCAATCTGTTTGGCGATATCCTGTCAGACCTTGGGCCGGCGGTTGCGGGTTCCATTGGCATTGCGGCCAGCGCCAATATCAATCCGGAAAAGCATTTCCCGTCGATGTTCGAACCCGTGCATGGCAGCGCGCCGGATATTGCGGGCAAGTTCATCTGCAACCCAATCGGGCAGATCTGGTCGGGCGCCATCATGCTGGAACATCTGGGTGAAAAGCAGGCAGCGGATGCGATCCTTACCGTGATCGAAAAGCTGCTGGCCGAAGGCGGTCCGCGTACACGTGATATGGGTGGGCAGGCCGGCACCCAGGATGTGGGCCGCGCCATTGCCGAAGCCGTGGCGAAGTTCTGATCAGCCAAGCAATTCATTAAAAAAGGGCTCGCCGGAACCAAGCCGGCGAGCCCTTTTTAATTGGGCAGAATAAGCCGAGGTGTCAGCGTTCCAGGCACATGGCCACGCCCATGCCGCCACCAATGCACAAGGTCGCCAGCGCTTTCTTGGCGTTGCGCTTTTGCATTTCAAACAGCAGCGTTGTCAGGACGCGCGCGCCGGAAGCGCCAATCGGGTGACCAATCGCAATGGCGCCGCCATTCACATTCACCTTGCTGGTATCCCAGCCAAGATCTTTGTTCACGGCAATGGCTTGCGCGGCGAAAGCCTCATTCGCTTCGATCAGATCAAGATCATCAATCGACCACCCGGCTTTGGCCAAAGCCTTGCGAGAAGCCGGAATGGGCCCCGTACCCATGATGGAAGGATCAACGCCCGCGGTCGCCCAGGAAACAATGCGCGCCAGCGGCGTAAGGCCACGCTTGGCCGCTTCGGCTGCACTCATCACCACAACTGCGGCCGCGCCGTCATTGATGCCGGAAGCGTTGCCGGCCGTCACGGATCCATCCTTGGCAAAAGCCGGGCGCAGCTTTGCAAGCACTTCAATGGTAGTCTCCGGCTTCGGATATTCATCAGCCGAGACAACCAAATCACCCTTGCGGCCCTTGACCGTAACAGGCGCGATTTCATCAGCAAAGCGCCCAGCCGCCATGGCTGCACCCGCCTTGCGTTGCGAATTCAGCGCGAATTGATCCTGTTCATCGCGCGTGATCTGGAATTGGCGGGCAACATTCTCCGCCGTATTGCCCATGTGGTAGCCGTGGAAGGCATCCATCAGGCCATCACGCAGCATTGTATCCATCAACGCGAGATCGCCCATTTTTTGGCCAGCGCGCAATTGCTGGGCATGCGGCGCCTGCGTCATGCTTTCCTGACCGCCTGCGATCACGATACGCGCATCGCCTGTGGCGATCTGCTGCGCCGCCAGGGCCACGGCGCGCAGCCCGGAACCGCAAAGCTGATTGATGCCAAAGGCAGTGTGTTCCACCGGGATGCCAGCATTCACCGAGGCTTGGCGCGCGGGATTCTGGCCGGCACCAGCCGCCAGGATCTGGCCCAAAATCACTTCATCAACCTCACCCCCTTCAATGCCGGCACGCGCCATGGCGGCGTTGATGGCAATTGTGCCCAAGGCATGGGCCGGAAGGGATGCAAAGGCACCATTAAAGGCGCCCACAGGCGTGCGAGCGGCAGCAGCGATGACGATATCGGTCATGATGGCGTTGTTCCTTCCTCAGGGCGGAATGCGGATTGACTGACTAAAAATTACTATATCACAAACTGCGCAGCCAGTCGCACAGGGGCTGCCATAAGGCCTTTTCGGCGTTCATGCCGGCAACCATGCCTACATGCCCAGCCGGCGCCATATGGAGCTTGATCTTGCGCAAGCGTGCCGTGGCCGCCAAGGCGGCTTCAGGCGGCACGATACGATCACGATGGGGGATGGCGGCAAAGCTCGGCCCCTCCCAATGGGCCGGATCCACTACCTCCCCGGCAATGCGCCAGGCGAGCCGGGCCGGTTCATTATGGCCATACCAGCCGCCAATGCATTGCCGCGTGACGGGCGCCGGCAGGGGAACCCCGTCATTCAGCCAATCCTCCAGCGCCACAAAACGGCGCGCTTCTGCCGAATTTGGGTCCAGCCTGGCGAAATTGCGAAATTTTCGCGCGATTCCAAAGGGATCCAGGCCGGCGAAAAGCGTCTGCAGCATATCCACCGGCAAGGCGCCACTCGGCTCCATGGCCGCTTCCAGGCCTGGCAGCGCGGCAGCCACCGCCCTGCCCCGATGTTCTGCGCCCGCCCCCGCATGAAAATCCCAAGGCATGGCGAGCATCGCCAGCGCCCGCACCCGGGCCGATTGCCGCAGCGCCGCCGCCAGGCTGAGCAGCCCCCCCATGCAGTAACCCGCCAAAACCACCGGGGCGGGCAAGGCCTGGATGGCACGCTCCAACCGCCCCGCGACATAATCGGTCAGGGTGAAATGGCGCTCGGCCTCGCCAGGCGCGCCCCAATCCAAGAGAAAGGTCCGGAAGCCCTGCGCGGCAAACCACCGCATCATGGAAACTTCCGGCAATAGATCCATGACATAGGCGCGATTGATCAGTGATGGCACAAACAAGACCGCGGGCCCGGTACCACCATAATCCAGGATCCGACTATCTTGTTCAAACCAAAGGATTTCGGGGGCGCTCGCCTGCCGTTCAAAGGGATGCCGACGATAAGCGGCAAGCCCGGCAAGCAAGGCCTGGTCTGCCCTTAACAAACGCCCGAGAACGGCAGTCCGAAACGCGTCAGGCGCGTGCCCGGCCTCCGCGAGGGCGGCGCTGATCCGCGCTATTTCGGCCTGCCCCCGCTTCGAGATCGGCAAGGCGGCGTTCCAGGGTGGCAAGCCGTTCAGCCATGGCATCCCGGGCGTCATCCCGGCTGCCGCCATGGCCCGCATCCCCGCCAGCCCCAGATGGAGCGACAGGGGGCGCGGTCCTCGGCGGCGCAGCGGCGCTGTCATGCGGGGCAGACGCGGTGGAAGGATAGACAGGCGTGAAGCGCGCGGCGGCGCGGAGCCATGCGGCGCCCAGCGATGCAAAGGCGGCCCATTGTTCGGTAAAGGCCGGATCGGCCACCAGGCCGGCAATCTCGCTCTGCCAAAGCGCGATCCAATCTTCCGCGAGTTGATCGAGGTCTTCTGGCCCGCCCATCACTAAAGCCTATAGCGGCTTTGCTGCCCCGCGGGAACGACCATGGGCCAAAGTTTTTGCAGCGCAATGCTCTTTCGCAGTGCGGCAAAAACCATGCTAGGTTGTTTCCATAAGCATAGAAAGTGAGGTGTGGCAGCATGTCGGGTCGAGAATCCCCCCCCGAGGGCGAGCAGAAAGCGCTGCCCCCTGTGGTTGTCAAAAAATACGCGAATCGGCGTCTCTACAACACTGAAACGTCATCTTATGTCACGCTGGACGATCTGGCTGCCATGGTGCGCGTGGGCCGTGATTTTGTGGTCTATGACGCCAAAACCGGGGAAGACATCACCCGCAGCGTGCTGACCCAGATTATTGTGGAACAGGAAGGCAAGGGCCAGAATCTTCTGCCGACCACGGTGCTCCGGCAATTGATCGGCCTTTACGGTGATAATTTGCAGGGCCTGGTGCCACGTTATCTGGAAGCGGCCATGGCTTCCTTCACGCAGCAACAAGACCAGATGCGCGAAACCATGGCGAAGACCATGGGCGGCTTCATGCCCTTCCAAGGCGCCCTGCCCAATCTGGAAGAGGTAAGCCGGCAGAACATGGCCATGATGGAACGCGCCATGAGCCTGTTCACCCCCTTCGCGCGTCGCGATGAGGCAAGCCCAAGCCAAGAATCCGACGCCCTTCGAAGCGAAATCGAAAGCCTGAAGCGGGAACTGGCCGCCTTGAAGGCCCGCGCCAAGGGCTGAAAATCGCCCGAATTTTCCGTGCATTCACCGCTTCGTCACTTCTGCCAAGCATAATCCTTCTCCTGGCGGGGCATGACGCCCCGCATTGGATTCGGGTTGTTGGACAGCATGCTTGAGAATGAATGCATGGATCCCTTGAATTGCCCTTCGGCGGAGGGCGAAGTTTCCAACCAGCGGGCCAATGCGGCCGATAAGCATGTGGGGGCGCGCATTCGCGAAAGGCGAACCATGCTTGGCCTTTCGCAGCAGCAATTGGCCAAGATGATTGGCGTCACCTACCAGCAGGCTCATAAATATGAACGTGGCCTGAATCGCATTTCTGCCGGGCGGCTTTTTGCCATCTCCCAGGTTTTGGATGTGCCCATTGCCTGGTTTTTTGAAGGGTTGAACACGGGCCATGCAGACCCTGCCATGTCCCAGCGCCAACGCATGTGCCTGGAACTGGCACGGAACTTCGCCCTGATTGACAATGACAAGCATCAGGAAGCCCTGAGCCAAATGGCCCGGGCCCTGGCCGCCCAGGCGCAAGCGGTGGCCAGCACACGTCTGGCAGGTGAATAGACAGGGCCTGCCCGGCCTGATTCCCCGCATCGTCAATTTTGGCTAAACTCGCGGAATGGAAGAATCACGCGCCGGCAATGTTCCTGAATACGGGGTCTCTGATCTTGCCGGCGCCATTCGCCGGACGCTGGAAGGCGCCTTTGGACGTGTTCGGGTGCGTGGCGAAATCACGGAATTGAAGCGCTACCCATCCGGGCATGTCTATCTCTCGATCAAGGACCAGGAAGCGAAGATCGAGGCGGTTATCTGGAAATACGCGCTGCGCAATATCGGGACCATGCCGGAAAATGGTGTGGAAATGATCGCCACGGGGCGTATTTCCACCTATGCGGATCGCTCAAAATACCAGCTTGTCATTGAACGGTTGGAATATGCCGGCGAAGGCGCGCTCTTGGCGCGGATTGAAGCACTCCGCAAAAAGCTGCTCGAAGAGGGCCTGTTTGATGAAGCGCGCAAACGCCCGCTGCCCCGGCTGCCCGGTGTTATCGGGGTCGTCACCAGTGAAAAAGGCGCGGTTATTCAAGATATTCGCACCACGCTAGCGCGCCGTTTCCCACGCACCATCCTGCTTTGGCCGGTTGCGGTTCAAGGCCAAGGGGCCGCCGAACAAATCGCTGCCGCCATTCGTGGTTTTTCTGACCTGCCGCCTGATGGCCCCATACCCCGCCCCGACATTCTGATTGTGGCGCGCGGCGGCGGAAGTCTTGAAGATTTGATGGCCTTCAATGAGGAAGCCGTGGTGCGCGCCGCAGCGGCCAGCACCATTCCGCTGATTTCCGCGGTCGGCCATGAAACCGATACCACGCTGATTGATTTCGCCTCGGACCGCCGCGCACCAACGCCAACAGCCGCGGCGGAACTCGCCGTGCCCGCACGGGCGGAATTGACCGCGGCCCTGGCGCAAACCGGCGCCCGGCTGGCCCAGGCCGCGACCGGCCTCACCAACCAGGCACGGCTCCGGCTCCTCCGGGCAGAGCGAGGCTTACCCGATATCCCGACACGCTTGGCGCAATCGCGCCAACGCCTGGATGATTGGGGCGAAAGACTGCCTCGGGCGGCGCTTTCCCTTTTAGGCGGATATGCCCAAAGAATCGGCGGCATTCGCATCCCCCATCCGCGTGAGGGGATTTTGGCCCGTCGGGCCGCCGTGGAAGCTTGCGCCTTACGCTTGGGGGCCGCTTGGTCCCGACGCCGCGATGGGCTCGCCAATGCCCCCGCGCTCGCCAGGCTTTCTCCCGCGCCCTTGCATGCGGCGCTCCGCCAAGGACGGGCGGTGCTGGAAGGGCTTTCTGGGCGGTTGGAAAGTGCCTCCTACACATCTGTTCTTGCGCGCGGCTTTGTCCTGGTGCGCGATGCCAAAGGCGCACCGATCGGCAGCGCCAGCACAGTAAAGCCCGCCCAAAGCCTGCGCCTGACCTTCACAGATGGGGAGGTCGCGGTGACGGCAGATGGTTCCAGGCAGGGAAAATTGTTATGAAACAGGGCGGTGCGGCCCTGCCGCCGATGGATATCAAGCTGCCGCGCCGCTTGGCCTTGGGCCTGCCCGCGCTTCTGTTCAGCACGCCATGCCAAGCCTTCAGCCTGGACGCCGCGATGTTGACCCAAGGCGGGCTGGTGCTGGGCCATACCCTGCCCGGTACCCGCCTGACGCTGGATGGGCGGAATATTCGGGTTTCAGCGCAGGGCGATTTTGCCTTTGGCTTTGGCCGCGACCATGCCGCCAGCGCCCAATTGCTTGTCAGCACACCGGGCGGCAGGCCGGAAACCCAGACCCTGAACATTACGCGGCGCCAATGGCAGGTTGAACGCATCACCGGCCTGCCCCCGGCGCAGGTCACGCCCGATGCTGAAATGCTGGCGCGCATTACCCGCGAGCGCGAGAAGCTCGCCAGCATACGCGCCCTGGATACCCCCCTCACCGGCTTTGCCGGTGGCTTTGTCCGGCCTGCACCCGGGCGCATTTCCGGGGTTTTTGGCAGCCAGCGCATTCTGAATGGGCAGCCGCGCCAACCGCATTACGGCCTGGATTTCGCCGCGCCCACTGGAACGCCGGTGCTTGCCACGGCGTCAGGCCGGGTGACGCTGGCGGATGAATTTCATTTTTTTGGCCGCCTGATTGTGGTGGATCATGGGCATGGGGTGAACTCACTTTATGCGCACCTTTCAGAAATTGACGTCTCTGAGGGGAGCATGGTGACCCAGGGACAAAAAATCGGCGCCATCGGCGCAACGGGCCGGGTGACCGGACCCCATCTGCATTTTGGCCTTTCCTGGTATCAGCTTTGGCTCAACCCTCAGCCCGTGGTCTTGCCGGCCTAGACGCATGCCCCAAGGTGCTGCTGCCCCCTTATTCGGGCGCTTTGGTTGCACGAGCCATGCCAGGGCGCATATTATCGACGAAATGCCTTTAATTTTTGGGATTTTCCGCAATGCAGGGCCTGCCGCAGATCATTAGCCTGGTACCGCAGACCGGCCTGCAATTCGTCGATATCCGGTTCAACCTGGATCGGTTGCCGCGCGCGCCCCGTTCATTCTGGGAACAGCCATTGCCGTCTGGCGCCGAGGGCACCAGCAAAGGCTTGGTCAATCTGCGCCGATTGACCGAGGGTGGGGATGGATCCCTCTTGGACCCCATCAGCGGCCAAACACCCCCGGATATGGAGATTTATCAGATCGGGCGCGGCCAGGCGCTGGAATCTGCGCTGGGGCGCTGGGTTCCGCTACCCTTCTTTCGGGTCGCCGCCGTCGGCGGCAGTGGGAAGGAGGTTTACGACAAAGGCCCCACCAATTGGGTGCGCATCAGAATTGCCGCGCTTTCCGCGCCGGATGAGGAAGGCAATACCCATCACGCGGTCTTGGCCTTCGATACCGCGCTCCGCACCCGGGAAGAAGGGCGCCCCTATACGGCCATTTCACCAGCCGATAGCGAACGCGCCGGGGAGTTCACTTTTGTCGCTGATCGGGAACAAACCAGCTGGTTCATGAATGAGCCCTGGCTCATTCAATGGCTCGAAGAACAATTGAATGAGGCCCGTGCTGCAACTGGCCGCCGCCCTCGGCCGGAAGATGAAGAACGCGCCTGCGAACATTGGGCACGCTACATTACGCTCGTCGAATTACTCGGCGAGGCGCGCATCCTGCCCCGCGTAAAGCTGGTTGATGTCGTCTCCAGCAGCCGGTCCTATGAACCCATCAGCGTTGATCTGGTGCTTGATATCGGCAATGCGCGGACCTGCGGCATTCTGGTTGAGGATGAACGCGACAGTCGGCTCAATTTGAATAACAGCTACCCGCTGAAACTGCGCGACCTGAGTATGCCGGAAAAGAGCTATGCTTTTCCGTTTGAAAGTCGCGTTGAATTTGCGCGCGCCAGCTTTGGCAAGGACGCGCTGAGCCGCCGTTCTGGGCGCGGCAATGCCTTTCAGTGGCTGAGCCCCGTGCGCATTGGGCCAGAGGCGGTAAGGCTTTCTGCTGCCGCGCGCGGCAATGAAGGCGCAACAGGCTTGTCATCCCCTAAGCGCTATCTTTGGGATGAACGCCCCACCACACAGGTTTGGCGCTTCAATGGTGTTGCCGCCGATGGTGTAACCACGGAACCGCCTGTGAGTGGCAGTTTCATGGCTTGGGTCACGGAAGATGGCGAAGTCTTGCGTGCCAAACCGCGCGGCCGTGGCGCTGGCCCCAGACAGCCAGCCGTGCGCGCGCGGTTCAGTCGTTCTTCCTTGATGAGTTTCCTGCTGGCCGAAATTCTTCTGCAAGCCCTGTCACAGATCAATGCCGTGGAAACCCGCTATGCGCGGAGTTTCCCCGATGTGCCGCGCCGTTTGCGCCGCATTCTATTGACCATGCCCCCTGCCATGCCCTTGGCGGAACAGCGCATCTTCCGTTACCGCGCTGAAGCGGCCGTGCGCCTTGCCTGGGATATGATGGGATGGGGCACACCCGGCACCAATACCGCGACCCCGCCGCCGGAACCACGGATCATTGCCAATCTGGATGAGGCGACCGCGACACAGTTGGTTTTCCTGTACACTGAGGCAAGCCAAAGGCTGCGCGGTGATCCGGCGAGCTTCTTTGCCCTTACCGGCCGCAGCCGCGATGGTTATGGCAAGGCCCCTTCTCTCCGGGTCGCCAGCATCGATATCGGTGGTGGCACGACAGATCTGATGATCTGTACCTATTCCGCCGAACATGGGCAGGAGATTGAGCCGCGCCAGAATTTCCGCGAAGGCTTCCGCCTGGCCGGCGATGAGGTCCTGCAGGAAGTCATCCAAAGCATTATTCTGCCCCAATTGGAAACTGCCCTGGCGCAGGCTGGCGCGCGTGAACCAAAGGCCCTGCTGCGCGAAGTATTGGGCGGAGATCGGGGCGCGCAAAGCGAATTGGAACGCCATTTGCGCCGTCAATTCGTCACGCAAGTCCTGGAACCTACAGGGCTTGCCATTCTGCATGGCTACGAAAAACTGACTGATCGCAATACAGGCGAATTCATGCGCGACACGTTGGCGCATATCCTGCAGAGCCGTGATATTGCTGCGCCGCTGCACTATTTTGAACAGCAAGCAAGCCGTGCGGGCGCCATTGGGTTTTCCTTATCCGCACTTGAAATCGCCGCTGCTGCAGGCGGCGTTGACGCCATTGTTCACGCCGCCTTGGGCCAGGTGATCGCTGATCTCTGTGAGGTAGTCTACGCCTTTGATTGCGACTGGCTGCTGCTATCGGGCAGACCATCACGCATGCGCGCGGTCTTTGATATGGTGCTGGCCAAAATGCCGGTGCCGCCGCATCGCATTGTTGGCATGCATCGGTATCGTGCCGGAAGCTGGTACCCCTTCCGCGATTCCGCCGGCCGGGTGGATGACCCGAAAACGACGGCGGCCGTCGGCGCAATGCTCTGCGCCGTGGCGGAAGGACGCTTGGAAGGTTTCCTGATGCGCACCAGCAGGCTTTCCATGCGCTCTACAGCCAGATACCTGGGACGCATGGAAATATCGGGCCAAATCCTGAAGCCGAACATCCTGCTGCACGATCCAGACCGCGAAATCCCCAAGGGCGCATCAGCGCCGCAGGATGTTAAGTTTTCCATGGAATTCCGTGCGCCGGTATTCTTGGGCTTCCGGCAATTGGATTTGGAACGCTGGACGGCAAGCCGCCTTTATATTCTGGAATATGCCAATCCCGATAACGTGCCGCGCATGAAGCTGCCCCTGAAGCTGACCATCCAGCGCGCAGAAATAGATCCGGAAAGCACCGATGCTGAAGAACTGCGTGAGGATTTCACCATTGATGAAATTCTCGATGCAGAAGGTGACCCGCAGCATAAAAGCGTCGTTCGCCTGCGCTTGCAGACCGAACGCAGCGAAGCTGGCTATTGGCGCGATACCGGCGCCCTTTCGGTGCCTTGAGGAATACTGCCCATGAGTAACTCAGCCATGGCCGCCAATAGCGCCCAATCCGAAAATGAAACATTGGCCCAGCATTGCGAACAAATCGCCGATGCGGCCCAAGGTGCTATCGAATGGCTTGGCATTGCCGGCGATCAGGTACGTGAAGAAGGCCCCGCACTCGCGCGGGATTTTCGGCGTGAAGGGTTGCGTGCGCGTAAGCTTGCCAATGCAGCACGCCGCCCAATGTGCGTTTCAGTCTTTGGACCAAGCCAGCAAGGCAAGAGCTATCTGATCGCTTCCCTGGCACGGAAGGAAGGCAAGCCCACCACGATCCGCTTCGGCGATGAGGTGCGCGGCTTTAACCGCGATATCAATCCTGATGGTGGCAAGGAATCTACCGGCCTCGTCACCCGGTTTACGGTGCGCCCGATTACCGGCCTACCCGGCATGCCGGTGGCCTGCCGCATGC
>JACCED011014737.1_pt1 | contig 11538 bp, 2 predicted proteins | sample 7455021 | NCBI WGS metagenome assembly JACCED01 (sample SAMN15323456, study PRJNA562643) | freshwater metagenome | isolation source: river surface water | place: USA:Blue River Watershed | collected 2017-08-19
ACTGATTTGTAATTTGTCGCAAGTGCTGGAGAAGTAAAGACTGCAGCAGAAGGGGTTATCGAGTACGTTCCCGCCTCTTTTGGTGCGGTTGCCGAAGTCGTGTATGACGTACCTGAATTAAGAGTTCCTGAAAATGTGTAACTGGCAGCTGTAATTGAATCAATTGATGCAAGTCCTGTGAAAATTACTGATCTTGCTGGGATTGTTGTGTTTGCATTTCCAGATCCATCAACTGAATATGTAGCAGATAAATCACTAGCCGTAACCGTTAACGTGTCGGCCTTTCCTACATTTACGGTCAAGGAAGAATCGTTCTCAACATTTGTTCGATAATTTATTGAATCGGTAGGTGCTAGCGAAGCAGTAATTACGGCGCTTTCAACTTCAGTTGGCGTCCAAGAACATACGGCCAGGCCGCCAACCGAGTCTAGATCCACACAATTACTTATATTTGATCCGCCTTTCTTAAACGTTACTTTTCCATTTGTACTAACTGCCGAAGTTAGAGTTACTGGAGTTCCGTATGTTGCGGTGGTTACAGCACCTGGTAAAGATATGGTTGCGGTTGGAGTATCTTGAATGACTTTTACAGTGATTACGGCGGTGGTGTAATTCGTTGAAGTACTTGCAACATCGCTTGCATCGGAAATAACTACTGTCTGCGTATATGTGCCAACCGTGAGTGACTCAGGAACCGTCATGTTGAAACGTCCGGTCGCTGTATCGACAAGTGCAAAAGAAATTTTATTGTTTGGTTGCGCGACGTTAGTAGTCACATATCTAAATACAACTAATCCAGAACCTCCATTTCCTCCTGGATTACCAATTGATCCGCCACCACCTGATCCGGTATTTGGCGCCGCATTTGTTCCGTATGGAGATGATTGCGTCGCGCCAACACCGGCATTTCCCTTGTCTAGGGGACCATTGGTGTATGCATTACCAGCAGGTCCAGATAGGTAAGATGTTTCGCCAACACCTAGCGCAACTGCGCCGCCGCCGCCGCCTGCATAAGCCTTGCTTACACCAGTGATATCTAAAGAAATAGCATTTCCGCCATCCGGCCTAAACCCACCGCCGGTTCCGGTGTTGTTACAAACGGGAGATTTATCTGTACAGACTCCCGGGAAGCCTAGCGATCCTGCACCACCACCGCCACCTGTATTTCTAAACTTATTGGCAACTGTTTCTGAATCTGTGGTTGTCGCACCCGCAAAACCATAACCAGTCCAACCAGAAGGCACAGTGTTTGAAATTACCACTCCGAATTGAGGTGGATTTGTAATTGAATTTCCTGAATCAAAGTTCATTCCGGCGCCACCGCCAGAACCACCCGCACGGCCGTTGTAATTAGTTGAATGACCACCACCACCGCCGCCGCCCTTGGCTACCACGTAGTTGGCTGCTCCAGATTTACTGATACTTGAGTCAGTTCCATCGCAGCCCGCAGGTGAATAAAGGCTCGAACAGCTCGCGTTGCTGCCACCAACTCCGACTATGACAGTAAGAGTTTCTCCAGGTGTTACTGAAGTTGTACCGGTTACAACGCCACCAGCACCGCCGCCGCCGCCTCGACCAGCACCACCTTGACCACCACCAGCAATGACCAGTCCCGTAATTGAAGTAACCCCGTTTGGAACAACCCATTCACAGGTATTTGACCCATTAGCGCCAAGAAGCTGCTCAACTGTGTAGTCGGTTCCACCGCTTGAATATGTTGATTTGGAAGTTATACAAGATCCAGCAACAGCAACGTTGTAACTGGCAGCGCTACCACTTACGTTATAACTAAACAGATTTGAGTCACCATACGTTGAAACTACCGTTGTGTTACCAGAAATTGTTACTGGGGCGACAACTTTTATCGTGACCATTAATCTACCAATTGCTCCATTGGCATCTGTTACCGTCAAAGTTTCGTAATAAGTGGCAGCGCTTGTAAATGCGTTAGTTAGCTTTATATAGGCGATTCCTGCGGTTGCAGTATCCAGGGATATACCTGCTACAACCGGACTCATAGTTAACTTCAAGGTTCCGGTGCCATTGGCAACAAAATATCCTGGTGATGTATAGGCACTTCTAGTGGTGGCTGTAAGTGTTGTTCTTCCAACAATTGTTGGGCCAGGATTTACAACAATCTTAAAGGCTAAAGAGGTAGAGGCTGTGGTGGTATCGGTTGCCGTTACAGTCTCCCAATAAGTACCAGGGTTTATCGTAGAAAGTACACGTAAAGTCGCCTGATTCCCGTTTGGAGTTAGAGATACGCCGGATCCAGCCGTCCCTGTACGCGCGAAGGATTTGTTTCCGGTTCCCTGACTTGCAAATATAACGGTAGATGTTTCAATCCCGGAAGTTGTTGTTAATAAATGGGTAATAACACCGCCAACTTTGGTCAGAATCGGCGCAGTGGAGGTTTCAATTATGGGGGGGTTGATCACAATATTTACTAGGTGAGTTGCAAAGGCTCCAGTTATATCTGTTGCAGTTAGAGTTTCTACATATGTGCGTGCGGTTTGACTGTCTATTGCGGTAATTCCGGAGGTTGTGTAAATATCAATTACTCCCACTTGCGAGAAATCTCCGCTGATTCCAGAAGCAGACAAGTCAGGAGTTAATTCAAAGGTTAAATCTCCGGTACCAAGGCTGGTTTTTATAGTCTTATTACTTACCGCAATACCTTGCGTTGTTGTTAGGGTCGTTGGAGTGTTGGCATTGGCGACTAAACGAGCACGGTAGGCGTTGTAGTTCGCAGTTATTTCCTGATCGGACAAAGACCTGTTGTATATGCGCGCCACTTGAATTCGGCCATTTATGAATTCGTTTGCAACTCCCCAGCGTTTTCCAATCAAAATTGGGCCAGCACTTGCGGGTGGTGCGGTTGACACGCTTGAAGAATTACCAACTAAAGAACCATTTAAGTACAAGGATCCAAAATATAAATCTCCGGCTTTCGTAACTTTATAAGCTGCGTGATACCAAGTATTTACTGCCAACGCCGACGTCGTGCTCACTTGACCGTACCAACCACTACGGTAATAACCACCAGACAGGGTGCCTGCAGAATTAAAGAGACATAAGAAATAGTTAATGTTCGCACCGACCATGGTGCTGGAAATCAAACAAGGATAGGTTCCTGCAGTGTTTAAAGAACTTAAGTTGAACCAAGACTCGATAGTAAATTCTGTAAGTGCTGATGCATTTTTTACACTCTGCACGTAGTTATTAGTTCCAGTGGTTATGGAGCCACCACCCAATGTTGAATAAGTTGGATTGCCCTGAAAAGTAAAGTTCCCGTTATTGCCGCTTAGCTCCGTCCAAGTAGTTCCCGAACCTGGATACGATGCGCTATCAGCTGCATCTAGATTTACATCCAGAGAAATGTTCGTGTACGAATTAGGCGTCGGATTGCCATTGATGCGCGGATTTTCGTTGACGACTGTTGTGATCAGGAGATTGGAGTAAGCACCTACAGAATCGGTTACAGAAATATTAGTTAGGTGGGTTCCCACAGTTGCGTAAGCACCAATACGCAGAGTTATGTACCCGAGCGAAACGGTTGAGGTTTCTAGAGTTAACTTCCATGCGCTATTCGAAGATACGTACGGAATTCCGATCGTCATATTTCCAGTTCCACCCGTGATATTTAAACGGAGTGATGTAGCTTTACCGTAAGTTGTTGCCAAATTAGCAGAACCTGTACTACTAGTGAGAAGCAATCGAGCATTCACAACGATCTTGATTACCTTTACAGCCGTAGCACCGATCGAATCAGTAGCCGTGAACGTTTCGTAATAAGTTCCCGCCGGCAAAGTCCCTGCGACGCTGAGAACGGCTTGGCCAGCAGTGAAAGTAGCGGTGATTGCCGATGAACCCGAACTACTTACCCTTGAGAAGGTGCTTGATCCAGTACCTGTATTCACTGCAACGTTTATTGTCGTGGAACCAGTTCTACCGAATGTAGATGTGATTGTGTCCGAAGTTGAAGTAATTAGAAGCGCAGGATTGACCGTCACTGATAGGTAGTAAGCCGTGGCAATACCGTTGCTATCGACCGCGGTTAGCGTCTCGGAATATGTTCGTGGTGATGATGCGCTTGTAGATGTAGCTGAAGACAAAACCTTAAATATCGCTGTATTTGCGGTGCTTGTATCGATTCTAAAGTTGGTGTTAACGCCAGAGAGGGTAAGGCTCTTTGTTCCAACGCCATCATTTGCCGTGAATAGTTGGAAATCTCGCGCGGTGCCTGCTGTCGCCGTGAAAGAAGTGTTACCGGAATTAGTTGGTGAAACCGAAGTCGCGCTCAAGAATCGAACTTTGGAGTTCTGGTAATTCTGCATAACTTGTGTGGCGGTAAGAGGTGCGTTGTAAATGCGAACAACCGGAATATCTCCATTAACGTAATCAGTTGTGGTATCCCACCGCTTGCCAATTCTTAGTGGCCCAGTTTGGGTTTTAGGGGCATAAATTGATGACGCACTCCCTAAGGAAACGCCGTTCAAGAAAAGGGTTCCAATGTAATTCGAACCAGACTTCGAAACTGTATAAACGGCGTGATACCAAGTATTCACCACAAGCGCGTTAGCTTTAGTTACTAATCCTTGCCAGCCGTAAGTTCCATCGTGGTAACCGGCACCAATGGTTCCTAAAGCGTTCCACTGACATATTGCAAAGTTAATATGGGTTGAAGAGTAAGTGGTAGTGACAAAACATGGGTAATAACTAGTGAGAGAATTTAATTTGAACCAAGTCTCCACTGTAAAAGTTTCAAGGTTTGACCAGTTTGTGTTCGATGTTGCTTCTTTTCCTGAAGCAAAAGCCAATGTGCCACCACTTGTTTGACTATAAGTCGGCGATCCGCTCAGAGTGAAAGCTCGATTGCTAGCTATATCGGTCCAAGTTGTACCAGTACCGGAATATGAATTTGGATTGGCGGCATCCAGATTAATTAATAGGTTCTGTGTGACGTAAGGGAAAGCAGAATCTGTCTGCGCTGTATAAGCTATATCTGGTGGTGCGTTAATAGTTAAGGTCAAAATTGTTGTTTTGATCAGACCAGATCCGTCTGTCACGGTTATGGACTCTGTGTACGTACCGATTGCCGTTCCAGTATCGACGACTAAATAAATTGATCCGCTAGAAATTGTGCTTGTATCAATCGAAATTCCGCGAGGAGCTGGAGAAGATGAATGCGCTACCGCGGCCACGCGAGTACCGAAACCACCCGACAGATCTAACTTGTGCCGAGTATATTTACCAAAAGTTGAGCTTACAGAAACTGGATTGGAAGCCGACCATTGAAGCGCGGCAACCACATTAATTCGCACAGGTAATACGGCCAAATTTCCAGCTGTATCCGTAACGGTGATGGTTTCCCAATAAGTTCCGGTTGAAACCGTATTGGCAATTCGAAGCCTTACTTGACTGGTTCCAATTCCTTCCATCGTTATGCCTGGGATAGTAGGCGAAATTGTAAAAGTGTTACGGTAGCCAAGTATCGCTGTATATGTGTCAGAAATTGTGACCGAACCTGCTGAGGCATTAACTGTAACTGAATCTGAATAACTTTGTTGGGCCGAGTAACCAGATATACCGTAAGTAGATGCTAGATAATCTTCAACTTGTTGAATTTCAGAGAGCGAAAGTTTTCTATTAAATATTATCGTCTCTGCAACTTGCCAAACGGATGGTTGCGATGCGGCATAGACGCCAGCGTTTAGTGTGAGTGGAGGAAGAGTGTCGACTCCATTTCCAGTTCCTCGCAAAACGCCATTTGATCTGTATGCGTCGGAATATCCAGTAGAAAGAACCCAATTTGTACCATGCACGTTTCCAGTACCAGTTACCCACCCGTTGTAATAGGCAACACCCGAAGCGCTGTTGTAGAAGCCGAATAAAAAGTCGCCTGACGCGCCATCGAATACTCTAGAGTATCCTGATTGGGTACCGTTGTATCTAGCAACAGAAAATACAGTCCAGTTCAAAGAAGTCATTTCAGGGTTATTAAATTTGATTCCAGCGGTTGTTCCGCCAGAAACTACCTGAAAAGCTTTCGTCGAACCGTTTCCAACTGTTGTCGTTACAACTGTTGGGTCTCCCCTAACAGATGATGTATTTCTTGCATTTCCAGAAGAGTCGTACCAAATCTTCTTCGTTGCATCATAGTCACTAGCCTTAAATCTCATATAAGGCGAAAGCGCAATCGGGTCTGAGGCAGAAAGAGTATTGACTATTTTTACCGGTGCTTGGTAAACAGCGAAAAGTAGTGAGTTCGGACCACTGTAACTCGCTCCTGGTGCATAGAAAGTGCCAGTTCCATCTGCGCGAGTGTTCCAACCGACAAAGTTAAAGCCTGCTTTAGCAAGTGAACCTGAATTGGAAGCCAGCGTTCCAACGCCATTTGCGAATACTTGCGGCGCTGGAGGTGTTCCATTTGACTGTCCATTGCCATCGTATGTGATTGTGCTTCCCCAACGTGCATACAACGTTGAAGTTCCAGTTGATGCAAAGTTTGTTGGTGGCACCATCGTTGGAGTTGCAGTTTCGACTGCGCCTGCAGTCATTCCATACGTAGATTTGAAATATTGATTAATCTGAGCAATTTGAGAAGCTGATAAGAATTGGTCGTAAACAATAACTTCAGTTAATTCGAAGTCTGACCAATCACCGTTTCGATATGCACCGCCAACCGCAATTGTAGGGAGTTTTGAATAAGTCAGATTCGTTACTGGGATTTTTACACCATCCCAATAAATATTGTTTCCAGAGTCACACAAATAGTGCCAGTTGTAGTCAACCTCGGTCGAGTTATTCAAATAACCCGTACTGTGATAAAAATCCTTCGTATTTTGGTTATACCAACCAGCTAGCCAATCAATATCTGTCCCAGTAAAGATTCTGCCCATTGTTGCTGGGGCTGAAGCACCATTAGTTTTATAACGGGCCATTCCACAAAACGTGTAAGAATCTAACTCAGGATTATTCAAATATATTGCGACCGTGTTTGCGGCTAAACCACTTACGGTCGGGAAGGTAGCCGTAGCACCCCAGCCAGTTTGGTTTGTGTTTTTAGTTGGCTTAATTTCAGAATATGTGATTCCAGTGCCGTTGTAATTAGTGGGTGTCCAAGTTGTTCCGTCATAGTTTTTCGCCTCGAGTCGTATGTACGGTGTTGGTAATCCAGCCAATAAAGTGCCATTTGATCCCACAATTACTGAAGTTGAACTATCACTTGTAGTGCTCCAACCGCTCAGAGTTGAAGATTCTTTCGAAGCGATTCGATTAGGGTTGAGCGCATTATAATTTTGAGTTATTTCATTTTGGGTTAGAGATTTGTTGTACATCAAGACTGAATAGATATCACCTTTAAATAGCGATCCTCCATTAATAGCTCCAATTTGAGCACTCAAAGTTGTGCTAGCCGGCATGCTTCCTGAGCTCATACTTGAATCAAAAACCCCGTTTATATAAGTGCTGGAAGTTGTTCCGTTGTAAACAAATGTCGCATGAATTACTTCATTTGGGGTAACGGTTCCGTTGCTAAAAAAGTCCCAAGGAGAAGCTTCGCGGCCAAATTTAAACTTGTTATCAATAATGTAGGTCCAATAACTTCCTGAACCGGATTGATATTTAGAAAATAGAGTTTGGGTTGAACTTAATCCTCTTGTCCTAAAAGTGACCGTTATAGTGAATGATTCTGTTCCGCCAAAACCAAAGTTATTTCCTAAATTAAAATACTGGCTTGTTCCATCTAATCTAAAGGCGCCGTTAATGGGATCATGGGTAGGCGAACTTACGCCAGTTGCATTCTTGCCATTTCCAGATATGTCGTACCAAGTATTTCCCGTGCCTGGATAGCTTGAGGTATTTGACGCGTCCAAGTAAAGTTTCAAACCAGAAGTAACAACTGAACCTGTCGAAGTTTTTCCGGTGCTTAAAGTTGTCGATGCACCGCTTCCAAGTGCAGTGGTTGTTTCAATTGGACGCGTACTAACTCCACCATTAGCATCGTAAGAAATTACAGAACGCCACTGCGCATACAACGTGGTGGTTATATTTAATTGATAAACCGATCCTGCGGAATAGTTTGTTCCAGAGCCATCTGCGGCGGTATTCCAGCCACCAAAAGTGAATCCGCTTCTTGTTAGTCCGCTTTGCGCCGGAAGAGTTATATTGCTAAAGGTTGTTCCAGTAAAAGTTGTTGTACTGGTAAACCCAGATCCACCATTGCTATTGATAGCAAGCGTCGTTGTTCCGTAACGAACAATTACCACGCCAGATCCACCGCGGCCTCCGGTTGATGTGTAAGTGTTCAAACCAGGTGCGCCCGATCCACCACCACCACCGCCCAAACCATCCGTTCCATTTGTTCCCAGATATGTGCCCGGTGTATTTACTCGCCCGTGGCCAGCGCCTTTTCCGCCGCCACCTAGTCCACCATTACCGACAATTCCCAAATACGTACCTTGACCGTGGATTCCACCACCGCCACCACCTGCGTAATAGGTTGGAGTTCCGGTTACATCAGAAATTTTTCCGATTCCGCCATCACCAGCTTTTCCCGTCGAATAGGTTAAACACGTTGCGGATCCGCCAACTCCACCTGCTCCGCCGCCGCCGCCTGTTGGATATCCATACGTGCTACCGCAGCCGGATAAAGAAGAACCACCTGCATAACCTTGTGCTGCGTTTGTAGCGAGCCCACCTGTTGGATACCACGATCCTGTTGAAGAGCTACCGCCGCCAGAACCTCCACTAGTTTTATCAATGTCAATCCAAGATGCTCCGCGTCCTCCGCCCAAAGAAGTAAACGAAGAGCCAAATACCGAATTGCTTCCTGCCGAACCTGCTGTGTAAGCCGCGTTTGGATAGGTCGTCCCGGCACCGCCTGCACCTACAGAGATTGAAATAGCCGAAGTAGCTGTTACTGAAGTAATAGATTCAATAAAACCACCAGCACCGCCACCGCCACCGACGTGAGCGCCACCGCCACCGCCACCGCCAACCGTTAACACCTTGGCGGTAGTTACACCACTTGGAACAATCCAAGTATTTGAAGTAGTTGTGTTGGAAGGCGCGGTAAATTTAACAACGCAATCTCCACCAACGGCAGTAACAGTTGCGGCCGCAGGATTTGCTACACGGTTGGCGCAACCACCAGATCCCGTATGAATGGTCGAAGACATTTGATCGACGCGCCATTCTGCTGCGTCAGTTGCTGTTAGAGCTCTGTTGAATATCGCAACATCTGCAATTGCGCCCTCAAAGTAGGAATCGCCGCCCCAGTTGCTACGACCTATCCAAGCATTTGAACGAATTATCGTGCCGCTGGCAGGAAGGCCGGTGTAAGCAACAGTTCCGGTGTTTGAAGTCGCCATAACGCTTCCGTTATATCTACGAATCGCGCCACCGGTGTAAAGGGATCCATCTTTATAGAGCGAACAGGTTGATCCCGTAAAGACGAAAACATAATGTGCCCATGCATTTGAAGGGATAGCGCTTAGTGCCTGACACCAACCAACTGAAACCCCACCTGAATAAACTTCACCAATTATGTTGTTGGTTGTCGAATCGCGGGCAACGAGAATATTTTCATTTCCAGCTGCCGCACCTATATCAATAATTCTTTCATAGTTATTTGCCACACTTCCAAAATTTGCGTAAAAACTAATGGAAACTCCCGATGAGTAATTAGCGCTAAGACTGGAATTAATGGTTGCATACTGATTTGTTCCGTTGAAACCGATTCCCTTAAAAGTAACGCCACCAGATGTGTAATCTGAAGTTAACGGGCTCGATTTGTTTGTGAAAGCTGCGGACAAGCCATTTCCAGAGATATCGCTCCAACTTGTTCCGGTTCCCGTATAAGAGGCGTAAGTTTTTGCATCGAATCGAGCAATAAGTCCTGTGGAATTTAGACTCGCGCTCTGTGTTGTAGTTTGACTGGTCTTCAAATTAACTGGATCTGTAAATGGGGAACTAACTTCACCGTTTGTACTGGTGGGCGTCGAGGAGCTGGGTGCCGATGGCAAGCCAAGGCTCGGCGGAGCCGAAATCGTGACAAATATTGGAGCAATCAGGGAGAGAATCAGCGCTTTGCGTAGCTTTAAATTGATCTCTCGGCTTTTGGTACGCCACAGTTTCAGCGGTGCCGAAACTTCCTTAAACATTACTTACCTCTTGTATCTAAAGAATTAAAGACCGACAACCCCGAGTAAATACCCAAGGAACGGTAGAACAACAACCATCTTGCCTTTTACATTTTCACTTGAAATCGTTTCTAAGAAAACACCATTTGTAACTGAATACTGCTCACCAGTAATTGCAGTTACTTGTCCAAGAAGTGGAGAAAGTTCTTCGCTCGCTGATTTAACGATGACCTTATCTCCTACTGCATAAGCATCTGCTTTTTTGGTTATAACCACTGAAGAAGAAGGAGAGCCAAGGACGGTCTTGAAGCCAGAAGCTGGATGTTCGATGCGGAAGCCAAGAGCAAGCACAATAACTAAAACTGCAACAACAATCGCTGGAACTTTAAATCGTGCCATTAGCGAGTTCTCCCTTTAGTTTTCTTAGCAGCCGTCTTTTTGGCGGCAGCCTTCTTAACTGGCTTCTTTGTTGCAGAGGGCTTTACTACATCTTTTTTCACTTCTACTGAAACTTCAGTTTTTGCCGCAGATACCTTTGCCTCTGACTTAGCAAGAATGCTGTTTAACCAATCTTCTACATCATCGCTTTCACGTGGCTTAGTCTCGTTTGCAACTGTCTTGATAAATGGCTTATCGCTCTTTTTTGAGAATTTCGCACGAACTTTTTTAGTGACTGGAGTTAGCGGAATTCGCTTTACGAGAGTGAGAATCTTCGACACAGTCGCCTTTGCAACGGCAAGGGCATCTGGCTTTGAATTAGATTTTGCCGGCTCTGCCTGGCTTGCATCTGTTTGTCCAGTAGCTGTAGAAGACATGCCAAGCATTAAGCGCGAAGTGCGTGAATCTGGGCGACCCGTGCCGCGCCAAGTAGCTACTTCAATAACGCTTCCGTTGGCCATGTGTCCAACAACAAGTTTTTGACCGTCAGGAAGATCGATAACAAGTGGTGATTCATCCTGCTTAATAGGCAGTGTGCTGACCTCGGGGGCAGGCGCTGATTGGTTCTTTTTAGCCATGGTTAGCCCAACTCGAAGCCGACATTAGTTGCCAAGTCACGTGAACTGATTGTGTTCAAAACTAAATTGGTATTTGTGGTTGCATTTGTACAAGTTGTCGTGCCTTCAATGGTCATCTGACGCGCATCAACAGTTGCACCCGTCCAGTTAGCAACGCTTACTGCGCGCTGGCAAACGATTTCATCATTTGCTGCATAACTTGTGCCAGCACCATCTCCATAAAGTGTGCCTGTACGGATATTGAAATAAACCTTAAGCGTTGTGCCTGCGCAGGCATCTTTAATGCCAGTCATCAATATTTGGTTCATTGAGAATTTTCCACCAGCAAATGAATGCTTAAGTTGTACATCTACTGCGTCATCGCAAACGCCTGCAAC
>JACCED010653368.1_pt1 | contig 11536 bp, 10 predicted proteins | sample 7455021 | NCBI WGS metagenome assembly JACCED01 (sample SAMN15323456, study PRJNA562643) | freshwater metagenome | isolation source: river surface water | place: USA:Blue River Watershed | collected 2017-08-19
ACTAATAATTAATTTTAATAATTTATTTTCATCATATTCATATAAATTATTTTCAAATATTATATTTATATATTCTCGATTAGGAGCCTTATTTTTACATCGTTGGATAAAATCAAATATTTTTGAATTGTCTATTATTTTTTTATTTTTTTTATTTTCATTATATTGATGAATTGCAACATCTAATTTTGACTTATCAATATTTTTATATAATACTAATTCCGACCCTATAAATGTTATATATCCCAATACTTTTAATATATAAGTATATTGAATATCTTCTTTAGATATTACGATTGTAGTTTTCAATCTTGATATACATTTATTTATATAACTTTGACAATTAATATTATTTTTATAATAATAATATACAAATAATTCTTCAATAAATTTGCCATATAATAATGAATAAATATTATGTTCGTATAATTGATTTTGATTTAAGTCAATATCAAATAATTTATCATACTTTTTTGAATATAAATAATTATTTTCTAATTCATATAATACCTCTTCATTACAATATTTATTATTATCTATAAATTCTGTAATAGCAAATATTAAAGGTTTAATTTTACTTGAAAATTCATATTTATAATAATTCAATTTGTTTTGTTTAATATAATTGTCTTCCGGTATTTTTTCAATCTCAGGAAATACATATTTATCATTATTAGTATATATAATTAATTCATTTTTAGCACGAGTAAATGCAACATACCATAAATACTTAAATTTATTATAATCTTCTAAAGTTGGTATTATTGAAAATGTTGTTAAATGATAATTAACAATTAATACTTTTTTAAATTCTAAGCCTTTTGAACTATGAGCAGTCAATATATTTATATGACCTTCTTTTGCTTCTATTTTCTCATTAGTGTCAATATCTATATTATTACCATCTTTATAATATTTGACAAAATTTATATTATGCTTATGTAAAAAATTACATACTTGATTTAAACCTAAACTTTTATAAGTTATTATAAATTCTTTATTGGCTTCATCAAAATGAAAAGAATCTTTACTTAATTTGACAGAACCAATAATTGCTATTTCATGGTATTTATAATCTCCCTTCAATATTTCATATTTAATATTTTCTAATATATCATCATTGGATTTACAAATAATAATTGGTTTTGTACCAGATAAATTTAAATTTCCTAATTCCATTTTTGGTAATATTTCATGAGGTCTAATATAATTACAAAAATCAATTATTTCTTTTGTTGACCTATAATTTTTAATTAAATTATAACTCTTATTACTATGATTTAATAAATATTTATCATCACCTCCCTGAAATTGATAAATATTCTGATTTGGGTCTCCTACTAAAATTAATGGTATATTTAATCTTTTCGCAATTAACATTATCAATTCATATTGATATTTATTAATGTCTTGTGCTTCATCTACTATTATAAATTTACATTTCGACAAAAATGAAATAGTCCTTAAATCAAAATTATATTTTTCGATATTCTTATAAGCTGCAATAATTATAGCATTAATCATAGAAGATTTACCTAAAATTTTAGTAATAATTGCATAAGCTACTGAATGAATTGTCCTAATATTAATATTATTAAAAATATGATATTTAACTTTAGCCCTAGAAATAAAATCGATTTGTGCTTGTTTTGAAAATGATATAATTAAAAATTCATTTGATTTTACATTTTTATTTATAACATATTCAATTATAGAAGTTGTTTTACCACATCCAGGGTTTCCATATACTACACAATTTGATATATCACTATTTATAAAATCCAATTGTTCTTTGTTCATTTAATTATAAATATTTATATCAATATTTTATATCAATAAATCATAATGATATAAAGAAAAATAATTATTAGTTTAAATTTTTGAGAAGTATCAATTTAATTTATAAAAAATTGATTTGCTAGTTATTATTAATAGTATAAATAATGACTTATTTATTTTTCAATAAAATAAATAAATATTATCAACAAATTCAACAAATAAGAGGGGGTAATTCTTTTACTATTGATAAAATTAAATTATTTAAATTATTAATTAAAATTGTCAATAATAAAAATGATAATGATATTGATATATTCTATAAAAAATATTTTTTTGATTTCAAATTTAATATAAAATATTATACAATATTATTTGATAAAGAATTATTTTTCGATTCATTTGATAATACTAATGATTTTATTAATAAAATTTGTTCTCCTCATACTGATGAATATTTATACAAAGAATTGAATTCATATTTATTATCACAACTTATTCAAGAACCAATTAATATCAATAAGAATCAAATAGAACCAATTAATATCAATAAGAAACAAGAAGAACCAATTAATATCAATAAGAAACAAGAAGAACCAATTAATATCAATAAGAATCAAATAGAACCAATTAATATCAATAAGAAACAAGAAGAACCAATTAATATCAATAATAATCAAATAGAACCAATTATTATCAATAAGAAACAAGAAGAACCAATTATTAATAAAAAGAAAAGGAAACAGCCAATTTCTGCAACTATGAGAAGACTTGTTTGGAATACTCATATTGGTGAAGAAATAGGAAAAGCCAATTGTTTATGTTGTAATATAACAGCAATAACCCAACTATCATTTAATTGTGGTCATATTATAGCTGAAGCTAATGGAGGAGCTACTATTGTTTCAAATTTGAAGCCAATTTGCCAAAATTGTAATTTAAGTATGGGAACAAAAAATATGCATGAATTTATGAAAAATCTTATATAATTATTGAATTTATGAAAAAATGATTTAATATTTTTTTTAAATTTATATACAGAAATAATGAATTTCTATAATAAAATAAATGAACAATGTATAAAATATAGAGAATATAAAATTAATTGTAATTTTAATTCTTTTAATATTGAAAGACATAAATTTTTCGAATTATTATTAGGATTAATTAATGATAAAACTGATGAAGAATTTGATATATTCTATAAAAAACATATTTCATATTTTAAATTAAAACAAAAATATTATACTAAATTAGCAAATTCTGAAATTATTTTATTTGATTCATTTAATAATATTAATGATTTTATGAATAAAATTTGTTCTCCTTATATAAGTAATATTGATTTTTATAAAGAATTAAATGCAATTTTATTATCATATCCAATTGTATATTATATAAATATTTAACTATTTTTTTTGATTTAAGGGAACTTCCAAATAATCCTTAAATATTTATTTAAAAGATATTTTTAATGTTTCTTTAAATATAAAATGGATAGAATTTTATATTTAGTACATACGACTATATATGATAATTATAGAAAATGGGATGAATTAACACCATCGCCAATTAAGGATTCAGAACATCAATTTCCAGGAGTTTATTTTACATTAATTACTAAAGATAATATTAAAAAAGAAAATTTGTATTATACTAATAATATTTTAATATTTTCTAAAAAATTATTAGAACAAAATAATTATCATATAAATATTAGAGATTATAACGGCTTTATTAATGAGAAAAATACATATTTTCCATGGAATCTAGATAAAGCTGTTAAAAAAATAAAAACTATTTCTAAAAAAAATTATGATATAGGAAATGAAGTTATATTTCACGACCCAGTACCAATGAAATATTTATGTTCTACTATAAGTAATATTTCTATTGATAAAAGTATTATGAATAAATATAATGTATCTTTAACTGCACTATTTTTACCTATATATGAATTATATAATTATGAACCACCTGACATGTCTAAACTGCCTTTTTATTGTCTACCTTTTGAAGATAAATATACAGGTATTGGAAAATATAATTTAAGTTCTAAAAAATTTTATAAAAAAATGGCTATTTTATGTAATGTAGATAAAAATCAACCACGAGAAAAAATAATTAAAGATATTATAGAAAAAATTGAAGACTTATATTATAATAGAGATAAACAAAAACTTGAAGAATTTAAACAATCATTTATGAAAAAACCTAAAATAATTACTTAAACAAATTATTTTTTATTAATAGTATGGATAAAATATTATATTTAATACATTCAACAAATAATGATTCTTATAATACTTGGTCTGAATTAAAACCATCTAAATTTGAAGATTATAATAATCAATTTCCAGGCGTTTATTTATCATTAATCACTAAAGATAATGTTAGAAAAGAAAATTTATATTATTCTAAAAATATGTTGATATTTTCTAAAAAATTATTAGAACAAAATAATTATCATATAAATATTGAAGATTATAACGGTTTTATTAATGAAAAAAATACTTATTTTCCATGGAATCTAGATAAAGTAGTTAAAATAATTAAAAAAAATAAAAATAATATTGGTAATGAAGTTGTATTTCATGACCCAATACCTATGAAATATTTATGTGCTGTAATAAATAGTAGTGAAATTAATTTTGAAATATTAGATAAATATAATACAACATCTAAAAAAATTATATTACCTGCATATGAATTATATAATTGTGAACCACCTGATATGTCTAAACTCCCGTTTTTTTGTCATCCATTGGAAGATAATTACACTGGTTATAATAAAACTAATTTAAGTTCTGAAAAATTTTATAAAAAAATGGCTATTTTATGTAATGTAGATAAAAATCAACCACGAGAAAAAATAATTAAAGATATTACAGAAAAAATTGAAGATTTATATTATAATAGAAATAAACAAAAACTTGAAGAATTTAAACAATTGTTTAGAAAAAAATATAAAACAATAAAATAATATGAAAGTATCTGGCAAAAGTCTTAGTAGTCTTCCTCCACCATTAAATACACCTTCTGCATTAAAACCTACTAAAATAAAAGTTTTCTAAAAATTATTCATCAAAATAAATATTATATATTTCTTCTTCCCCATATTCTTCTATTAATCTAAATATTCGTTTTGGATGTAATGCTTTTGCTATTATTTCTTCCTTTAAATCAATATTAGAATTGCGCATATTTTCATAATCATAAGTAAATATTAATGGATTTATAGAAAATTGACACCAATAAATCTTATCTTGATTTTCTTTCAGTAATTCAATACCATTCGGATTTGCTGATAATACCACCCAATTAATTTTATCTTTATTTTCTTTTAATATTTCAATCGCATTTTCATTAAACGAAATCATACGCCAATCGATTTTATCTTGATTTTTTTTCAATAATTCTATTGCATTTATATTACTTGATAACATAGACCAATTAATTTTATCTTGATTTTCTTTCAATAATTCAATTGCATTTATATTTTTAGATAAAATCGACCAATTAATTTTATCTTTATTTTCTTTTAATATTTCAATCGCATTTGGATTAGATGATAATCCATTCCAATCAATTTTATCTTGATTTTCTTTCAATAATTCAATTGCATTTGGATTTTTAGATAAATAACTCCAATTAATTTTATTTATATTATCTTTCAATAATTCAATTGCATTAGGATTTTTTGATAATAAATCCCATTTAATTTTATTTGGGTTTTTTTTCAATAATTCTATTGCATTTGGATTAGATGATAATAAATCCCAATCAATTTTATATTTGTTTTGTTTAATAAGTTCAATTGCATTTGGATTTAAAGACAATGTATACCAATTAATTTTATTATAATTTTCTTTGAGTAATTCAATAGCATTAGGATTTCCAGATAAATAAGACCATTTTATTTTATGAATATCTATCCAATTTAATAATTTCATTGATATTTATCCTTTTATTTATATTAATCATTTTTTCAAATATGGATATTTAAAGAAATTGCCAAATTATCTTTAAATAGATTTAAAAGAAGCCATAATTTTATTTTTATGTTCAATTGAAAGGCGTTCTTTTAAACTAAGTTTATAATAATATAAATGAGATAATGAAATTGAACTTATAATACATTCATATTCATTAATTGAATATTTATATTTATTTTCAAATTTACTGGGATTCCATAATAACTGTTCTTGTTTCTTTGTGAAATATTCTAAAAATTCCATTTCATCTATATTAGTTATTTTACCTGTTCTTATTTCATCTTGTAAATATATAAAATGATAATATAAATGATTCATTGTTATATTACTAATTCTATCAATTGTATTATAATTAGATAATTCTACTTCAGTAAAAATATTATGCTCAATTAAAAATATTATAAATAATTTATCATCAATATCTAAATTTCTTATAATATCATCTAATATTATCATTATTAATAATTTTAGATAATAAACCATAATAAATATTTAAGACATATTTTAACTATTTATATATTGATGATTGTAATTGTTGAAAATTCATTTTACTTTATTTATATTATAAAAGCATTACACGAGTGTTTTAATCAATTAAATATTAAACATATTATTATTGAAGATTATTATAATAATTATAATTACAATGATACTGATATATATTTATTATTAACAACTCACGAACCTGAACGAATCATGCCAAAAAGATATATATCATATAATTTTGAACAATTCACCGCAGATGTTAATTGGTGTCCCTTTATTTTCGAAAGATTACGTAATGCTGAAATAGTTTTCGATTATTCATTAGAAAATATTAAAAAACTTAAGAAACATAATATAAATGCTCATTTTTTACCTTTAGGTTATGCTAAATCTATGGAATTTCCCAAACCTCATAATTTAAATAAATATATTGATTTTACATTCGTTGGTAAAATATATAATACTAGACGATATGATAAAATTATTCCTCTATTAAATATATATTTTAATTCTAAAGATAATACTAAAAGACTTGCTTTTTATCATAATGATTGTTGGAAAGAAAAATTGGAAAATATTTATGTACATTCTAAAATAGGTCTTAATATTCATCTTTATTCTGGCAAAACTATATTTGAAATTTTAAGAATTATTTTATTGATTGCTAATAAAGTTCTTGTTATTACTGAACCAAGTGATGATAAATGGTATGACGAAAAATATAAAAATATTGTTTATTTCTTTAAAAATACTAATTATAGTATTGATTGTATAAATTTATTACAAAATTATAGTATTGATAAAGCTGAACAAAATTATCAAGAGTTAATTAATAATCATAAATATGTCGATTATATTAAAAATATTTCGCATTTACTCATAAATCTATAATTAAATAAAATTATCTAATTATATTAGAATTAATATAATGTCTCAAAAATATTATTATTTTATTGAAGATTTAGACGTAACTAATGATAATGTCCCAGATGGTGTTTTAGTTCGCCAAGTTACTATAACTAACAATTTTATTAATTATAAAAATAATATGTTCTTAACAGATGAAGTATTAAAATCTTTAATTTCTATCGATACTAGTAATATTAAACATAAACCTATTTTAGTTTCTCTTAAACGAATGAATGATATTAAAAATAAAAATATCGATTTGTCCACATTACCAAGAATTATTATAAGTAAAAAATCATATTTTGCTCATTTATTACATAAAAAAAATATTAATGAAGAAACTTTACTAAAAAATTTAAATAATATATTTAAATAAATTAGAAGAATAATGAAAAAACGATTTTATATTATTGAACCTTTAGATATTAATGGTGATAAAAATCCAGATGGATTTTTAGTATCTCAATATAGAATTGATAAGAATGGAAATAAAATTTTTCTTAAAAATAGATATATCACTTTTGAATTACTTAAAAAAATACGCGCAAAAAAAATGAGAACTGGTGGTAATTATAAAAAACCAAATATTCAACAACCACCAAATTTTCAAATTTATAAAAATGACAAAGAATTTAACCAATTTATGAATAATAAACAATATCATCAACAACAATTTTATAATTCTTATGTTAAGTCTGGGTATCATCACCAACAACATCCCCAACATCCCTATCATCATCAACATCCACAACATCCATATCATCACCAACAATATCCACCACAATATATAGTACATGATAAATCAGGATTTACAGAAAATGTACAATCCGGTTTAGGTTTAGGTATCGGTTATGCAATTGGTGATAATCTTATTGATGCTGCTTTCGATTTTATTGGATTTTAATTTCTTATTATTTTTTTTATATTAATATAAAAGATTTTTATTATACTTATTTAAATGGATATTTTACATATACATAAAATTATGGGTTTTGGCTGTCTAATCCATTATGGATTCCGATTTTATTATAAATTTAAATACGGTACTATGTTTTTTAATCCTTATGATATTTCACCTTTAATTCATTTGTCATTATCACTATCATCATTTTTATTTAAAGTACCTATATTTCGTCTATCTAGTAAAACTATTATTTGGAAGGAACTTCAATATCATAATATTATTTTTACATCTCGTTCTATTTTTATTATGTATCATTCCATGTTTTTTAAAGAAATCAATTCAACATATTATTTTGTCAAATTAGGTATTATTGGAATACATCATTATTTAGCTGATTTTATTTCAAATAAATTTCAAAATAATAATAAAACAACAACACGAGATATTCCATATAACATCCAAAATAATATTATTATCGATATTAATAAAAAATTTTATGCAATCTCACAAATTATAGCTACAACTAATTTATTATTAACCATTAATGCAGATAACGGATTTGCTATTATGTTTCCTATACAATTTTCAACATTCTTAATGACATTAGTTCGTAAAGGTTATATCAATAATAATACATGGCATATTTTATATGGTTTATCTCTAACTGTACCATATTTATTAAATTATAATGGTATTAATCTAAATAATAATAAATTATATTTATCTTTTCTGCATATATTTATGCGTCTAGTTTTAAGAACAAATAAATATTATAATTTTGCATTAATTACATTATGTTATAATTCATTAAAATAATTTTTTATAGCTTCAATTAATTCTTCCTTTTTCAATTTATTATAATTTTTAATTCCAATTTCTTTACATTTATTTTTAAGTTCTTGAATTGTCATTTGTATTAATTCTTTTTTTTCTGATTGTTTTTCATTATTATTGATTGTTTCAGGCATATCATATGAAACTATAGCATCTTTTGCCAATTCTTCTAAATATTCCTTGAATAATTTTTCATCATTTTCAATTAATTCTTCTAATTTCTCAATTTCATTAAATAAAGGTTCTAAAGCAGTAATTAATAATTTGTCTTTTGGTATCTTGATTTTTAATTTTTCTAAATTATTATATTTAATATGCCCTAATTTAACACTATAATTTGCTAAATCCATTATTTTATTTCTATTAATTTTTAATAAGTAATAGAAATAATTAATATCTAAATTATTATTTAATTTAATTATTAAATTTGCAGATGATATTGCATATTTTCCTTTTTTAAGTAACATAACAGAACCTAATGAAATATTTTCATTATAATTTTTTTCACCACTCCCTCCATCTTTTGTAAGCATAATTGATTTTTTTTCAATATTATAATTAAAATCATTATAATATCCTATAATATTATTAATTTTATTATAAAATTCATATATACCTGTTTTCAATGCATCTTTAGTATATAATAAATATTTTGGTTTCAATTTATCGCATATACTTCCCAATTCTACTTCTTCACATTCTTCATTATTTGTAATATCTATAATCTTATTTTTAATTGTTTCTTTTAATTCTTTAATTTTTTCTTCATTTTCTTTTTTCCTATCAAATGGGATTGATATCTTATTTACAATTTCGCATAATTTATCTTCAGTTTTAGGAATAGGAATTTGAATATTTGATAATAATTCTTTTGTAATAAATTTTATAATAGAACCATTTGAATTATCAATAATATAATTTTTAATTATTAATAATATATAATAAATATAATTAATATTATAAGTATATTTATTAGTTAATACAATAGTACATAATGATGTACTAAAATTATTTTTTTCTAAATGAAAACTAATATTTCCATTTGTACCAACAATTATACATGTATTATTTTTATAATCGGCTTCATTACATTTTTTTATTATTTCACTTGATGTATAGAAATTATAAATTCCATTTTCACTAGCAAATGATGCAGGACGTTTGCTTTTTGGTAGATATTCGCATATATCACCCAATTTAACAATTTTATAATCTTCACCGCATATTAATTCTTTTTTATCATAATCTTTATAATTTAAAGAATAAGATTTTTCTCTTATTTCATTAATATCAACTTTAGAGATAATATGATTATCTACTGAATTAATATCATCTTTATATTCACTTATAATAATATTTCCTTCTTTATCTTCTTCAAATTTATCGTCTTGATATTTATTAACTATTAATTCGCTAAATGTTATTTCTTTCGTTTTTTCTTCTGTATTTTTGAATATTATTATTGAAGTCTTTGTGGTTGTATTTTCAAATTGGTCAGCAGGAACACTTATAATTTCAGTTACATTATAATTTTCAATTAATACTTCTCTTATTTTTGAATATTTACTATCAAAGAATACACCCTCTTTTAGAACACCACAACATATACCATTAGTTTCTACTAAATCCATTAAAAGAATTAGAGAACACGCTTCTTTGTCTTTTGCATCTAAATTATAATTTCTACAAAATGCACGAATTCTTTTAGAACAATTATCTTTATTAACCTGTAATTTATCATTTCTTATTTTATCAATTTTATTTAATTCTTCTATTTCTTTTAATTGTTTATTTCTTTTAACTATAATATTTTTATCACTTTCAGTTTTAAGCAATTCTTTAATATAAATTTTAATTTTGTCTCTTTTTATTTGGTCTTGATTTTTAATGATTTTATCACCTCCATAAGGAGGATTAGATACAACATAATTATATTTTTTATTAGAAAATTCATTTTTGAAAGAATTTTCAACTTTTAAATTATCTCTTGGGACTATATTTCCGTTTGATAAACAGAAAAACTCAAGACCTGCAGATTTTATCACATCATCATTAATATCATAATGATATATATTATTAATTTCATCTGTCCAATCAATATTTGGAAAATTTGAATTAATATAATTGATATATTCAACACTAAAACCACCACTGCCTGCGAACGGGTCTATAAATGACCCTAATTTATTAATTTTAAGTTTATTGAAAATAAAATTTGTTATATGTCTATCTGTAAAATATGCTCCTAATTCAGAAATTGCACTTCTATCTCTACCAATAAAATATTCATATACTTTACCAGACAATAAAACATTTGATGTTTTTTCAATTCTAGAAAGAGTATCAATTTCAATAATTAATTGTGAATAAATAGAACTTTTAATATTTCTAGGGATTTCATAAAATAATATATGATTAATAGAACTAGTTAAAATATTATCTAAAATAACACCAGTTAATAATTCTAAAATAATTTCATCTTTTTTAACATCATAAGATTTAGCTATTTGAACTAAATATGAAAATTCACATTCAGGGCGTTTAAGATTTAATTTATCAATTAAATTAAATTCTTCGATTCGTTTTAATCCATAAATTAAATTAAAAATTTTTAAAGCAGTTGTACCATAAC
>JACCED010386190.1_pt1 | contig 11534 bp, 9 predicted proteins | sample 7455021 | NCBI WGS metagenome assembly JACCED01 (sample SAMN15323456, study PRJNA562643) | freshwater metagenome | isolation source: river surface water | place: USA:Blue River Watershed | collected 2017-08-19
GATTTTGCTTCGTCTCATTATTTTCTAATTTTCCCGGGAAATGCAATGTTAAATTTCTATACATATCATCATAAATTAACCGCTCAAGATAACATTTAAAAATGTGAGATTTTTTTTCTTCAAGATTTTCTTCAAGATTTTCATTGTAACATTGTAGATATTTCTTTCTAAAACTATTGGATGAATCCCCGCAACTTGCTGCCCTATGATATATTGGAATTTTCTTCTTATTTTCCTCTTCTTTTTGAAAATAAGTTATTCCTTTGATAAATTCTTCGAACACTCTTGTAATACCCAATGGTAAGTGTTTTGACTCCAAATTAAATATTTTTATAAATATTTTGTCGTGGTAGCTTCTCCCCCTTTGGGATTTAATTTCTAGTAAAAATGCTTTGATAAAGCTTAATTCTATATAGTTTCTATCAAATATTCCCTGTAAAAGTATTTTATTAGTATTTATTGTAGATAAATAATTATATAAATCTTTTAGATTTTCATATAAGTCATTGAAAATTATTGGATCCAATGTCGATATATTTGTGCCAGATGGATTTTGTAATTTAATCATTTTAGCTTTTGAATAGATACTTAGTATAAGTTTTTGGGTATTTATAATAATTTTTTTACGAAACTCGATTTAGCTCTAAAGCTTAACACTAGTTTTCACCGAATGGAAGTTGTAGTGATCGTAAGTTTCTTTCATTACTTCAAGAAGAAGGTCTTTGAGCTGCTGAGCACCGATCTTAAAATTCACAGATGAAAACTCGGCAACAACGCGCGAAACACCATCTATATTTTCATTAAACACTGAATACCATGCAATCACACCTCCAATCAAACCTACCTGTTTCTTCTGGGCTTTCTTGCACAGGGCGATTGCCCAATTTTTCTGAAAGCCGACTTCGAATGTGTAGTGAAGTTTAATAACTTTGAAATTAGTTCTTGCCATTATTTTTTGTTAACCTAATTTAGTGTAAATTACCATCAATTTTTTTTGTTATTTTCCCATCACAATATAGGCATTATTCCTTCTTTAATTTTTCCTAAGAAATGTCTCCCTCCATAAATTTCAAGTTTTTCCAGTGAATCCGGTAAATTAAGTAAATCGTACTTGTATCTTAAACCACATAATCGTAATTTCTTCAATCCCTCCGGTAAATTGTTCAAAGGTTGATTAAAAAATACACCACAATTTAAATATTCGAGACTTCTTGGTAAATTATTCAAAGGTTGATTAAAATTCTCAGGTAAATACAAATCTTTCAAATCTGGTGGAAGAAAATCAATAGGTCTATTGAAATAGTATCCGCCAATTTTTAAGTAATTTAATTTTTGAGGTAAATTGTCAAGTGGATGATCAAAGTCGATACTTTCTTCTAAGCAAATAGATACAATATTTTCTGGAAGATCATCTAATGGTTGATTGAAAGATTTACCAAAATATAAAAATTCAGGATTTCCAATTCTTTCTATAAGTTCACTTGTAACTGGGGAATTAAATGTCTCTGGAAAAAAATAAACGTTTTTTGGTGAACCTTGAAAGGTCATTTTATTATTTACCAAATAGAATTATTTATATTCAATTTTTTTATATTATATTATATTAAAGATTTTAAGATAGTTAAATAAAAATGAGTTACACTACTTATGTCACTACTTGGGGAAATGATCCCCTCCAGCAAGTTCAAGATATGATTAACAAAAAAGTCATCCAATCTAACACAAGAATTGCTCTAGCCTTTGCTAGCTTCAATTTTGCTGGAACCGATTATATTCCTGGCTTCAATGGGATTACCATGGACAAAACGAAACAAATTGTGGACCTTGTTCATTCTAACAATGGAAAAATTAGTTTGTCTGTTGGAGGAGCGACTTATCCATTTTATGGCTCCGATTTATACACTATGCCTGGTTTTCTCGCGGATAATATTAATACTGTTCTTGGAAATTGTGGATTTGATGGCGTTGATTTTGATATTGAAGATTCAGCTGGAAATGTTCCAAGTAATTTCGCGAGTAGTTCCGCTTCGCTTATTAACACTCTAAGAAGTTTAAACCCCAATTTATACATTACTTTAACCACTCCTGCTCAAGCTTGGGCAGCTGGGTGTTATCAACAGGAACTAATTAACTTGACAATTGGAAGTTTAAATGCTTGGCAGCCAATGGAGTACGATTTATGGGTCGATTCAAGTTCAACTTATGCTAATCAAATCCAGTTCGATATTAATTATTATATTTCAACTTGGGGAGTGAGCCCATCTAAGATTATTCTTGGATTGATGCCAGGAGAAGATGATTTGCATAGGGATTTAACATTGCAGGATGCTCTCAATTCGACTACATTTGCTATGCAAAAAGGTCTACAAGGTGTTATGACTTGGGATGCGAACACTGATAGTACAGGACTGGATGGAAATGCACCATATGCTTATTCATTAGGAATCCAATCTATGTTGAATAAAAGGGCGAAAAAACATCTTCGTCATTTGAAGAAAATGGGGATTACAAAAAAGTAATATGAAATTACAAAAAAGTAGGAAAATTGTATAAAAAAATGATTAAAAATTATTTTATATTATTTACATAAAAAAAATGGAGAAAGAATTATTTTTTAAAATGGATGAATTGGAAAAACTTTTTGCGAAAGAGGAATTATTTATTAGCCTAGATATATTGGATAAATCCTGTAATAATAAAATAAATATTATTGAGAATAAATCCGTTAGACTCATACATTTCCCTAACACATTGCAGGAGATTGCAAAAATGTATTCTTGTGAGAAAAAAATTAGGAAATACATTGATAAAGGAATCTCTTGTGAATTTACCTTAAAAATAAAATTTGAAAAGAAGGGTGTCTTTGAGTATTCATCATCATTTCAAACAATTTAGTAAGAATAATAAATTTATCATTATAATCAACATATTCAAGATATTCAAGATAAATATTTTTTCTTAAATATTATAATATGTCAGACCAAATTACTCTTGTAAGTGGCGACTTAGTTGTTGATAAAAAAGCAACTATCAATGAAAATTTAATCGTTAAGAAAAACGCTTGCGTTAGCTCAAATTTATGTGTTTGTGGGTCAGTTAAGATTGGGAGTAGTAAAAAAGTAAATAATTCTCTTAAAAAATTAGATGTTTATGGTAAAGTTGAAATAACGGGTACAACTACATTCCAATCTTTGCCCATAATGTCCAAAATACCACTAGAAGCAAATCATTTAGTAAATAAAGCATATGTTGATAGTAAGCTAGGAAGTCACTTACTATCCATTTCAAATATCATTAATCAAGGAGAATCCATACTTGATAAGACAAATATATGGACTGGTAAAAATGTTTTTAACTCCTTCCTTCCTACTTCAACTCTAAAACCCACTTCCGGCAATCATCTTACTAACAAAGCATATGTTGATAGTCTAAAAAGCACTTCCCTTTTAACAACAAATAACAATTGGACTGGTCAAAATGCCTATAATACTTTTCTTCCAACATCGTCATTATTGCCCACATTGTCCAATGAATTCACCACAAAAGCTTATGTGGATAGCCTCATAAGTGGTACATCGTTACTCACATCGAATAACACTTGGCTAGGAATAAATGATTACAGTATCTTACCAACTTCAAATGCAACTGTTTTAGTAAATAATCAACTAACAACAAAGGAATACGTGGATAATGCCATAAATTCTCACGTTGGGTCAATGGTTAGTGTATCCCCAGGAGCATCTAGTAATTATTTGACTTTTGTGACAGGAACAAGTGGAAATCAAGCTCTTTATGTGGACACAGGAATAACATATAATGCAACTACTGATACTTTGACAGTGGTTAATGCGAATATAACTGGTAATTGTAATGCAACTGTATCTAATGCGATTAACGCCAACAATGTTAATGTATTTGCGACCACTTCAACAAATACAAATTGCAGTGTTCTCTTAGTAGGAAATCAAACCACTGGAAATCAACCAGTTTTTATAGATACTGGGTTGACTTATAGTGCAAATGATGATGCTTTAACTGTTTCACTGGTTAATGGAGATTTGAATGGAACAGCAACGAATGCAAACAATATAAATATTCGTTCGACTTCATCTAGTGATACGACTTGTAGTGTGGTACTCGTGGGAAATCAAGCCACTGGAAATCAACAACCCTTTATTGATGGGGGATTGATGTATAATGCAAATACTGACAATTTGAGTGCATCTTCTTTCACAGGAAATTTGCTTGGAGATGTAATTGGAAGAGTTAATACAAATTTAATTAAGGTTGGTTCGATTAATGGATCGAACATTTCGCAAATTTTGATGGGAACTGGAGTTTTAACTAGTGCAGGTGGAGGGACAAACATTATAAACACTGGAACGATTGGATTAACAACTTCATCTAGAATTTTTGTGACATTTACGCTAAGTCCCGCTGGAATCGCTTGGTTTTATGTGACACCAGATAGAGATCAATTCATTATTACTGCGAGCGCTGCTCCAACAAATGATGCATCATTTAACTGGATAGCATATAATTAGATCGCGTATAATTAGAAAAATTGATATATTTTTATCCAGATTAGCAATTAAATAAATGTTAAATTGTTTTAGAAAAAATGTTAAAGTGAAACCGGTTGTATTTATTGAGGAAGAAATAAGTGATGAAATTTTCGAGAGAATAAAAAATGATAAAAAAATTATTTTTGGACCATATTACAATTCTCCAATCGTAAATATTCCCAATGCGGTTGAATCAATTTCTTTCTATGGTGGATCTTTTAATTATCCAATTGATAACTTACCAAATAATTTAAAAAGTTTGACTTTGAATTCAAGATTTAATCAACCAGTTGATTTTTTACCGCAAGGATTGGAAGTTCTTAAATTTTTGTGCGGGAGTATTTTTAGTCATAGATTGGATAATTTACCAAACACGCTAAAAATTCTTGAAATACCATTGAAATATAACCAAGACATTAACTTCATACCCGATAGTATTCAAGAGCTAAGAATTGGAGTCAAAACAATGGCAAATGATGAAAATCTTTTCTATCCAGAGGTATCATCAATATGTAGTGAAGATGATATGATTTATTTTAATAAACATATCAAAAAAATACCAGGACGCTTGAAAAGATTATTCATATTCCCAGAATATGAATTTATTGATGAATTAAAGGAGAAATTAGGAGAAAAAGTTGTCGTTATTTCCAAAGAAACATATCTATATTATAATATGACATTTACAAATTCTTTGTATATCCAACCTCGCTCAAATCTTTTGAAAGATTATGTCCAAACAATTGAGCTCTTAGTTCATGGACAAGGAGTCTTCTTATTCAAAAATGATGATAATAAAAATCAATGTGTTTTTTATTTCCAGAATAAACACCAAACAAGTGGGATTAAGATTGAATTTACAAAATTCAACGTGATTGTTACCAAACAGCCAGGTAATGAGCCTCTTATTGATGATAAAAATAAGCAGGGATTGTCTAATAAAAAGGGGGCGTATTATTGGGTTAGTTTAGATTCGCAAAATCAAAGAATTTATGCGGGGGTTGGTGAGCCAAGAATGGAGACTAAAATTTATAATTATCAATTTCCAAAAAATGATAAACTTTGGGAATCCAATAAAAAATTTCTTGAGGGAATTGATATTATTCAAATCCCACAAGAAGCTATCTCACTCAAACCTATAAAAATTCTAAGAGATCCAATCACCTCCAATATTCCACTTTTAGTGAAAAATACGGATGATCTAACTATGGATGACGTTGCACGTGGAAATTTTCTTCCAAAATCCAATTTAGCTCCAATCGCTCAAAAATTATATGATTGTATAGCTGGGAAGAAGTTTGTTTTGGATGACGATGATTTCCCAAATTTTTCACAAGCAATCGAATATAGTATAGTAACACCAAATTGTTGGTGTAATAAAACACTCATAAAGAAAAGTAGAGAATTTGATAAAGAACCCAATCTTAAAGAAACTTATTTGAGAATAACCCTTGGAGAAAATAATGGCGAATCACCAGGAATACCTTATGTTATGGAAATATGGCCCATTGGACATTTTTCTCCAATCCACAATCATGGAGGTGCTCACGCCATTATAAGAGTCTTACATGGATCAATCAATGTTAGTTTATTCCCATTTTTATCACCGGATAGAAACGAGGTTCTTCCATTTGGTAAGAAAGATTTCAATAAGGATGATATTACTTGGATAAGTCCAGCTTTTAATCAAGTTCATCAACTAAAAAATCACGATTCAAGTACGCAAACTTGCATCACAATACAGTGTTATATGTATGATGAAGAGGATAGACAGCATTATGATTATTTTGATTATTTGGATGGAAAAGACAACAAAAAACAGTATGAACCAGACTCAGATATGGATTTCATCCAATTCAAAATGTTGATGAAGGAGGAGTGGGAGAATAGACCTTGGATGCCTATTTTATCCCAATCTTGTTTTTCAAGAAAACATTGAGTAAATTATAATTAAATAATAATATTCTTCTTCGAATTCAAATTCATTTGAGATTTTCTAGGAATATTTGCCAAAGAAGGAGGCTGTCTCATTGTTCTACTACGATTTAGTTGAACATTTCTTCTTATGTTGGATACATTTAAAGTATCTTGGGATCCTTGAGTTGCTTGTGGGTCTTGAATTGCTTGTGATCCTTGAGTTGCTGAGATGTTTTCAATAGATGAAATATTCTCATTTTCTCTTTGAGAAAGATTGCTCGTTTGTTGAGCATCAATCTTAATTTGTTCTAGATACATATCCAATACTACATTATCTTTTGGAAGATGAAGAGGTGAATATTTTATGGGTTTAGGAGGTAAAACTGGAGAATCTTCTTTAAGATACAATCCAGTTCCTCTCTCAAAATTAATTCCGGTTCCTCTTTCATAACCAAAACTTCTTTCGTAACCAATACCTCTTTCGTTATGTCTTCTTGGTCTTCTTTCGATAGGTAATGATTTCTCAGCAGGTAAATATTGTGCCCTTTCATTATATTTTTCCATTTTTATTTCAACTGGATGACTAATTTGGGGAGACATTTCAAAATTTGGAATTCTTTCTTCAATACTTTTAATGAAGATAAATCTTCTCCAAGTAAATGATAACCCAGCTTCTCTAATTTTACGTAACCTTCCAGTAATAAACTCATACATTTTCTTAATTGTTGCATAAACTGATAAAGCAGTACCACCCCAAACGGAGATGAATAAGATTTTCTCAAATGTTGACATACACCACCATCCCGATACATCAAATTGACCACCAGCGCAAGAAATACAATCCGTAGTTCCTTCTCCAGTTGTGTATGTACCAGATGGACAAGCCGTACAAGCGGATGATCCTTTTTTAGAAACATAGTTCATTTCGCAAATTAATGGATTAGTTGCTCCAAATGGGCAAGCATTTCCACCAGGACATGTTTCGCATTCACTTAGACCTTCTACATTTGAATATGTTCCAGGTGAACAAGGAATGGGAGAACCTCCTTTTCCATTACAGTAATGACCTTTAAAACATTTCTTGCAACTACTAGCAGCAGTTGCGAATGTTTCATCTAGATAAGTTCCAGCAGGGCAATTTATTTTTGTTGTTGGATTGGGACAATAATTGTTCTCAGGGCAAGCTTGAGATACGATTGAGCCTTCTTTGCAATAAGTACCATACTGGCAAGGCAAACAGCCGCTAATTGCTCCAATTCCTAAATTTCCATTGTAAGTTCCAATAGGACATTTTTTACAATCATTTATGGAATTTTTACCTATAACATCATTATATGTACCAGCTGGACAAGAATCCGGTTTAGAAACATTCACTTCACAATAAGATCCAATGGGACAAATTATTGGTGTAATTTGATAATTGCAAAAGTATCCAGCTGGACATCCTAAGCAGCTATTCGAATTTATTTGAGATATACCTTTTGTGCAAGATCCAAAAATATCAATTCCACTAACGGTGTCAATTGTACTAAATCCACCACCAAAAAAAGCAAAATCAATAAGAGATGCAGAGGCTATATTCGCTTTTCTAGCATTAATATAGCTAATTGACCAAGTTCCTGTATTTGCATTATATACATCGACCGTATTGAGTTGGTTTTGGCTATCACCTCCACCAGCGAAAAAGACTAATCCATATTTATCAAGTGATGAACAGGAAACTCCAGCTCGAACAGATGAAAAATAAGATTTAGACCAAATGCCAGTTTTCGCATCATAGATATCGACTACATTAGAAATGATGCCATTTTGAGTCGCACCACCTCCAAAAAATGATAATCCATAGCTGTCTAAACTGCAACCTGCCCCATACTGGACTTCAAGAGAAATATCCATTTCACTCCAGGTATTCGTATTGGCATTATAGACACTCAATTTTTTTTGAAAAGCTCCACCCATGAATGCTAATCCATAATTAGATAGAGCGGTAGCCATAACGTACATATTTTTAATAAATAATTTATGCGTAGACCACGTTTGTGATGTAGCATTATATATGTCTATTGTGTCCGTTGTAAATTCAGGATATCCATTAGCAATTGTAATGTACCCTCCTGCAAAAAATACTAGATTTTGTTTATCAAGAGCAGTCGATGCTATTCCTGATCGATTCACTGATAGAGCGGAAGTTGTCCAAGTATTGGTGATCGCATTGTAAATGTCAACATTGTTACATAAAATAGAATTTTTAGTCATATCTCCACCAGGTACATAAGAACCACCAGCGAAAAATGCCAATCCTTTTGTTTGTAGTGATGTTGCGGATACTTCATATCTTCCAAAGGACAGTTCCGCTGTGCTCCATTGATTTGTGTTGATGTTATAGATGTCAACATTTTTTACATTCAACTCGGAGCCTACTGAAAATCTAGATAGACCTCCTGCAAAAAAAACTAAACCTTGATTTTTTAAGGATGTTGCACCTATGTTTTCTTTATTGATGTCTATATTTGTCGATATTATTTCTGATAAAGCTATATCAAAAATGATAAATAAATTTAATAGTGTTGAAAGCTTCATTTATTTACTAATTGTGTCTAGAATCTTTTGTTTCAATTTTTTCTTGTTTTTCTTGTTTTTCTTGTTTTTTATAATTAAAATCTCATAATCTAATTTCGCTTACAATTAGCTTTGCAGTTATTGTATTCTCTCTCTGTTACTTCACTCTTAATAGTAATTGTGCTGCAAATCGGCAGTGCCTTTGACTTACATTCTTTGAAAAAGGGCTTTGGATTTCCTCTAACGAAGGGAGCATTTGCCCAAGTACCAACAGATTTTGTTTTTTGAGTTGTTGGGGGCGATGAAGTTGTTTTTGTTGCAGATGGTGGTGCATAATATTCATTTTCACCTTCACCTAAATCGAAATCGCCTTCGTCATCTTCATCAACTAAAAATTCATCTTCACCACTTGAAACAAATCCTCTATTAGTTTGAGGTTTAGCTGCAGGTGGTTTGGTAACAATAATCGCGTCTTTGTTGATATCATCTCTTCCATTATATGGTTTGTTGTTCCAATTTTTGGCAGGGGTAGCTCCAGGTTTTGTTATTGTTGCAGATGGTGCTTTAAAAAACTCTCTTTTGTCGAGCGATGATGCTTCATTAAATAACTCTGTTTCTGGATCTTCAATGTCTTCTTCAACTAACTTTTTAACATTAGATGATTGTGGAGAAACACCTCCATTTACATCTTTTTTTGATTTCATAGAAACCGGTTTTTCTTTAAAATTAAATGGTTTCATTCTTATAGATAAATCTTTTGATTGTCTTCTTGCTCCGTTGGTTGCAGACGTAGGGGCATAATCCAGATTATCTCCATTGTCAAAAGCTAATTCAGGTTCTTCAATATCCTCTTCAACTAATGTTTTTTTCTTAGAAGATGGCGGTGAAATACCTTTTTTGGCATTATTGTTTGACTTTTTATTTGTATTTGATGATGAAGATTGTTTGAAAGCAGATGCTGGAACAATAAAAGTTGGTGAGTCACCTGTTTTTTGATTTGGTTTTGCACCAACTGTCAATGTTTTCGTTGGCTGTCTTGCTCCGTTGGTAGCAGAGGGTGGAGCATAGTCTAAATCATCTCCATTGTCAAAAGCTAATTCAGGATCTTCAATATCATCTTCAACTAATTTTTGAGTAGATTGAAGACGATTTTTTAGAATTTGATTCAAATTACCTTTTTCAGGTTTTACTTCCTTCTTATTCGCTGATTTCAAGCATTCATTTAGCTTATTCATTTTTTCAACTTTTGATAAATCTTGGGCTGCATTATATTCTTTATAGCAAAGGCTATCTGGAATAGCTGGAAGCTTCATTGGTCTAACAGGAATGCCAGCTTTTGAAACTCTTAAGGGAATTGCAATGCTGGCAGATGGAGGAGCAAAATCCTCCTGGTTTTCCTCGCCATAAACTGTGGCAAGTAAAAGTAAAGAAAATACTGTAAGTACTTTTGCTTTCATGATTATTATATATAGACAATATATTATTTTTTAATTCAATTTTTTTAGGATTTTTCAAATCCTAAAAAAAGGGTAAGATCGGTTCTACGAACCGATACCAATTTTTTTCGATTTCTTAAGAAATCGAAAAAATGATATCATCGGTTCTACGAACCGATACCAATTTTTTTAGGATTTCTTAAGAAATCGAAAAAAAGGGTTTTGAGAGGAACTTTATCCCACGCCCCAATTTTTTTAGGATTTGAAAAATCCTAAAAAAAAGGTAAGATCGGTTCTATAAAATCGCCCCAATAGCTCCAGCTACTAAGTGTTCCGCTCCATTCTCAGCAAGAGAAAGAACTTCGTGCTCAGCAAAGTGCTCTACAGATGAAAGAGCAGCATGCTCAATCTCGTGAAAGACATGTCCAAAACCGTGAAAGTGGTGATGATGACCCATTATATAATATTACATCATATTTTATTTTTCGAAATTTAACTTTTTATGATTATAATTTAAAAAAAATAATATTATACATATTATAAAATGACTTTGACAGCCTGGGACATTTATGCCTGCCAACAAGTTTGGAAGTGGGAGCACAGAAAAAATACAAAGTATTTTTTCTCATGGATATAAGAAACTTTGTTTCTTATATTTACCCACAACACAGCTTCTTTCACAATTTAGTTGAGGGAGCTGGTGAAGTTGCCGAAGGAGTAGGAGAGCACCTTCTTGAAGGAGGAATTGCTAGCCTACTTTAGAATTCATTATTTTATTAAGCGTTTTATCAACTGTATTCGCAAATTTATAAAAAATTGCAACACCATTGTATAAATAGATAGTCTTAGAAACAAATCACTCGGTTCATCGTTTATAGCATCACGTTTTTACTTATGTTAAATCATTAGAGAAAAATCAATAATATTATATTTATTATGTTTATCAATAAAGAATCTAAAATACTAAAAATTTTACTATTGCTTGTATTTTTAGTAATTTTTGTATCTGTTGTTTTATTTGTATGGTTTGGAAAAGGCAAAAGAACAATTACAAACA
>JACCED010691412.1_pt1 | contig 11533 bp, 9 predicted proteins | sample 7455021 | NCBI WGS metagenome assembly JACCED01 (sample SAMN15323456, study PRJNA562643) | freshwater metagenome | isolation source: river surface water | place: USA:Blue River Watershed | collected 2017-08-19
ACCTACAGCACATTCACTTTATTGGCCCCAAGGCCGAAGCCGCCCAACTCGAAGGCTCCAAAGACTTCGCCAAGGCCTTTATGATGCGCCACGGCATTCCCACCGCCGGCTACCGCAGCTTCGCCAAGGACGAACTGGAGGCCGCCAAAATGTATGTACTGAGTCACGACGGCCCGTACGTGCTCAAGGCAGACGGCCTCGCGGCCGGCAAAGGCGTCGTCATCCTTGACGACGTGGTCGAGGCCCTCAAAGAATTGGACTCCATGCTCGGCGAAGCCAAGTTCGGCGCCGCCTCGAACAAAGTGGTGGTCGAAGAGCACCTTACGGGACCTGAATTTTCGGTGTTCGTGGTTACCGACGGCGAGCACTACGTGCTGCTCCCCCAGGCTACCGACTACAAGCGGGTTGGCGAGGGCCAGACCGGACCCAATACGGGCGGAATGGGCGCCATCAGCCCGGTTCCCTTCGTGACCCCTGAAGTGCTGGGTCGCGTGCATTCCGAAATCATCCAGCCGACCCTTGACGGCCTGCAGGAAGAGGGAATTCCCTACTGCGGTTTTATTTTCTTCGGCCTCATGCTCACCGCCGACGGGCCCAAAGTCATCGAGTACAATGTGCGCATGGGCGATCCCGAGACCGAAGCCGTGCTTCCGCGCCTCGATGAGGACCTGCTTGCCCTACTGATTGATGCGGCCCGTGGCCATGTGCTCACGCGCGCGGCGCTGGCCAAAGCCGAAACGGCCATCACGGTGGTGCTTACATCGCCCGGATACCCTGGCGATTACCCCAAGGGGCTCGCGATCAGCGGAACGGAACTGGAGTCAGAGGGTAGCCTGCTGTTCCATTCAGGCACCGGCCTGAGCGACGGTCAGTTGGTCACCCAAGGCGGACGCGTGCTTGCCGTCACCGGCCTCGGTGCCGACGTGCACGAAGCAAAAACGCGAGCGTATGCTCGCGTTGATCAAATTGAGTTTGAGGGAAAGCAGGTACGCCGCGACATCGGAACGATCTACGGCTGGCCCCTAAAGTAGGCTTAGCCTTGCTGCTTCTCGTGCTTGCTCATCTCGCGCAGCCAGTAGATTATTCCGCCCGCGATAATAGACCAAAAAACCACGTTGGCAACGGGACCGATGTAGGGCATGGCCTTAAAGGTCCACGTAAAAAAATCACCTAATCCTTCAAAAATGGAGCGCAGCGGCATAGCAATGTACTTTTGAGATGCCCAAAGGTAACCCACCGCGATCAAATGCCCACACTCCTCTTTCGAAACGCCCATCCCGGAGTGGCTGTCGTACTGATCGCCGTGGCGACGGCGTTGGCGATTGGGCTCAACACGTTGCTGCTTCAGCCGATTCCGCTGACGCTGGCCCTCGCCACAGGGGTTGCAGCGTGGTTTTTCAACTTCATTTTGGTGTACCGCAGCCGCTACCTGAAGATGAACTACCTCTACGGTTGGCTGTGGTTCGTCGCCGTTTTTGCCCTCAGCAGCGGACGCCAGGGCATCCAGTGGCACACCTTGGGCGGATCCCTAGCGGCAGCAACCTGGATGGCGCTGGCCTACGAAATGTCTCAAGATGAGCGGAGTGCGCTAACCCGCCGCATCAACCTTGGCTTTGTGACGGGCCTTTTGCTGCTGTGGAACGTGCGGTTTTCCTACTTCATCATCGTCAGCCTCTGGGCAATCGGTTGGGGCACGGCCCGCTCGGGCCGCGGATTTTTGCAGCTGCTCATGGGCTGGCTGGTGCCCGCCGTCATCATTGCAACCTACCATTGGACCATTGCGGGTCCAGCTGCCTTTCAAGCTTGGATAGCCCCACTTCGGCCACAATGGGCGTGGTTTATTCCCAGCCCGGGCGAATGGGTGCTCTTCTTTTGGCTGCTCCTCGCCATTCCACAAACGTTGCGCGCAGCGGTTTCGGCCAAGCGCACGAAGCGCCAGGGCCTTTACCTGTCGTGGTCCGGTATTTTGGTCGCCGTTATTTGGCGCATTGCCCACCCCGACGCGTCCACAAGCGGACTTTTGGCCGTATTTGCCACACCGCAGCTGCTCAACCTGCAGGACTACCTCCCCAAATACTGGATGCGGGTAATCCTCGGACCTAGCCTGCTTGCCGGCGGGCTACTGAGCGTCTTCGTTCGGTAAAAAGAGCGCCCTCAGCTCGTGGGCGTCGGCGGGCTTCATTTTGCCCGACAATATCAAGGCAAGCTGGCGCCGGCGCAGGGCCCCGTCGTAGCGTCGCTGTTCTTCTTCGGTCTCGGGTTCCACGGGCGGAATCGGAATCGGCCGGCCGAGGTCGTCCACCGCCACAAACGTGTAGATGGCCTCGTTGCATTTGGTCTGCTTGCCCGACCCGCGCTGGTCTTCCATGTACACATCGACCCAAACCTCCATGGAGGTACTGAATGCCCGCGAAACCTTGGATTCCAGCGTTACAATAGCGCCCTGCGGAATGGCTTCGTTGAACGAGACGTTGTTCACCGACGCAGTGACCACGGTTCGACGGCAGTGCCGGTGCGCCGCGATCGCCGCACAGCGGTCCATCCAACTCAAGAGTTGCCCGCCAAAAAGATTATTCAGGTTGTTGGTGTCGTTCGGAAGAACGATCTCCGTCATCACCGTAAGGGATGCCGAGGGATGTTTTGCTTTCATTCGTGGTAAATCCAAATAGCCGGGAAGTCGGACTTCAATTCGGCTTTGGCTTGGCGTGCCGAATTCGCGTCGGCAAAGGTACGAAGCGCCACTTTCTTAAGGCCAACGTTGGATTTCAGCACCTTCGCCGGGTAGCCCGCTTCGCGAAGGCGCTCTGCGAGACGCGACGCGTTTTCAGCGTCTTCAAACGCACCTACGACCAAAGCGTACGGGGCGTTGCTCGCTTCGGCAACCGCCACTACAGGTTTGTCGGCCTTGAGCGGTTTCTTGGGAGCCGGAGCGGCTTTGGCTGGCGCAAGCGCGGGTTCTGCCTCAGAAGCTGCACGGGTCACCGGGCTAGGGGCCGCCTTGGCAGGAGCCTCAGGCGCCGAATCAGATTGCCCAACTGCAGCCACGTCGTCAACTAAGTCTGAAGTGTATGCAGCAGCTGCGTTCAGCCACGCTTCGCTCGCCAGGCCGAGTGCCTTTAAGTTAGCCCGCTGCGCGGTCCACCAACTCGTGAGCTCCGTGCGCACGGAGGCCGACTGAACCATGCCGCGAAAATCATCTTTGGAGCCCCCGATGGCCGCTAGACCAAGGGCGCCAGCCACGACCGCGGCCGCTTGCCAGGAACGTACACGGGGCGCGGGGCGCTCTACGCGTTCCGGGCTAAATGCTTCAGATGAAGCCAGCAAGTCCATTCGGAACATGGGCAAACCGAAGGAGTCCGCCATGAAATTGGCCTCGAGGCTGGCCTTGAAGACCCAACTTGACTCAGCACGGCGAAGTGAGCCCACTCCGCTTAGGGTAAGGCGGTCGCCGCGCTCCAGTACGCGCTGCCATTCTCGAACCACGAGCGCAACCTGTTCGAGGGCGGCATCGGCAGTCAGTCCTTCGACCTGGGCGAGGTGTGCCACGAGCACCGAAGGTTCGCCTGACGCGTCGGGTGAGAACGACACACGGCGTGCCGGCGGCAAGATCAGGCCGGCTGGAAGCTGAATTTCGGCTCCGTATCGGCGCACGCTGAACGTACCCAAACCGGGTACCACCACGCTATCTTCCTGAAACAGAAGGAAGGCGAGGTGAAGGTCTAGTGCGTAGTGCAGCGAAGCCATAATTAACGAAGTTAGCCACTTCGTAGGTAGCTCGACCGACTTATCAACGAGAGTTATTAACAGGTTATCCCCAAACTAGCCAACCAGCTAACCAGCCAACTAGCTAACCAGCTAAAACAACGGTCGGTACCCGTGGCAGTAGGGCGTTCCGCCCTTGAGGTCGTAGTAGTCCTGATGGTAGCCTTCGGCAGAATAAAAGGGGGCCGCCGGAATCAACTCGGTGGCGACGTTGAGCCCCTTGGCGCGAAGCAGCCCGATAAGCGACTCTGCCAAGGCGCGCTGGGCTTCGTTTTGGTAGAAAATGGCACTTCGGTACTGCGGGCCGATGTCGGGACCTTGGCCGTTGGTTTGGGTCGGGTCGTGGGTCTCAAAAAACATGCGGAGCACGGTTTCGGCGTTGGTGCGCGACGGATCGTACTCTACCAAGCAGGCTTCGTAGTGCCCGGTCTTTTTGGTGCAGACCTGCTCGTAGCTCGGATTTTCGACGGTTCCGCCCGTGTAGCCCACGGTGGTGGCGACGACGCCGTCGATGCGCTTGAGGAAATACTCGGTGCCCCAAAAGCATCCTGAGGCGAGAATGAGGGTTTCGTTACCAGGCTGGGCTGGGGTTGCGGGCAAAAGAGTCACGGGAGCAGATTTTTTACTGGGTTGAGCACAGGCGGTGAGCGCGCCTAGTGCGCTGAGCAGGCAAAGGTGAACAAGACGACGCATACTAGCATAACGCACGGCAGCCCAAAGGGTTTACATGCCCATGTCTTCGCCGCCGCCACCGCCCATTCCGCCGGGGCTCATGCCGCGTCCGCTGCGCTGCATGCTGCGGTCCTGCTTGCCAAAATTGTACTGCAAGGTCAAGAAGGCGATGCGGCTTTCGCGGTAGCGCATGAAGTAAATGTCGGTAAAGGGCGGATGCTGTTCGACGCGGAACCGGCGCTGCTTGAACACGTCGCTGAGGCGGAACGTCATCGACAGCTTGTTCTTAATCAGGTCGTACTTGTAGCCGAGGTCCCAGGCCTGCATGCCCCTGAAGTAGCCTTGGCCGGTGGGGCCCGCGCCCATTTGGTTGAATGTCAGCTGAATTTGGTGGGCTGGCGTAGGGTTGTACATCGCGTTGGCGCGACCGGACCAACCAAAACCCGATTGGGTAAGGCCCGCTTGCAGGTTTGAAGCATTGATAACCGACCAAAAGGCGTCGCCCGATGCCTGGACGCTCAGTTTTTTGCCGAAACGGGCCATCGTGTTGGCGCTCAGGCCAAATCGGTCGCGGGTGTCGTAGTTGGCCCAGGTTACCGTCACGAGTCCGCTCTCGTCGACCTGCAAAAAGCGCGAGAACATGTTGGTGGTGTGGTTCACGTACCCGCTGACGGTGGCGGAGCCCCACTTGGCGTACTGGGCCGCGCTCAACTCAAAAGCGTGGGTGTATTCTGGCATCAACAGGGGGTTGCCCTTGCGGAACGACTGCGGGTTGGAGTAGTCGACAATGGGGTTGAGCTGCTCCTCGCCGGGGCGGTTCACGCGCATGGCGTAGCTGGCCTGGAAGTCGGTGCCCTTTTTGGGCGAGTAGGTCACGAACGCACTCGGGAAGTAGCCCGGGTAGGTGAAGTCGAGTTGGCTTCCGGTTTTGAGGATGAAGCTGAGGTTGGCCACCTCGTAGCGCATGCCCAACTGCGCCTTCCATTTGGGGCTAAATACGTAGCCGTAGGTGGCGTACAGCGCGTGAACCCACTGCCACTGGTCGACCGACTGGGTGCGCAAGGTGTCGTCCACAAACGAGCTGCTAACAGGCGTGGCCAGGTACATCGCGTCGCGCTTGCTGTCGCGGGCAAAGTAGGTGCTGCGTCCGCCCACGCTGAGCTTGCTCTTGGCGCTGAGGATTTGCTCGGCGTCGGTTTGAAGGTTCAGGTTTTTCGTGGACTCCAGGGTTTCAAAGCGCTGCAGGTAAACTCCGCCATAGGTCAACAAACTTGGGTAGCCCGCGTCGGCGGTGAATTGGTTGTTGTTCCACTCGTCGCGGTTGCGGTCGGCGTAGTTCACGTCGAAGGTCCACTTTTCGCCGTCCTTTTTGAACTTGCGCTCCAAGCGCAACGCCACGTCGCCGTTGACCGAAGCCCGGTCACCCTCGACGCGTTGGACGGCGGTGAGCTTGGACGTGAGCGACGTGTTTTCGTAGGACGTCGAGTCGGTTTCGATGCGCTGGTCTTGGTTCAGGCCCACCGAAAGGTTGGCGGTCCAGACCTTGTTCAGCGGAACATCCACACCAAAGCGACCGCTTAGGCCGCCGCCGAGGTTCGTGCCATAGGTCCAGTGGCGCTGCTCGTAGGCGGTGTCGGGAAAGGCAAAAAAGCGCTCGACGGTTCCGCCCGAAAAACTGCGGCGGTTGTCCCACGACAGGTTGGTAAACACGCGGACTTTGCCCACGGGCACTGAAAGGCTGGTCGACGCGTTGTACTTGGCGTTGGTTCCGATGCCCGCCACCACGTTGCCGTTGAGCGGAAGCTCGCGGTTCTTCTTGGTCACGATGTTGATGACGCCTCCGGAGCCTTGGGCGTCGAACTGCGCGCCGGGGTTGGTAATGACTTCAACGCGCTGCACGGTTCCGGCAGGCAGTCGGTCAAAGGCGTTGGTACCCGAAAAACCGAGCAGGGACGCCGGGCGTCCGTCGATCAAAATGGTCACGTTTTCGTCGCCGCGCAGCTGAACGTTGCCGTCCATGTCGAGCGACACGTTCGGTACTTGGCGCAGGATGTCGGTTCCGGTGCCGCCCTGAACGTTCAGGTCTTGGGCGACGTCGTAGACCTTGCGGTCCATCCCCAACAGCGCGCGGGCGGACTGGGCTTCGACCTTGGCCTCCTCGAGCTCGGTGGTGCTGGCAATGGCCTTGAGGATGCCGAGCTTGATGGGGGTTCCTTTTGCCTCAATGGGGCGCATTACCGGCTGGTAGCCGAGCGGACGGGCGACAAGGCGGTAGCTTCCGTTGGGCACGTTGAGCTGAAACTGGCCCTGGGTGTTGGTCACCGTTTGGGCTACAGGGCCTTCAGCTCCCATGACGCGCACGGCTGTGTTGGGCAACGGTTCTTCGCCATCCATTACTTGACCCACAATAAGGGTTTGCGCGAGCATCGGGCTCGCGGCCAGGGTCAGCCAAAAGGCGAGGATTCGGAACATATTCATTGGACGGCGTTTCAGATCAAAGGTTTAGTGCGCACTAAAGAGCGCCGCGGTTTACTGCAAAAATCCGGCCGAAACGAGGTGTTCGGCGATTTGAATGGCGTTGGTTGCGGCGCCCTTGCGCAGGTTGTCGGCGACAATCCACAGATGAATCGAGCGGTCGCAGACCAGGTCTTCGCGGATTCGGCCCACAAAAACCTCGTCGCGGCCCTCGGCGAAGCGGGGCATCGGGTAGTCCTTGGCGGCGGGGTCATCTTGAACCACCACACCCGGCATCGCGGCGAGCAAGCGGCGCACCTCGTCAAGCGACGGGCGTGCGCTGCGGAACGTCACAAGCACCGACTCGGAGTGGCCGCCCTGCACCGGCACGCGCACCGCGGTGGCGCTGACCTGCACCGAGTTGTCGCCCAAAATTTTCTTGGTCTCGTGGTGCAGCTTCATTTCCTCTTTCGTGTACCCGTTTTCGGTAAACACGTCGCAGTGCGGAATGCAGTTTTTATCAATCGGGTAGGCGTAGGCCATCGGGCCATCGAACTTCCCGTGGCGCTCGTTTTCGAGCTGGTCCACGGCGGCCTTGCCGGTTCCCGTCACACTTTGGTAGGTGCTGACGCGCACGCCAGAGATGGGGTGGGCGTCGTGCAGCGGCTTGAGGGCCATGACCAGTTGGATCGTCGAACAGTTCGGGTTGGCGATGATTTTGGCGTCGGCCGTCAGGGCGTCTGCGTTGATTTCAGGTACCACGAGCGGAATCCCCGGCTCCATTCGCCACGCGGAACTGTTGTCCACCACAAAGCAGCCGTTTTCGGCAAATTTTGGGGCCCACTCCAGCGAGGTCGTACCCCCGGCCGAGAAAATGGCCAAGTCGGGCTTCATCGCCACGGCTTCGGCCAGGGTGCGCACCACATAGTCGGCTCCGTTCCAGTGTAAAACGCTTCCCGCGGACTTCTCAGAGGCCACCGGAATAAATTCGGTCACCGGGAACCCGCGTTCCACAAGGACTTTTCGCATGACTTCGCCAACCATTCCGGTGGCGCCAACTAGAGCTAAACGCATAGCGCGGCAGGGGGTTTTAGTTTGGCCGCAAAGGTACGGATTATGAAAAGGATACTTGTTTGGGGCTTAGCCCTTTTCGTTTCGGGTGCGCGCGCCCAGTGGGGACCATGGACCGAAGACTGGTCGGGCGGTTTGTCGGCATGGCTCGGCGACACGGCGGCATTTAGCTCGGGCGACGGGCTTGTCCTGAACGCACCGGGCGCCGGAACCTATGCTCTTTGGCGCGACGGGCTAGGGGCGAGGCCTGCCGCGGCTTCGGGACGCGTGCGGCTCGATTTTAACCCGTCCTCGGTCAACTTCGCCTTCGTGGAGCTGCGCGACACGGCGGCTGAAGCCAACGCGGGCTACCGACTTGAATTTGGCCGCACGAGCGACCAGCTCAGGTTGTGGCGCATTCCCGATGGATTTCTGCTCGCAGCCAGCCCAACGGGCCTGCTCGACCGAGCGGCCTCGGTGGTGGAATGGCGATGGGACTGGGATTCCACGGGGGCGCACCGGCTGGATTGGCGGCTGACGGACAGCCTTGGAACGGCCCTCGACAGCGGTTCGGCCTGGGGCAACCGCGACTCGTCGGTCGTTCGCTTGGGTCGGTTTCGCCTCGGAGCCACGGTGACGGCCACCCGGGCTCGAGGCATTCGCTGGGGATCGCTTTGGTTTGGGGCGGCGGAGTTCCGTTCGGCCGTTCCCGTGCGGTTGGCGCGGCGCGGCGACGTCGCGGTAACTGAAATTCTGGTAGACCCTGAGCCTGCTGTGGCGTGGAACTCGGCCCCGGGGGACTTCGTCGAAGTGCGCGTAACCGCAGATTCAGCTTGCCGGGCTTCGGGCTGGACCTTCGCCCACGGCAGCGGCCTTTGGACCTTGCCCAATCGGGTGCTTCAGCCGGGCGAAGTCGTCGTGGTCGCCGACACGCGCTTGGACTGGCCAGACTCCCTCGCCGTGTGGAATGCCCCGCTTGCGCTAACGGCCTCGCCGGCATTATGGGCGCTGCGCGACGCGACCGGCGACCTTCTTGCCTGGGGCCGCACCCAGCCCGACATGCACCAACCTTCTGAAAAGGCCCTGGGCGGCTGGTCCCTTGAGGCCGACCCCGATCTGGCGGTGCTCCCTCGGGCTTGGCGGTCGTCGGAGGCCGCGCTCGGGTCCACTCCGGGCTGGATCGCGTTTCCTGCAGTGGGGCCGCGCCAGGGCGGAATCCTCGGGCTGCGCGCCGACAGCGGCCTCGTGGTCGACTGGCGCCACCCGTTGCCGTTGGATGTGCCTCCGTGGTATCCGTTTGATTCGGCCGCGATGCCTCGGCTTGCAGGCGGCCGGTGGTCGATCCAGCGCGTGCATTCGGAATCCTCCCGACTTAGTTGGACCGGCCCCGACGGGCAGTGGGGCTGGCCCTGCGCCCCGGGCGACGTACTCGAGCTTCCGCTTTTGTCAGACTGGGTCCACGCCGACGCTACGCCCGGCGACTGCACGCTCGTTCTGGCCGGTTGGCCGGTTCCTCCCGATTCGGGCGAGCTCCAAATTGCCGAAGTGCTGTTCAATCCCTTGCCCGACGAGGGGCGTTTTGTCGAGCTGCGGAACCTCGGCGGTCGGGTGCTCGACCTTTCGGGCCTGTTTTGGGCCACGAACGATTCCGGAGTGTGGCGCCGCGCCGCCGTCGCCGGCTCGTTCCTGCTCCCCGGCGGGGTCGTCTTCGTGGGGGCCGACCCCGCGGCCCTTCTGAAGCGCTACCCAGCCGGCGACTCGGCGGCGGGGCCTCGGGGCGCCCCGCGCCCCGGGGCCTGGGACCGGCCGGCGGTGCCGGGCGGTCCGGGCGCCACCAGCCATGCGTTGCCCATTTCTGACGAAGGCGGCAGCTTGGAACTGCGTCGAGCTGACGGTACCCTGCTTGACGTGGCTCGGGTAGCTCCGGCATACTTCCCGCAGTCCATTCGGGAGTCCCCCGGCAAGGGCGAGGGCATGTCGCTGGAACGCCGCGGCCCGGGCCCCGAAGACTGGGGCGTTGCCCGCGAAGACTCCGCCACCCCGGGCCGCTGGCCCCAAGCCCGGCCCTACGAACCCCAAGGCCGGTTTGATTTGGTCGAACGCCGCTGGCCACCAGTGCTGGGCTGGGACCTGGATCCGAACCAAGCTTGGCTGCTCCAGACCCGCTGGACCGACCCCGAGGGCCGAAGCGCCACGGAATGGTCCGAGCCGGCTCCGGTTCCGCCCCAAGCGACGTGGGAAGCCCGCGACGAGCCGCCGCACAAGGGAAGCTGGCTCTGGGAATTCCGCTTTACGCCCAGCGACGGCCGCTCGATACGGCGATCTTACGCAATTCGGTACTAGCAACTAGAAACCAGTAACCGGTTACGAGCAACTAGTCTCTAGTTTTGCTGCATGGACGAAGCACGCCTCAAGCGCCGCGCCCTCGCGCAGGCCGATTTTGACCCCAATGGCTTGGCCACGGGCGACCAGATTTATGGACTTCCGTACGCGGTCGACGACGCCGAGGTGGTGATTTTGCCCGTGCCCTGGGAGGTCACGGTGAGCTACGCCTCAGGAACGGCCCAAGGTCCGGCGGCGATTAAAGAGGCTTCGGCCCAGGTGGATTTGTGGGACCCTTCGGTGCCCGACGCGTGGAAGATGGGCCTGGCCATGGCTCCGGCCTCGGTGAAGTTGGCCGAAAAGTCCGAGCGAAACCGCGAGCGTGCCGAGGTGTACTTGGCGGCCTTGGCAGACGGCACCGACGGCATGTCGTCGAGCCAAAAACTGCTGGCCAAGATCAACGAGGCCTGCGAATGGATGGTGGGCAAGGTGCGCCACGACGCCGAAACCTACCTCGATCGCGGACAGCTGGTCGCGCTGTTGGGCGGCGACCACAGTACTCCATTGGGCTACATTCAGGCGTTGGCGGACCGGCATCCGGGCATGGGCATTCTGCAAATTGACGCCCACATGGACTTTCGGGTGGCCTATGAAGGCTTTACCTACAGCCACGCGTCGATCATGTACAACGCCATGAAGCACGCGGGCATTGCCAAAATTGTGCAGGTCGGAATCCGCGACTACTGCGCCGAAGAGGTGGCGGTGGCGGCCGAGCTGGGCGGGCGCTGCAGCGTTTTTTATGACCGCGACATGAAGCATGCCGCCTACGGCGGGCGCACCTGGGCCCAGCAGGTGGATTTGATTGTGGCGGAACTTCCGCAGCAGGTATACCTGAGCTTCGACATCGACGGGCTCGACCCCAAGCTTTGCCCCCATACGGGCACGCCGGTGGCCGGCGGCCTTGAGGCGGAGCAGGTGCTTTATTTGGTCGAGCAGGTGCTGGCTTCGGGCCGGGTGCTGGTGGGAATGGACCTGAACGAAGTGGCTCCGGGCCCCGAGGGCGACTGGGACGCCAATGTGGCCGCGCGCGTGCTGTACCGACTCGCGAACTTGCTCGGCAAGGCCAACGGGCGCTGTACCTTTGCGGCGTGAAATTCGGAGTTGTAACTTTTCCTGGGTCGAACTGCGACCAAGACATGATCCACACCCTCCGCGAGGGTCTGGGATGCGAAACCGTTAGCCTGTGGCACAAGGACCGCGACCTTCAGGGCGT
>JACCED011091084.1_pt1 | contig 11531 bp, 10 predicted proteins | sample 7455021 | NCBI WGS metagenome assembly JACCED01 (sample SAMN15323456, study PRJNA562643) | freshwater metagenome | isolation source: river surface water | place: USA:Blue River Watershed | collected 2017-08-19
CTTGCTGCCGATCGACAGCGAGCACTCGGCCATTTTTCAGTCGCTGCCCGAAGACCGGAGCACCTGGGAGGCGCGGGTCGAAAAGATCATCCTCACCGCCTCCGGTGGGCCGTTTCGCACCTGGGCACCGGCGCAGCTGCGGGGGGTGACGCCCGAGCAGGCCTGCAAGCACCCCAACTGGGTGATGGGCCGCAAGATTTCGGTGGACTCGGCCACCATGATGAACAAGGCGCTCGAGGTGATCGAGGCCCGCTACCTGTTCGGGCTGGCGCCCGAGCGGCTGGAGGTGGTGATTCACCCGCAAAGCGTGGTGCATTCGATGGTGCAGTTCCGCGACACCTCGGTGGTGGCGCAATTGGGAACGCCCGATATGCGGGTGCCCATTGCCTACGGTCTGTCTTGGCCTGAGCGAATTGCCTCGGGCGCGCAGCCGCTTGATTTTTCAGCCCTGTCCGATCTGCGCTTCGAGTCGCTGGACAGCCACGGTCACCGTGAGCGCTTCGCGGGCCTGGCCCTGGCCTGGCAGGCGCTGCAGGCGGCGCCTGGCACGACTGCGGTGCTCAACGCAGCCAACGAGGTGGCGGTGGCCGCCTTCCTTGAGCGGCGCATTCGCTTCGACCAGATCCACGCCCTTAACCTGGCCACGCTGTCGGCGGTGCAGCCTGAGCATCCGCGCAGCCTCGATGACCTGTTGGCGCTCGACGCGCGCAGCCGCCGCGTTGCGACCGAGCGCATTGGCGCGCTGGCCTGATTCGGCTGACCGAGCCAACAGCCCGCGCGCTACACCCATCCCATGCTCACTGCTTTTGCTTTTCTGGTGGCCCTGGGGCTGCTGATCACCGTGCACGAGTACGGGCACTACCGCGCCGCCATTGCCTTTGACGTGAAGGTGCTGCGCTTTTCGGTCGGTTTCGGGCCGGTGCTGCGGCGCTGGAAGCCCCGCCATCCGCGCCCCGGCCAGGACACCGAGTTCACCCTGTGCGCCTTGCCGCTGGGCGGATACGTGCGCATGCTCGACGAGCGCGAGGGGGCGGTTGATCCGTCCGAGTTGAATCGGGCCTTCAACCGCGCACCGCTTCGCGCGCGTTTTCTGATTGTGGCCGCCGGGCCGCTGGCCAATCTGGCGCTGGCGGTGCTGCTGTATGCCGCAGCGGCCTGGGTGGGGCAGGAGGCGCCGCGCGCGCTGCTCTCGGCGCCGGTGGCCGGCTCGCTGGCCGAACGCGCCGGTCTGGTCGGTGGCGAGGAGGTGCTGGCCACGGGCACGGCCGATGGCGATGCCGAGGGCCAGGGCCCGGCGCAGGGCCAAGGAGATCGCGGGGAGGGCCGTAGCGGGTACCGCACGGGCACCATCGCCTCCGACCCGGTCGACTCCTTCGACGAACTGCGTTGGCGCCTGATGCGCGCGGCGATCGAGGGGGACGATCTGTGGCTGCAAGTGGCGCCGGCCGGCGGCGGCTCCAGCCGGGAACTGCGGTTGCCCCTGTCCCGGCTCGGCGCCAGCGATGCCGACGCGTCCTTGCTGCGGCGCATCGGCATTGTGTCGCCCCTGTCCCAGCCGTTGATCGGCCGGGTGGTGCCCGAGGGGGCGGCCGAGCGTGCTGGCTTGCAGGCGGGCGACCGGGTGTTGGCGGCCGGTGGCCAGCCAGTGGTCGACGGGCAGCAGCTGCGTGAATGGATCCGCCGCCAGGGCGCCGTGGGACCCACCGCGCCTGCCGCACCCTGGCGCATCGAGCGGGCCGGGCGGGAGCTCGAACTGTCGGTAACGCCCGATGTGGTGCAAGAGCGGGGCCTCTCCATCGGCCGGGTGGGGGCCCATGTGGGAGCGCCGCCGGAAATGGCACTGGTGCGCCAGGGCCCCTGGGAGGGCTTGGTGTCCGGTGCCCAGCGCACCTGGGAGGTGTCGGTGCTGTCGCTGCGGATGCTGGGGCGAATGGTGGTGGGCGAGGCCTCGCTGTCCAACCTGAGCGGGCCGCTGACCATCGCCGATTACGCGGGCCGGTCGGCCAGCCAGGGGTTTACGCAGTACCTGGTCTTTTTGGCCATGGTCAGCGTGAGCCTGGGTGTGCTGAACCTGCTGCCGCTGCCCGTCCTCGATGGTGGACACCTGATGTATTATCTTTGGGAGATGGTGACCGGTCGGGGTGTGTCCGACGCATGGATGGAGCGGCTCCAGCGCGCGGGCGTGGCGATCTTGCTGGCCATGATGGCCATTGCCCTGTTCAACGACCTCACGCGCCTTCTGAACAACTCATGAACCAATTGATCCAGCGCGTCGCCTTCTTCGGTTCCTTGCTCGCGGCTCTCCGAGCTGCAGCGGGCAGGGGCCTTCACCGGCGCCTTCTGGGCGGCCTTTTGGCTTCCATCTTCGCGGCGCAGGCTTGGGCCGTCGAGCCTTTCACCATCGGCGACATTCGCGTCGAAGGCCTGCAGCGTGTCGAGCCTGGCACCGTGTTCGCGTCCATTCCGGTGCGGGTGGGCGACCGCTACGAGGACGACAAGGGCGCCGCCGCAATCCGCTCACTGTTTGCCCTGGGCCTGTTCAAGGATGTGCGCCTGGAGGTGCGGGGCAATGTGCTGGTGGTGCTGGTCGAGGAGCGCCCGACCATCGCCAGCGTCGACTTCAGCGGCCTGCGCGAGTTCAACAAAGACGTGCTGCTCAAAGTGCTGCGCGAAATCGGTCTGGCCGACGGCCGACCCTTCGACCAAGCCCTGGCCGACCGCGCCGAGCAGGAACTGAAGCGTCAATACATCACCCGCAGCCTGTACGCGGCGGAGGTCATCTCGACCATCACCCCGGTCGAGCGCAACCGGGTCAACCTCACCTTCTCTATCAACGAGGGCCCGCCGGCCCGTATCCGTGAGCTGCGCATCGTTGGGGCCCGCGCCTTCAGTGAATCGACGCTGAAGGGGCTGTTCAATCAGGATACCGGCACCTTCATGAGCTGGTACACCAAGTCGAACCAGTACTCGCGCACCAAGCTCAACGCCGATCTGGAGACCCTGCGCTCTTACTACCTGCAGCGCGGGTACATGGAGTTCACGATCGACAGCACCCAGGTCGCGATCTCCCCCGACAAAAAAGACGTGAGCATCGTCATCAACGTCACCGAGGGCGACCGCTTTGTGGTCAGTGCCGTCAAGTTGGAGGGAAGCTTCCTCGGCAAGGACAACGAGTTCAAGGCCTTGGTGGCGATCAAACCGGGCCAGCCCTACAACGTCGACGAGATCACCCGCACCACCCGCGCCTTCACCGAGTACTTCGGCAACTTTGGCTATGCCTTTGCCCAAGTGCAGGCGCGCCCCGAGGTGGACCGCGCCACCGGTCGGGTGCAGATTACCCTGCAGGCAGAGCCCAGCCGCCGCGCCTATGTGCGACGCATCAACATTGCGGGTAACAGCCGGACCCGCGACGAGGTGATCCGCCGCGAGTTTCGCCAGCTCGAGGCCAGCTGGTACGACGGCGACCGCATTCGCCGCTCGCGTGACCGGGTCGACCGCCTGGGCTACTTCAAGAGTGTGTCGATCGACACGCAGGAGGTGCCAGGCGCACCTGACCAGGTCGACCTGAATGTTGTTGTCGAGGAAAAGCCGACCGGTGCCATCCAGCTGACCGCTGGCTTTTCTTCTACCGAAAACCTGAGTCTGGGCTTTGGCATCAGCCAGGACAACTTTTTCGGCTCTGGCCGCTTCCTGTCCTTGAACGTGAACGCCAGCAAGTTCAACCGGGTGTTCTCGGTCAATACCACCGACCCCTATTACACGGCGGATGGGGTGTCTCGTGCGTGGGAGTTGTCGCACCGTGATGTGCGGCCCTATCAGGATCAAGGGGGTAGCTACCGGGTGGTCACCACCAACGGCAGTGTGCGCTTTGGCGTGCCTTTCACCGAGGTTGATACGGTCAACTTTGGCGCCGGGGTGGAGCAAAACCACATCGTGACAGGGGCGGCCATCCCGGCGTCCTACCTCGTTTTTGCGCGCGATGAGGGCTACAAAAGCGTCATGTTCCCGTTCACGGTGGGATGGATCCGCGACGACCGCGACAGCGCCCTGATTCCCTCGCGCGGCCGGCTCCAGCGGGCCAATGGTGAGCTAAGCCCTTTTGGCGACGTCCACTATTTCCGCGCCGGGTACCAGTTTCAGCAATATGTCCCGTTGAACCGCCAGTACAGCCTGGCCTTCAACTCCGATTTCGGCTGGGGGCAGGCGCTGGGCAACTCCAGCTACCCGGTGTTCAAGAGCTACACCGGCGGTGGTTTGGGTTCTGTCCGAGGCTTCGCGCCGGGCACCCTGGGCCCGCGTGACGTCAGTGGTTCCATTGTGGGCGGTAACCGCAAGATTGCTCTGAACGGTGAACTTCTCGCACCGCTTCCGGGGACGGGGAACGACCGCACCATCCGGCTCTACGGCTTCGTTGACATGGGCAACGTCTACGGCCCTGATGAGAAGCTTGACCTGAGCATGCTGCGCTCCTCTCTCGGTGCGGGCATCACCTGGATCTCTCCCCTGGGCCCGATGCGCGTGGCTTATACCCACCCACTGCGCAAGTTCTCCGGGGATAGAATCGAGAAAATCCAATTCCAGATCGGATCCTCCTTCTAATGAAGCAACTTATCGTTCGCTGGGCCTTCGGGCTGTTGGGTACCTTTGCGCTGGTAGCGCCGGCAGTGGCCCAAGAGTTCCGCGTCGGCTTTGTCAACACCGATCGCATCTTGCGCGACGCCAACGCTTCCAAGGCTGCGCAAACCCGTCTGGAGCAGGAGTTCTCCAAACGGGACAAAGAAATCAACGACCTGCAGGCGTCCCTCAAGACGGGCTCCGAAAGGTTTGAGCGTGACGCGCCCACCCTGTCCGAGAGTCAACGCCAGCAGCGGCAGCGCCAGCTGGCAGACCAAGACCGTGAACTGCAGCGCAAGCGCCGTGAGTTCCAGGAAGACCTCGGCGCTCGCCGCAATGAAGAGCTGCAGCAGGTGCTCGAGCGTGCCAACCGGGTGGTCAAGCAGGTGGCCGAGCAGGAGAAATACGACCTCGTCCTGCAAGAGGCGGTCTACATCAACCCCAAGCACGACATTACCGACAAGGTGATTCGCGCGCTGAACGCCGCCGCGAGCCGGTGAGGTGACGCTGAGACTGGGTGACATCGTCCAGGCGCTCGGTGGGGAGCTGCTGGGCGACCCAGGCCAGCCCATCGAGGGGCTGGCGCCGCTGGAATCAGCCTCTGGCACCCAGCTCAGCTTCCTGAGCAATCCCCGCTACCAACCGCAACTGGCCGCCTCCAAGGCGGCCTGTGTCATCGTGGGTCCGGCCTTGCGGGAGGCCGCGAGCGCACGCGGTGCCGCCATCGTGGCGGATGACCCTTACCTTTATTTCGCCCGCCTCACCCGCCTGTGGAAGGCCCGCCAGGCGCCCGCCGAGGCGGGCCCCCTGATCCACCCCAGCGCGGTGATCGACCCAGGTGCCCAGGTGGATCCCAGCGCCCGCATCGGGGCCCTGTGCGTGGTGGAGCGCGGTGCGCGCATCGGCGCGGGCACTGTCCTCAAGTCACGCGTGACCGTGTCTGAGGGCTGCATCATCGGTGAGCGCTGCGTGCTGCATCCGGGCGTGGTGATCGGAGCCGACGGCTTCGGCTTTGCCCCGCACCAGGGCGCCTGGGAAAAGATAGAACAGCTCGGTGCGGTGCGCATCGGCGACGAGGTCGAGATCGGCGCCAACACCTGCATCGACCGCGGCGCGCTCGAGGACACCGTGATTGAGGACGGGGTCAAGCTCGACAACCTCATTCAAGTGGGACACAACGTGCGCATTGGTCGCCACACCGCGATTGCCGGTTGCGTGGCCATTGCCGGCAGCGCCCGCATTGGCGCCCACTGCACCATCGGCGGCAAAACCGGCATCGTGGGCCATCTGACCATTGCCGACCATGTGCACATCTCGGCCATGTCCCTGGTGAGCCGGTCGATAGCCAAGCCCGGCCTTTATACCGGTGTCTTTCCCCTGGACGACAATGCCTCTTGGGAGAAAAACGCCGCCACGCTGCGACAACTCCATTCGCTGCGTGACCGCATCAAAGCACTCGAGAAGAACCATGCCTGAACAAGCCGTGATGGACATCCATCAGATCCTCAAGCAGCTGCCGCATCGTTACCCCATCTTGCTGGTGGACCGTGTTCTGAGCTTGACCAAGGGCGAACGCATCGTCGCCATCAAGAACGTCACCATCAACGAGCCTTTTTTCACTGGCCATTTCCCGCACCGGCCGGTGATGCCCGGCGTGCTCATTCTCGAAGCCATGGCCCAGGCCGCAGCCCTGCTGTCTTTTGCCACCGAGGGCGTGACCCCGGACGACAAGACGGTGTACTACTTCGCTGGCATCGACGGCGCACGCTTCAAGCGCCCGGTCGAGCCGGGCGACCAGCTCACCATGGAAGTGAGCCTCGAGCGGTCCAAGGCCGGCATCTACAAGTTCAAGGGCGTCACCCGGGTGGGCAATGAGGTGGCCTGCGAGGCCGAACTCATGTGCACCATGCGCCGCATCGCCTGAGGGTGGTCGGGTGAGCCAGAACATTCATCCCACTGCCATCGTCGCCCCGGGGGCTCGCATCGACCCCTCGGTCACGATTGGCCCCTACAGCGTCATCGGCGCAAATGTCACCCTCGGCGCCGGTACTACCGTCGGTCCGCATTGCGTGATCGAAGGTCACACCACCATCGGGCGTGACAACCGCATTTTTCAGTTTGCTTCCCTGGGCGCAATTCCCCAGGACAAGAAGTACGCCGGAGAGCCCTGCGAGCTGGTGATCGGCGACCGCAACACGATCCGCGAGTTCACCACTTTCAACATCGGCTCGCCCGGTGGCGGCGGTGTTACCCGCATCGGCAGCGACAACTGGCTGATGGCCTATGTGCACATTGCCCACGATTGCGTGATTGGCAACCACACCATCTTTGCCAACAACTCGCAGCTGGCCGGCCATGTGGAGGTGGGCGACTGGGTCATCCTGGGCGGCTTTACTGTGGTGCACCAGTTTGTGCGCATTGGCGCCCACGGCATGACCGCGATGTGCTCGCTGCTCTTTGCCGACCAGCCGCCCTTTGTCATGAGCCAGGGCCAGCCGGCTGCGGCCCGCTCCATGAACTACGAGGGCTTGCGGCGTCGGGGCTTTTCGGCGGAGCGCATCAGCGTGGTCAAAGCGATGCACAAGGCGCTGTACCGGGATGGCCTCACGCTGGAGCAGGCCCAGGCCCGCATCGCGGCCCTGACGCAGGAGACACCCGAGGCGCAGCCCGACGTCGACATGATGAGCAGCTTCCTGGCTGGCGTTTCGGCCCAGCGCGGGATCGTTCGGTGAACCAGCAGGGCGTGGCCCCCGGCGCCCGGCCGGTCGGGGCAGGGCGCGACAGGGCCCGGCTATGAGTCTTCGGCTCGGTATGGTCGCGGGTGAGGTCTCCGGCGATCTGCTGGCAGGCCTGTTGCTCGAGGGCATGCGCAAGCGCTGGCCCGACCTATCAGCCTGGGGCATTGGCGGCCCGGTGATGGGCGCCAACGGTTTCCGGGCGGATTGGCCGTCCGAGCGCCTCGCGGTCCGCGGCTATGTCGAGGTGCTGCGCCACTACCGGGGCATTGTCCGCATCCGCAAGGAGCTCAAGGACAAGTTGCTGATGGCGGATCGGCCCGACCTGTTCATCGGCGTCGATGCGCCCGACTTCAACCTCGACCTGGAGGCGGACCTGCGCCAGGGCGGGCTGCGCACGGTGCACTTCGTCTGCCCCTCGATCTGGGCCTGGCGGGCCGGCCGGATCGAAAAGATCCGGCGCGCAGCCGACCATGTGCTGTGCCTGTTTCCCTTCGAGCCCGAGCTCTTGGCGCGAGAGGGTATCCCCGCCACGTATGTGGGGCACCCCTTGGCCAGCGTGATTCCTCGCCAGCCTGATCGCAGCGCCGCTCGGCGTGCGCTTGGTCTGCCCGCTGAAGGGGAGGTTCTGGCCGTTCTGCCCGGTAGCCGCGCCTCAGAGTTGCAGTACCTGGCCGATGTCTTTCTGGAGGCGGCTTACCGCGTACGGATCAAGCGGCCGGGCCTGCGCATCGTGATTCCGGCGGTGCCCGCGCTCCATGGCCGTATGCGCGAGGCGGTGGCTCGGGCGGGTATGTGGGACGCGGTGAAGGTGGTGGCCGGCCGCTCGCACGAGGTGCTGGCAGCCTGCGACGTGACCCTGATTGCCAGCGGCACCGCCACCCTCGAGGCGGCCCTGTACAAGCGGCCAATGGTGATCGGCTACCGGATGAACCCCCTGAGCTGGCAGATCATGAAGCGCCAGGCGCTCCAGCCCTGGGTCGGCCTGCCCAATATCCTGCTGCGGGAGATGGCGGTGCCCGAGCTGCTGCAAAACGACTGCACGCCCCAGCTGCTGGCCCGGGCGGTGATCGGCTGGCTCGATGCCCCAGCGAAAATCTCTGCCTTGCAGGCCCGTTTCGATGGCCTGCACGAACAGCTTCACCTTGACACCGCCGTCCTCGCTACCGATGCCATCGAACGCGTCCTCCAGGCCTGATGCTCCCCGCCGCGGTGGACGGGGTCGCCCGCCAGTACCGGTGCAGGGTGCGCTCGACTGGGACCCGGTGGGCCTGATCGCCGGGGTCGACGAAGCCGGACGCGGACCGCTGGCCGGCCCGGTGGTAGCAGCGGCCGTCATCCTCGACGATGCGAATCCGATCGCCGGACTGGCTGACTCGAAGGTTCTGACTGCCGTACGCCGCGAGCGCCTGTACGACGAGATCCGAGCCAAGGCGCTGTGCTGCAGCATCGGCGAGGCCGACGTGGCGGAGATCGAGCGCCTCAACATCCTGCAGGCCACGATGCTGGCAATGCAGCGGGCGGTCGACGGCCTGCGGCTCAAGCCGGCCAAGGTGCTGGTCGACGGTAACCGCTTGCCGCGCCTGGAGGTGCTGTGCGAGGCCATCGTGGGTGGTGACGCCAAGGTCGCCGCGATCAGCGCGGCGTCGATCATCGCCAAGGTGCACCGAGACCGCTGGTGCGACGCGTTGCACGCCCAGTTTCCCGAGTACGGCTTTGACCGCCATAAAGGTTATGGCACCGCCGAGCACCTCGAGGCCCTGCGTGTCCATGGGCCTTGCCCCGAGCACCGGCGCAGCTTCGCGCCCGTGGCGGCCGTGTTGGCCGCGTGAGACCGGGCCCGAGTCGCTGCCCACACCCCGATCGTCCACACACCGTTCCAAGATTGCCCCTTCCGCGCATGGCCGACACCCTCACACACATCCAGTCCCGGGACAACCCCTGGCTCAAGGAGTTGCGGCGTCTGGCGCAGGACGGGTCCGCCTCGCGGCGCCAGGGCCGCGCCTGGCTGGAGGGCGACCACCTGTGCCGGGCGCTGCTGGCCCGCGGCGGCCAGCCCGAGGTGGCGGTCTATGCGCAGAGCCTGTGGGAGCAAAACGGCGCACTCAGCCTGGGGGACGCCGCCTCCTTGGTGCGCACCGTCGTCTTGCCCGACGCTCTGTTTCAGTCCATCAGCGGGCTCGAATCGCCGGCTCGCATGGGCTTCGTGCTGCCGCTGCCTCCCACGCCGTCGGTCGACACCGGTGCAGCCACGGTGGTCCTGGACCGGCTGCAGGACGCAGGCAATGTGGGCGCCATCCTCCGCTGCGCCTCGGCCTTTGGTTTCTCCCAGGTGCTGGCTCTCAAGGGCACGGCGGCCCTGTGGTCACCCAAGGTACTGCGCGCTGGCATGGGCGCGCATTTTGGGCTGTCCCTGATTGAATCCGCCGAGCCCGAAGCACTGGGCCTCCTGGCCATGCCGCGCCTGGCGACCAGTTCCCACAGCGGCGAGTGGCTGCACCGCAAGGCACTGCCTTGGCCTTGTGCCTGGGTGTTTGGCCATGAGGGGCAGGGGGTGGGCGAGGGTGCCGCTGCCTTGTGCACCGGGTCCGTTCGCATCGTTCAGCCGGGCGGCGAGGAGTCCCTCAACGTCGCCACGGCGGCCGCCATCTGCCTGCACGCCAGCGCCGCGGCCCGGACAGTCCCTGAAGGGGCTTGAAAGTCCCTGTGTCGCAGGGGCCTGTGTCCCCGGTTTCCGAGTGGGACCCCTTCGAGGCGGGGCTATAATCAGCGGCTTTCCCGCAAACCTGTACGCCTAGCGCAACCCCAGCCTATCCCCTGAACAAAAGCAACACCGGTCGCCCGTCACCACGCGGGTAAATAGTCACCGGTTGTGTTTGGGCGTACCCGAATCATCCGGAGAACCCAGTGCTTTTGTCTCAACAGGCGTCCAAGCCTTCCGCCATCCTGGCGCTCGCAGACGGCACGGTCTTTACTGGCACTTCGATCGGAGCCACCGGCTCCACCAGCGGTGAGGTGGTGTTCAACACCTCCCTCACCGGCTACCAGGAAATCCTCACCGACCCCAGCTACTGCCGGCAGATCGTCACGCTGACGTATCCGCACATTGGCAACTATGGCGTCAACGAGGAAGACATCGAAGCCGGCAAGATCCACGCCGCGGGCCTGATCATCCGCGACCTGCCGCTCATTGCCTCTAACTTCCGCAGCTCCGCCACGCTCGCCGAGTACCTGCGCCGCGAGGGCACGGTGGCCATCGCCGACATCGACACACGCAAGCTCACCCGATTGCTACGCGAGAAGGGCGCGCAAAACGGCAGCATCTTGGCCCTGGCCGCCGGAGAGGCCATCACCCCCGCCCACATCGACAGCGCCATCGCCGCCGCCCGCCAGGCCCCATCCATGGCAGGCCTCGACCTGGCCCAGGTCGTGTGCACCGACAAGCCCTACGAGTGGACCGAGACCGAATGGCGTTTGGGCAGCGGCTACGGCAAGCTCGAGAGCCCGCGCTACCACGTGGTGGCCTACGACTTCGGCGTCAAAAAGAACATCCTGCGCATGCTCGCCGAGCGTGGCTGCCGCGTGACCGTGGTGCCCGCCAAGACGCCGGCCAGCGAGGTCAAGAAGCTCGCCCCGACCGGCGTATTCCTGTCCAACGGCCCGGGGGACCCGGAGCCTTGCGACTACGCCATTGCCGCCACCCGCGAGCTGATCGAGGCTGGCTACCCGACGTTTGGCATTTGCCTGGGCCACCAAATCCTGGCGCTGGCCTCGGGCGCCAAGACCTTCAAGATGAAGTTCGGCCACCACGGCGCCAACCACCCGGTGAAAGACCTCGACTCCGGTCGCGTCTCCATCACCAGCCAGAACCACGGCTTCGCAGTGGACGAAAAGACCCTGCCCGCCAACCTGCGCGCCACCCATGTGAGCCTGTTCGACGGCACGCTGCAGGGCCTGGCCCGCACCGACAAGCCTGCTTTCTGTTTCCAGGGTCACCCGGAGGCCTCGCCCGGTCCTCACGATATCGGCTACCTGTTCGACAGGTTCACCTCCCTGATGGACCAACCGAAGAAATGAATATGAGCCCCCACGTTCACGGCTTCGCCGTTTCTCTGCCCCCCGAGGGGGCCTTCGCTCCCTAGGGGCGGCCCAGCGGGAGCTAAAGCCATGGCCAAGCGCACA
>JACCED011128409.1_pt1 | contig 11529 bp, 7 predicted proteins | sample 7455021 | NCBI WGS metagenome assembly JACCED01 (sample SAMN15323456, study PRJNA562643) | freshwater metagenome | isolation source: river surface water | place: USA:Blue River Watershed | collected 2017-08-19
AGTAATGCTTCGGTCTCAGCGAGCAACGTCGTCTGTAACGTCTCATTCATGTTTTGCCGCGGATCAGAATTCAATCGACTTACAACAGATCCTGTGCACCGCAAATACCAGATCGGCTTTGGTGCTGGCTCATATCTTTTGCTTTGGCATCTGCTCACGGATAGCAGTGGATGGCTTTTTCAAAGCAGGCATTTGCTCTGCTGCCGGCGTTGTATGACTTGCTTCATCCTGCTCGTTAAGGCGATTTCCCTTGTCTCGCGCGGGCACGGAAGTCTTTGCGTTGGTGATCAAACGTGCATTACCCAGCATGCCGGCGATCAGACCCGTTGTGGGCCCTAACAGCTTGGCCTCAAGCTCCAGCACTTGACTGGCACCATCGAGCCGCGGATTGATGCGTGTGATGCGCGCGCTGCGCACCTGTGCGTCAGCATTGAGCCGAACTTCAATCGTTGAGCCGAGGCTAATCCTGCGGGCCAAATTCGCCGGAGCAAAGAGCTGCACCTTCAGGGTCTTAACATCGACGATGTCGAGTATTGCCTGATTGGCGGCGACAAGCTCGCGCTCCCTGACGCGAACGCGTGCTACCTGTCCTGCAAACGGTGCAATGATTTCGCAGTGAAGCATTTGAGCGACAGACTGTCTGATATTTGCCCTCGCCTTGTCCGCAGACGCTTCCATTTGGCGCACCGCAGCCCGCGCTTTGTCGACGCCAGCTGCTGCTAAAGTGACCTCCAGATCACCTGCTGCACCCAAGGCTTGCAGACGTAATTTGGCTACATGGGTTTCCTGCGCCGCCCTGAACTCAGCGTCCGCACTTTCGCGGCGCGCATGCAGTTCGGCCAAATCAGCGACCGCATAATCTTGCTTGGCCTGCAGCTCCTTACAGTCCAGCACTGCCAGCACAGCACCGGCTTTGAATGAATCGCCGAGCTTGTATGGCAGCCTTTCAATGGGTGTGGAAATCTCACTCGAGAGAATGACTTCCCGATTCGGTATCAGCTGTATCGGCAACGCAGTCACACTGCCTGAGGATACCGATGGGTCAGGTGTCATCGGGGCCAGTTGCGGTGCCTTCTCCGTATTTTCTGCATCAACGTTCAGGCACAGCATCAAGATAACTGCCGATAATCCAGTGATCGCGAGCTTCGCAGGTAATGACTGTGTAGATCCGTCTGTATTTTTTGATGTCGCTATCATGTCAGGTCAACCTGTTTAATCGGCTCGCATGGCCTCGGGCAAAGGCTTGCGAATCCTCGTATTCAACGCCTCGGAAACTTTCATCGCCACGGCTTCGCCCATTGCAGACCACTGTTTGGCATTGACTGGGTAGGTCAGCGTACTATGCTGTTCGATTTCTACAATGACCTGTTCATCCTTGTTGCGTAATTTTCCCGTAATGCGACCCATGATTTTGCTACCCATCTCACCAGAGAGTTCCACATCAGTGGTGAGAACCAGATCAGCATCAGACCTGAGATCGATATTGGCGACCTTGAAAATATCTGCAATCGATTTCTGAATTTGTGCACGAACTTCGGGGGCGACACGATTGGCATAAGCGAGCGAGACGGCCGGTAGTGCAAGCGGCTTTCGATCACTAAAATTCTGCTGCTCCCAGGTCTGAATTCGTGTCTCGAGCTCGGTGGTCAGGGCAGCCAGATCGTTGCGTATCATCTCGCGCGGCAGTACGTCGAGGCCTACCGAGTGGTAGATGCGTCCCACCGCAGCTTCCAGATTGGCGTAGGCCAATCCTGCCCCCACTCGCGTGCTGAGCAACTTGGCCTTGGCCCGGATCAGCTCAAGCTCGGTTTCAACACCGACATTGGCTGAAGCGGTCAGCGTTTCGAGGAAGCGCTTGTCGTCCTCAATCGCGTCCTGCCAGTATTGATATTCGGTGCCTAGTACGTCATATCGAGTGACTGCAATCCTGATTTGTGCCAATACCGCAGCAGCCTGCGCCATCCGACGAGCCTCATCCATCTGCTTCTGGGCTTGTGCCGACTTGTTTACGGCGGGAAGTGAAAACAGCTTCACCAGATTCGCAGCAGCCTCTGCACCGATAGCTGCCCATGAGCCGTTCAGCAGATACTTGTTACTGCTGGTGTTGTAACTGTAGTCAACCGAAATTCCAGGCAAGATTGCCTGTAATTGCATCCGCGTTTTTTCGAGTTCAGCTATTCGGACGCGATAGCCCTCCTCACGTAGTTCAGGACGATTTTCCAGCGCAAGCTGATCCAGTACTTCGACCTTGCCAACAAAGTCGCGCATGGCCACTTCCATAGAGGGGGCCTCAAGCTCATACGTCTGATCAGGCGGCAAATTAATCAACTGCGCAAATTCGACTCGGGACTGCGCAAGCTCGGTCGCTCGATTGGCAAGTTGCTGCTCCAGATCGATCAGTGACCGACGGTAGCTGATGATTTGCAAGGGGGTGAGCAGGCGCTGGGCCAGGATTATTTTTGCTCGAAACGCATTACGATCAAGCTCTCTCAAAAGTCGGCCCATCTCGGGCAACAACTGTTGGGCCACATAGGCTCGCCAGAAAGAGAGTCGTACGTCCTGCATCAGGTTCTGCATCGCCTTGCGTCGTCGCTCCTCGGTAATCAGTGCCTGATCGGCAAGCTGCCTGGCGCGGTAATACGATAGGCCGAAATCCAGCAGACTCCAGGAGAAACCGGATTTGCTGGTCGTGACCGCACGCTCCTGAGACGCTGAAGGGTTCGTCGTTACCTTGCCGTCCTGTCCAAAGCCATAGCCGAAGGCAGCGTTACTGCGATCAGTGTAGCCCGCAGAGATCGTCATCTTCGGCAGCAGATCAAAGTTGGCAACATCAAGCTGCCCAAGCGACCAGGCTTGCTCCATCATCCGCGTGCGGTAATCCATGTTGTAGCGAATCGCTCGCGCGGTGGCTTGGGACAGCGTGATTTTTCCCTCGACACGCTGCTGAGCGGCATACATTTTTTCCACATCCGTCCGGCTACGCTCAATATGAAACGCGTCAGGGATAGGCTTGGGTGTTACGGAACAGCCAGTCATGATGACTAGCATGGCAGCAAACGGCAGCAAGCCGGTAGCTACTGTCAATGGTGGATGAGTCCGTGCGGGATGAGAAAAAGGCATGAGTACTATTTCAAATGTTCAGGATCGGTGGATGTTCATCAAACGCAGGGTCGCGCTGTGACAGGGCTGAACTTTTATCTGATCACTGAGTACCTTCGCTGTGCGATACGAATCTGGTCGCTGAATGATTTGCGGAAGCGCGGTTCAGAGTCAGGACTCGGCATTCTTGGCAATGCCGTTTTCTGAACAGGTGCAGCTGCCAATGGCTCTCTCGCCGGCAATGCCGTGGCAGGCCGCATATCGACGTTACTATCGGCTGGTGGGCCACCCACCTCGGGAATCTTGTCGCCCTCCTGATCCATTCCGCGATCACGCGCCGGTGTCACACTCGCCGGTCTAACACTCGCCGGCGCGCGAGCACCATTGTTTACGCCCTCTGTCGCCGTACCCGCGCCGTTAGCCGAGGCAGCATCTCGGTCTACCGGACCTGCTTCTCCAACTGCGCCACTTTTTCCGCCGCCCAGAGCACCCAGCCCTAGCGCTCCCATGAACGGTCCACCGGAAAGTTTCCCAGACACAGTGCTATCGCTGCTGCGGTGCGAAGGAGATGAAGAGGACGATGCTGCAGCTGCCTCCGGAGGCGCTGGCGGCAAGACAGGCATCGCCGCCATGTCAATACCCGTTGCTCCCGATAATGCGGAAGTGGTCGGTGAAGGTAGTGGGAGAATGAATTCGTCTTGTCCTTTGACAGACAGCTTAAGCTGCACGACGCCGGTGCCATCGATCGTCGCGAGCGTAAACTGTTCATCATTCAACGATTCGCCATCATTCAGATTCTGAATAACTGCAAGATCATTGTTGAGTGTGTAAATCCAAACCCCAGTCGATGTGATCGACAGTGTCCCGTACTTGCCTTGCAGAGGCATGTCTGGTGCAGTCGCCTTGAAGGCCTGCTCACCATAATCAGCGTCGGAAACAGCAAGCGTGCCAGACGCCGTCAGCGCCCTATCCTCCTGAACGGTAGCGACAGCTGGCGTAGTGGGCGTAACGGTGGCAACATCGTTGACACCTGTAATCCTGACTATGCGCGTGGTAGGCACACTTGTGAAACCATCGGAAACTTTATAGCTAATGGTAATTTCGAGAGTTTCGCTTGCTGGCAAAATTTCAAAAAGTGGTGCGCCAGGATTCAGTGTCAGAAAATGGCTATTGATGCGGATACCAGCCGACTCTGCCGTAACAGCAGTATCACCAAGCTTGATCAGGATATCCGTTGTAATGAGCGCCTCGGTATCCAGATCGTTGGCATTGTCGAGTAAATCGATGATCAGTATTTGATCATCTTCCACCAGATCAGTCGGTGGGACTGCGATCACCGCTGGCAGATCATTCGTACCCACAATGCTGAAGCTTAGCGTTTGCCTGGCTTGCCCACCATGATCATCTGTCACGACTAAGGTGAAGCTGTCGCTTGGATTCGACCCGGCAGCCAATGCATTCACCTTCGTTACATCAGGGACGTAGCTATAGTTGTTTCCGCTGATCGTCAGCGTGCCATAGCTACCCGTGTTGCTGGCTCCCGACGTATCTATTCCGGTCTCTACCGCATAGCTGACGGTGCCATCCACGTCCCCTGCAACGATCGTACCGGCGATGCAAGCAAAGCTCGTCTCGTTGTCACTGCCATCAATGACCGGCGATGGTGCTGTGACAGAGGTAATGACTGGCGCATCGTTCATACCCTGAATCGTCACCGTCAACGTACTCGAACTGGTGAGCCCAGCACTATCATGCACCGTGTAAGTAAAAATATCTGAAAGCGATTCTGAACTTGTACACAATGACTGTACTACTGAATTATTGTTATCTACGGTATAGGTGTAGTTTCCATCACCGGTCAATGTCAGCCAGCCAAAGGCACCCGTCGTCGCGCTGCCCAACACACCACCGGTGATTGCAGATACCATCCTCGTATCGCCTGGATCGACATCGGTATCATTCGCCAACACATTTCCTGATGGATCAATTCCAACTGTCGCATTATCAATGCCGCCAGCCTCGGCTGCCGTGGCCGTGTCCGGAACCGCTAGCGGTGCATCATTGATGGCGGCCACATGCACCGTGGAGACTATATTCAATGTCGTCGTATCTGAACCATTATTCGCTGCGCCGCCGCTATCCTTTATTTGGGTCAGCGCGATCATGCGATTTCCTGTGCTTGGGTCATTGACTCTTGTGTTTTGAAAAGCCATACCTTTAATCAAGGCCTCGGCATTGGCTGTTGAAATTCCTGATTCCATAGTTAAGTCCACCGTGGTCGTGCCAGCATTACGACCACTGCCAAGCGTCACCGTGGCCGTGTATCCACTGGTTGTCGTTAAATTGTCAGCAACACCCAGTGCGATCGATGTGCCATCAATCACAATGTGCTCGTCAGCGCCATCAAGCATTTGCTTGGCGGTGAACGTCAAGCCCACAATTGCCTGACCAGTCTCCACTGTCGATATCGCCGCGGCACTGAAGATGAGTACCGCTGGGCCTTGAAGGAATCCCGCACCCTCTGTGAAGGTCGGATTTGCTGCCGTTGCGGTCACGATAGGCGCATCATTAATGGCCAGGATATTGACTGTTGAATTGAGCACATTGGAGTTGCTCGTTCCATCGCTCACCGCAAAGCCAATGGTCCGACTGGACATCGTGCCATGCATCGTGGGATCTTCCGACGTACTTGCGTATCTGATTGCGCGCAGCGCGTTTCGCCACTGTTGTACAGTGGCGGTACTATCCGTACTTCCCGCCCAAAGCGTCAATACACCATTGACATTATCTTTCACAACAATCGGCCCTGTCCGGTTATTTGGAATTCCCGAGGTGATAGGCGTGAAAGATAAAGTATCGGAAGCCTGAAAAGAGGCGATGGTCAGCGTCGCCGTTTTTAACAGACCGTCTGTATCTGTGGGCACAATTGACGCGTTGACCACAATCGACGCCGAATTTTCCAGATAACTCGTCGTGGAGCCGGTAGCCAAGGCAGGCGCAGCACATTCGACATCAATGGCTCTGCCCTCGATGATCAACACAGCGTGATCATTCTCGTCGCCGTTTAGCAGAACAGGACCACCTCCGACCATCAGCATGTCAGAAAATCGCTCCCCCTCATCGCCCGGACTGTCATACATACCGCTCAAGCGATTGTCGATGGCATGGCCAATTTCTTCTATCTGTACAGCGACTAAAGCCTCAAGCGAGGTCAGATTTTCCAGCCACTCTGCATTCAGATAAATGGTTTCCAAGCCATCGCCTGCATCCACCGTATAAGCGCCCAAGGCGCCATTCATCACACTCGCTGGCAGGACTTGCAGCCGAATACCGAAGCCGGATTGCGTGAGCGTCTCCTTCAATTTGACAGCTGCCTGATCCCACGCGGCAGCATCACCTCCTGCATGACCAAAATTTTGGTTTATAACCGATAGAAATTCCTCGCTGTTTGCAAAATTACTTAATATCTGTGTGGCAGAGACCGTCGAATCGGCAAGTTTTTTTTCGCCTGATACGACATCAATCGCAAGCTGTTGCGGCAACACCGGGTTTTCTTCGGTGCTGGTACCACCACTATCGGAAATAACAGTAGCAGCCGCGATGCGACTCACTGCAATCGCATTATTTTTACTGGTGATCGACGTAGTTGGCTGGCCGGCACTTGCCAGATCGATATAGGCATTGACGGCAGCAGTCGCGCGACTTTCTTGCGCCAGCACCAAAGTCACTTCCGAAGCTGAGGGTTCCCCTGCCATCACAACGGTATCAATCAGTGCCGCGCCGTCAAACAAGAAACGCTGCTCGAGGACACGCATAAGACTGGGCAAACGAACTGGCGTAGCAGTTGGCGCTGAGGTTCCGGACACAGATAGTTTCAAACGTACTCCAACCAAGAGATGACTAACACTCCCAAAAATTCATCGCTACAGAGCATTAGCATTCACTGAAAAACACAAAGTGAAGTTGCTTTTTCAATTTTTGTTCGGGGGATCAGCAAGCTCAGTATGCGAGCATTTCCTTACAGCTCAACATCTTTTTAGGAAAAATAATTTTTTCTACACATTTTTCATGGGCCAGCATCACCATGATGAAAAATTTTTTCGAACCACCGGTGATTGCGTTGACAGAACAACGCAATTTTTCCAACGGTTTTTTTTGGAGGAAATTAGATCGTTGAGAGACAACACGCACCAGATTTGGGTGTGGCTTGCCTTATTGCTCAGGTAGAGAAATTACAAGACCTGCCCTGTGTTCACGCTCGCGAAAGCTGCGTGACAGAGCTTGTGGAGCGGCCTTTGTCTGGACCGACTATTTGTCAAGCCATCCAGCCAAATCCTGAGGCCTGATCGGCGATAACCACCTCGACATCGCCGTCCCCGAGTACACCATGAATCGCTGAGCGCACCTTGTCAGGCGAGTTATTTTTCTGCGACAAATGCCCAGCGATCAGTCGCTTAAGACGATTTCGATCGAGACTCTGCAAAATCTCTGCTGACTGCTGATTGGATAAATGCCCCATCTGTCCGCCGATGCGCGCCTTGAGCCAGGGCGGGTAAACCGATTGGGCGAGCATATCGGTGTCATGATTGAACTCCAGCACGAGCGCATCACAGCCGCGGAGGGCATCCACCAAATGAGGCGTTGAATGCCCGACATCCGTCAATACACCCAGTTTGGATATGCCATCCGTTGCCGTGTACTGCACCGGCTCACGCGCATCGTGCGGCACTGTGTAGGGCTGGATTTCAAGATCACCAATCACGAAGGACTCGCCATCGCGACAGATATGTACGGTCACTCCGGCTGCTTCGTCGCGCACGGCCTCCAAAGTACCATGCGTGATCCAGACGGGAATCTTGTGGCGGCGTGCGAGACGAAAGACACCGCCCACATGATCCTGATGTTCATGGGTGACGATAATGCCGGAGAGTTGTTTTGGATCGACGTGAAGATGGCTGAGGCGAGATTCTGCTTCTCTCAGCCCAAAACCACAATCAAGCATCACCTGCGTTTCCGTGATGCCTGATGTAGCCGAGATCAGTAGGGCATTGCCCTCGCTACCGCTGCCCAGACTCGCAAATCTCATGCGATGCTCCGGGCCGATTCAGGCAGACACACTGATGCGTGGGTTTATTTCAATTGCTCACTCAGCAGTGCCAGGATGCGATCACCTGTACCACCGGTCTCGGACTCGCCCTTCTCGTCCTGCACACTCACGCGCGTTGCCTCACCCGAGCTGTTGACCAGGATGCGATAGCGTAGCGCCTGCTTCTTTTCGTCCTTGGAGCTGAACAAACGCGAGAAGAAGCCCGGCTCGCTGGCTTTTTTATCTGCATCGGATTTCTGATCGACATAGCGAACGAAATACAAACCCCGTGCACGGTCACGGTCTTCGACCGTGAACCCGACGCGGTCAAGTGCCAGCCCGACCCGGCGCCAGGCCCGATCAAAACTTTCTTCGACCAGCACATGATTGCCCAGCGTATCTTTGGCCACTCGCGCACGCTGTGGCGCCGGCTTGGCTTCATTCACCGCGGCCTTGGCAACTTTCATATCCGAGCCAAGACGCGCCATCAGACGTCCAATAAATTCTGCCTCCAGCTCCGGATCCGAGGGACGACCCGTCCACATCGCACGGTCTTTTTGTTGTCCGGTCAGTACCTCCTGCGCACCTCGGTGGCTGATGTAGATCTCGGTACTGCCATCCGCAGTTCGCTCAAGCCGAGTGCGGAATTTGTCACGCTCACCAGTGGAATACAGCGAATCAAAGACTTTGCCTATCGTATTGCGGATGAAATCCTGAGGAATTTTTGCGCGGTTCTCTGCCCAGTCGGTTTCCATCACACCGGCCTCGGGCGTTTCGATCGCGAGCAGAAAACCACTCTCCTGCCAGAATTCCTTAATGCGTGGCCATAATTGCTCCGGCGTCTGCTTGACGATCAGCCAGCGCTGGTTGCCGTCACGACCGACACGCACCTCGGCATTCTCGCTGACCTCAGGCGCCACCTTGTTGGGCGCGACGGTGCTGGTGGTACCCGCCGTACGCTGCGCGTTGTAGTTGGATGCTGTAGCGGTCCCGGTCGAATTTTCGCCAACCACATAGCGGCTGTCATTGCGCAGCTGTGTGAGATCGGGCGGTACCTCGAGCTTGGTACCCTTGTTCACTTTGCCTGCGCTTTTGTAATCAATCTTGTCAGGCTCGAGCATTTCACCCACCGAGCTGCAGCCGGCCAGTGCGCAAATGGCCACGATCAGCAAATAGCGTGAACGCAGCGAAGCTAAAGACGAAACACCGAGGTGAGAAAGGCGCATTTGGGATGGTAATAGAGTAAAGGTTAGCGGGACCGTCATTGCAAAACGCCGGATTCACGCAGCGCTGAACGAACTGCTTCGTGATGGCCGGCACCCAGCGCGACCAGCGGCAGACGAATGCCGGACTGCATACGACCCATCTGGGCGAGCGCCCATTTGACGGGCACCGGATTGGGCTCGACGAACAAACGGTTATGAAGCGGAATCAGGCGGTTGTTAATCGCGATGGCATCGGCGATACGACCTGCCATCGCGGCAACACACAGCTCATGCATGGCCTTGGGTGCAACGTTCGCGGTGACGGAGATATTACCCTTCCCGCCGCAGAACATGAGCGCCATCGCCGTCGCATCATCACCGGAATACACGGCGAAGGATTTCGGTACATCACGCAACAGTTCGGTACCTCTCGCGAGATTGCCGGTGGCATCCTTGACGCCGACGATACCGTGCACACCTGACAAGCGCACGATGGTGTCGTTGCTCATATCGGCAACGGTACGTCCAGGCACGTTGTAAAGAATCACCGGCAGGTCGACTGCTTCAGCGATACGACGGAAGTGTTGATACATGCCCTCTTGAGTAGGTCGATTGTAGTAGGGCACGACCTGCAGCGATGCATTGGCGCCCACCTCTTTTGCATAGTGGGTAAGTTCGATGGCTTCAGAGGTGGAATTGCCGCCGGTACCGGCGATGACGGGTATGCGCCCCGCCACGTGTTCAACAGCGAGTTTGATCAGTTCGCAATGCTCGTCAACCGATACGGTGGGCGACTCACCTGTCGTACCGACAATGACGATCGCATCAGTGCCTTCGGCGATGTGCCAGTCCAATAATTTTTTGAGTGCCTCTGCATCGAGACTGCCATCCTCGTGCATCGGGGTCACGATCGCGACAATGCTGCCCTGAATCATTGTTGTGCCGTTGCAAAAAATTGAAACCGTGATTGTAACGGATAGGAAGAGAGATTCGCGATCCTTATTGCGCGAGATTAGGATCGTTGCCAACATCCAGTGCCAGCGCCAGCGCCGGCAAATCGGACGCAGAATCGGCCTTACGCAGGCAAATACGCTGCACCATCGCCGGGCGGGGTCGATGCTGATAGCCATCTTCGTAGGCAATCACCCGACTCGAGGGCCGCAAACTCGCCCAATCCAGCAGTTCCCCCGGCTTAAGCAGAAAATCCGGGTTGGAAGGCTTGCCAAACTGGCCATTCCCAGCCGCAAAAGTTTCGTAGATCAGGATGCCGCCGGGAGCGAGGCTGTCCAGCAAAGGCAGCATGAGGGCGCGGTGCAGATAATTGCTAACCACGATACCGGCAAAAACCCCAGGCACAAGCGGCCAGTCAGGGTGATCCGCTGCCGCCGGATGCTCGAGGTCAAATGCCAGCGTATCGATACCTGGGCCGCTTGCCGCCTCCAGCGCCGCTGTATCGCGATCGACTGCCAGTACAGCGTGTCCAAGCCCGGCCATGAGCCGCGCATGACGGCCGCCGCCACAGGCCAAGTCCAGCGTCCGGCCAGCGGGTATCAGTCCGGCAAACCGAACCACCCATGCCGATGGCTGGTCTTGGGTAATGTGCGCGTTCATCAAGGAGGCTGGCGTCCTTCTGGCTCAGTTGTAGGACAGGCCCATTTCCTCCCGCACGTCGCGCATGGTCTCCTGCGCATATTTGCGCGCCTGGTCACAACCATCAGCCACGATTGCACGCACCAGAGAGGGATCATCCAGATACTGCTGGGCGCGCTCGCGCATGGGTTCCTGCTCTTTCAGGATGCCGTCAATCACGGGTTGTTTGCATTCGAGACAGCCTATGCCAGCGGACTTGCAGCCCTTGGTGACCCAATCGCGCGTTGCTTGATCCGAGTACACCATATGAAACTGCCAGACCGGACATTTTTCCGGATCGCCAGGATCGGTGCGTCGTACGCGCGCCGGGTCGGTGGGCATGGTGCGGATTTTTTTGGTGACGGTATCGCGATCATCACGCAACGCGATGGTGTTGCCATAGCTCTTGGACATTTTCTGTCCATCGAGTCCGGGCAAGCGTGAAGCTTCGGTCAACAAAGCCTGTGGCTCCACCAGAATGAGCTTGCGACTGCCTTCGAGATAGCCAAA
>JACCED012007546.1_pt1 | contig 11529 bp, 12 predicted proteins | sample 7455021 | NCBI WGS metagenome assembly JACCED01 (sample SAMN15323456, study PRJNA562643) | freshwater metagenome | isolation source: river surface water | place: USA:Blue River Watershed | collected 2017-08-19
AAAATGCGCTCAACGTCGCGAATTTGGATATCTGATTGGGCAAAGGTGCGGCGGCCTGCCGCCGCACCAAGACTTGACGCCCGGCTTGTGCCCGCGCACATGCCGCTTATGGTTGATACGCTTGCCCGCCTCGAACAGACAATCCGCGCCCGACGGGGGGCAGATGCGGCCACATCCTATGTCGCAAAACTGACCGCGAAAGGGCGCCGAAAAATTGCCCAGAAGCTGGGTGAAGAAGCGACCGAAACGGTGATCGCCGCGCTGACGGAGGACAAAAAGGCACTCACGGGCGAAGCCGCCGATCTCCTCTTTCACCTCCTCGTCCTGCTCGCAGATTGCGACGTCAGCCTCGACGCGGTGCTGGCAGAACTAGACGCGCGTGAAGGCGTCTCGGGCATTGCCGAAAAAGCATCCCGAAAGGAATAATCATGCCGATCGACGCGCTTGCCCCTTATGATGACCAGAATGTCTTTGCGAAAATTCTGCGCGGGGAAATTCCAAACCGCACGGTTTATGAAGACCAATGGGCGCTCGCTTTTCATGACATCAACCCGCAAGCGCCCATCCATGTGCTTGTCATCCCCAAAGGCGCCTATGTGAGCTGGGATGATTTTACCGCCAAAGCGAGCGACGCAGAAATTGCCGGGTTCATCCGCGCGGTTGGCCATGTGGCGCGGGAATTGGGCCTTCCTGCCCCGGGGTATCGGCTGCTCGCCAATATCGGGGGGCATGGCCATCAAGAAGTGCCCCACCTCCACGTCCATATCTTTGGCGGTAAACAAATGGGGGCAATGCTGCCGCGCTGATATTTTGTTGCGCCGTTGGGATTAGGCCTTAGGTTGCCACCCAAGGTTCATATCCTTGGGAGCTTTCATGTCCAACCAGACTAATTCTGGCTTTCTCGCCAGATTGACCGCCCGCAAAAGTGTGGAGCAGGTCCAGCGGGAAACCAATGCCAGCGAGCTGAAACGCACGCTTGGCCCCTGGAACCTGTTGTTCCTGGGCGTCGGCTGCATCATCGGCGCTGGCATTTTCGTTCGTACCGGCAATGCAGCCGCGCTTCATGCGGGTCCTGCGGTGCTGCTGTCCTTCCTTGTTGCAGGCTTTGTCTGCGCGCTGGCGGGTCTATGCTATGCCGAACTTTCATCGACGCTACCCGTCTCGGGCTCGGCCTATACCTATAGCTACACCACCATCGGTGAATTCGCAGCTTGGATCATGGGGGCGTTGCTGCTGCTCGAATATGGGCTCGCAGCCTCGGTCGTCGCGGTGGGCTGGTCCGGCTATGTCGTCAGTTTGTTAGGGGATTATGGCATCCATATTCCCCCCGCATTGACCGGGCCTATCGGTCATCCACTCAAGCTGGATGATGGCACGACGATCACCACCGTGTTCAATCTGCCGGCCCTTGCGGTCACGCTGACGCTGACGATCTTGTTAGTCATCGGGGTTTCGGAGTCCGCGAAATTCAACAATGTGATCGTGGCGATCAAGGGGGGGGTCATCATTGCCTTCATCTTGATCGGCGGCGTCATCGTCTTCCAGAATTTCGACACGCTGTCGCATAATTGGGATCCCTTCATCCCCGAACCAACCGGCAAAGAAGGGGAATTTGGCTGGGCCGGCATCTTGCGGGCGGCGTCGATCGTCTTCTTCGCCTATATCGGGTTTGAAGCCGTTTCGACCGCGGGACAGGAAGCGAAAAACCCGGCGCGCGACATGCCCTTTGGCATTATCGGCAGCCTGTTGGTCTGCACCATCTTGTACATCCTGGTCTCGGTTGTCTTGACGCTGGTCGTCAATTATCGCGACCTGAATGTGCCCGATCCCGTGGCCGTCGCGGTCGATGCCTTTGGCCCGGAATGGGGCTGGTTTGCCAAAACAATCAAGGCGGGCGCGATCATCGGCCTCACCTCGGTCGTGCTGGTGCTGATGTATGGGCAGACCCGGATTTTCTACACCATGGCGCGTGATGGGCTGTTGCCCAAAGTCTTTGCGCGCGTTCACCCGCGCTACAAGACGCCATGGGTCAACACGATCATTGTCGGTCTGATGACCGGGCTGGCGGCCGGGGCGTTTGATATCAACACGCTGGGGGATATGACCTCGGTGGGGACCTTGGCCGCCTTTGGCATTGTCTGCTTGTCGGTTATTTGGCTGCGTCAAACCCATCCAGAACTGCCCCGCGGGTTCAAGGTGCCGCTTTATCCGGTGCTGCCTGCGATCGGCATCATCTCCTGCTTCGCCCTGATCTTCACGGTGGAGACGCGGGTGATCGTGTTCTTCGCTTGGTATACGCTGGCGATGATCATCCTCTATTTCGTCTATGGCCTGCGCAATTCGCGGTTGGGCAAAGGGCTCGAAATGGACGAAGGCCCGGAAATGACGGAATTGCCCTCGCCCGTTAAAGACTAAGTTTGGGCTTCAATCCCAAAGAAAAAGGGAGGCATTCTGCCTCCCTTTTTTTGTTTGAAGAAAAGGCGCGCTTAGCCGAGCCGGGCCGCGACAAGCGCCTTTAGATCGGCTTCGGGCCGTGGACCATAATGGGAGATGACTTCCGCAGCGCAAATCGCGCCCATGCGCAGACATTCTGCAATGGGCCGGCCTTCGGCTTGTCCCGCCAGAAAGCCAGCGGCAAACAAATCCCCCGCACCCGTGGTATCGACAACCTTGGCGACTGGCTCTGCCGCAATATCTGTCCGCGCGCCCTGATGCACAGCCAGCGCCCCTTCCTCGCTGCGGGTGACAACAAGGGTCGGCACCAGCGGCGCGGCGGCGGCCACCGCGGCTTCCAAATCCTCCATGCCCATCAGGGTTCGGATTTCGCCGTCATTGGCAAAAAGAATGTCGATCAACCCTTCGCTGAGCAGCGCCCGAAAATCATCGCCATGGCGCGAGATGACGAAATTGTCCGACAGGGTGAATGCGATTTTGCGCCCGGCTGCCTTTGCAATGGCGATGGCCTCGCGCATGGCAGCCCGAGGTTCTTCCGGATCCCACAAATAGCCTTCGAGATAGAGCACCGCTGCCCGCTCGATCATCGCTTTGTCCAGCGCCTTGGCAGGCAGGAACTGCGACGCTCCTAAAAAGGTGTTCATCGTGCGTTGGCCATCGGGGGTCACAAAAATGAGGCATTGGGCCGTTGGCGGCTCTTCCCCGCGCGCTTCGGTGGTGAATTCGACCCCGATTGCCCTAATATCATGCGAAAAGACCTTGCCGAACTGGTCATCCGCCACTTGGCCGATAAAGCCGCATTTACGGCCCAAGGCTGCAAGCCCGGCAATGGTGTTGGCAGCAGACCCGCCGCTGGCTTCATGGGCTGACCCCATTTTCGCGTATAGGGCATCGGCGCGGGCAGCGTCGACCAGCTGCATCCCGCCCTTGGTCAGGCCTTCGGCCATAATCAGGCCATCATCGGCTGGCGCAATGATATCGACAATTGCGTTGCCCACGGCAACGACATCAAGTTGAGCGGCAGTCACAGAATAATCCCCTGGTTCAAGGTTTCTGCCGCGCCCGCTATCGGTTGGGCGGTCGAGATGCAATGTTTAACTCTGCGTCAGCTTCCAACCCCAGAACAGAAAACAGGGCGGGATATTCCAAAATTCCAAGGCCTGATCGATCCGGGAAAAATGCGGCGCGAGGAATGCCTTCACCTTTGCGCGAAACTGATAGACAAGAAACGCCCCGCCCGGACGCAGCACGCGCGCCGTTGCGGCGGCAATCGCCGAGCCAACACCATGAGGCAGAGTCGAAAAAGGCAGGCCAGACAGAATATAATCGGCATGGTCAAACCCATTGTCGCGCGCAATCTGCTCCACATCGACGGCAGAACCGAGGATTGGGCGAAACCGATGGTCCTGCACATGCGTTTCAAGATAGCGGATAAAATCTGGGTTGAGATCAATAGCGATATAGGTTGCCTCGGGCGCGAGCCGGGCCAGAATATGCGGCGTGAACGTGCCGACGCCCGGCCCATATTCAACGAAAAGCGAACACTTTTCCCAGTCAACGCGCGCGAGCATATGTCGGATCAGCGTGTTGCTGGACGGGGTGATGGAGCCGACCATCAACGGATGTTTGAGGAAGCCTCGAAAGAATAGGGCCCACGGCCCCCATTTGCGGGATGTGGTGGCTTTGCGCGCGGCAGCTGTCGAGAAAGTCATCGGGGGGGAACGCTCCGTTACATCGGATGTTGCCGGTATGCCGATCCTCCAGCCTGTTTCAAGCGGCCTCGCGCGATAAAGGGGGTATCGCCCGCGATAAGGGGTCGGTATCGCTAGGCCATGACTGGAAATCGGGACGGGCAGATTGCGGTTATCTTCACCGCGCAGCGCACGGCGACGGACGAGGCGGGGTATCAGGCAGCCGCCACCGCCATGGCCAATCTCGCGGCCGCTCAGCCCGGCTATTGCGGCATAACCTCAACCCGCAACGCCGACGGATTGGGCATCACCGTCAGCTATTGGGAGGACGAGGCGGCAGCCCTGGCCTGGCGCGACCAACCAGATCATGCGGCGATCCGTGCGACAGGACGCGCCCGCTGGTACGCACATTACACGATTGAGGTTGCAGCGGTGCGCCGCAGCTATGACTGGAGCCGCCATGACTGACCCGCGCGCCAACACCCGAGATTTCACCTTGCTGTTTCTGGTGATGCTTATCACCGGGGCAGGCAATACCGCGCTGCAATCGGTCTTGCCGACCCTTGGCCGCACCATCGGCGTGCCGGACAGCGTGATTGCGGCCGCCTTTTCGGTTTCGGCTGCCATCTGGGTTGTCACGGCGCCGCGCTGGGCGCGCCGATCCGACAAAGATGGCCGGCGCGAAATGGTGATGCTGGGCCTGACCGGCTTTGTAACTTCGGTGGGGCTGTGCGGCGTGGTGCTCTCGCTTGGCCTGCACGGGATCTTGGGGCCGCTGGTGACGATGCTCGCCTTTATCGCGGCACGCATGCTCTATGGCTTTTTCGGGGCCGCGGCCCCGCCGGCGGCGCAAGCCATGGTTGCGCTTCGGACCAGCCGAAAGGAACGCACCAAGGCGCTTACTATGCTGGGCTCCGCCTTTGGCCTGGGGACAATCCTCGGCCCGGCGGCGGCCCCCTGGCTGGTCGGCATGCCCATTGTTGGCCTTGCTGGGCCAGCCTTTGTTTTTGCCGCCTTTGGCAGCGTCGTTCTGTTCTTCGTTTGGCGCTATCTGCGCGATGACCTGCCGGGCGATGCCGGCCGCGGCGCGGCTGTCAGCTATCCCTCAATTGGCGGCGCGCCCTCGGGCGGCAGCGTGACCGCCGCCACCGCCCCGCGTAGCAAGCCGCTTGCCTTGCGCGATCCGCGCATCTGGCCGTGGATGCTGCTCGGGCTCGTGATGGGCCATGCGCAGGCGATGACGGGGCAAGCCGTTGGCTTTCTTGTGATCGACCGGCTCCATCTGCCGCTTGCCCATTCGCAAGAAGCAATTGGCATTGTGTTGATGATCGGGGCAGCCGCCGCCCTGCTTGTGCAATGGGGGCTGATCCCGCTCTTCAATCTGGAACCGCGCCGCATGGTCATCCTGGGGCTCGCGCTCGCGGCGTTCGGCTGTGCCGCTACGGGGGTTGCCGATAGCCTATATGGCATCGCCACCGCCTATGCGCTGGCGTGCATCGGCTTTGGCTTTACCCGGCCCGCTTTTACCGCAGGCGCATCGCTCGCCGTCGACCGCAAGCTCCAAGGGGCCGTTGCGGGGCGCGTGACCTCCGTCAATGGTGCTTCTTTTGTGCTGGGGCCTTCGGTCGGCGTGGGCCTTTATGAGATTGGGGGGCCGCTGCCTTATTATCTGTCCGCGGCTATTTTGGCGCTGCTGATCGTCTATGTTTATGCCAAGGTGAAGCCCGTCGACGCCAGCCCAGCAGCACGAGACTAAGCGGCAGCGCCTGACGCCTATCCGCTCAGACCAAAAAAAAGGCCGATCCCGAAGGACCGGCCTATAAAAGTTTGTATAGGAGAGGATGCCTGAAAGGCAGTCTCTATTTGCGCTGCAGCATAATTTTGTGCAAGTGCGAAATAACAAATCGTGATTGCAGTTTTTGCAATTGTTCGCCATAACTTCCGCATGCGTCGTCTTCCCTCCCTTGCTGCCATCGAAGCGTTTGTGCAGGTCGCGCGTCTTGGTTCCATCAAGGCGGCCGCAGAAGAGCTTTCTCTTTCTTCACCCGCGCTCAGCCGGCGCATTCAAACGCTTGAAGCCTTTTTGGGGCGCCCTCTTTTTGAGCGCGGTCACCAATCCATCCGCCTCAATGAAGAGGGGGAGGAATTGATGAGCGTGGTCGTCCAGCCCATCGAAATGCTGGCAGACGCGATCGAGACGATGACCTCGCGCGATCACGTCATGCGGCTGCGGCTTGGCGTGCCCTCGCTTTTCGCGTCGCAGCGGCTGATACCCCATATCCCAGCGCTGCGGCGGCAGCATCCAAGTCTGCATATCGACCTTGATACGGCTGCCCACGCGTTGACGAGGCTGGGCGACGGGCTTGATTGCGCGATTGCGCTGGCCGGGTCGCTTGACCCCGCGCTTTATGGTGTTCGCATTTATCGCGACAATATTTACACCGTCGGCGCGCGCCGGCTGGTGCAAGGGCCGCACGCCATCACGCGGCCCGAACAGGTGCGGGAAATGACGGTGATGATCCACCGCGAGCTCGAAGATACGTTTAGCGCGTGGCGCGAAGCGGTCGGCTTGCCCGATCTGGAACCTGCCGCGATTGATTATTATGATTCAGGCCAGCTGATGCTGGAAGCCGCAGCCCAAGGGCTGGGCATCGCCTTTTTGCACCAGAATCTGCTGTCCGATTATGGCGATGAACGGCTGGTGCGGATGTTTGCGGATATCGAAGTTAAAAGCCCGTACAGCTATTGGTTCGCCTGCCGCCCACGCGCACTAGACCTCCAGCCAGTGCGGTTGTTCCGCGACTGGCTGGTGTCCCTTTATCAAACAGACTGACGAAACCGTCCGCTGTTACGCGACGGTGGCTTTGACGATTTTGCCGGGCTTGGCGGGCGGCTCACCCTTGGGCAAGGCATCGACATGTTCCATGCCCGAGATCACCTGACCCCATACGGTATACTGGCCGTTCAGGAAGCTGCAGTCCTGGAAGCAGATGAAAAACTGGCTGTTCGCGCTGTTCGGGTTCATCGCACGCGCCATAGAGCAGGTGCCGCGGACATGCGGCTCGGCATTAAATTCTGCCTTGAGGTCGGGCTTGGGCGAACCGCCCATGCCAGTGCCCGTCGGGTCACCGCCCTGCGCCATAAAGCCGTCGATCACGCGGTGGAACACCACGCCATCGTAAAAGCCTTCCTGCGCCAATTCTGTAATACGCGCGACATGGCCGGGCGCGAGATCAGGGCGAAGCTGGATGACAACGTCGCCGGTGTCGAGCGTAAAGGTCAGGGTGTCAGCCATGGGTCAACTTTCTATTGGCTATGAAGAAACAGTCGCCCTACGCCGCTTCGGCGAGCGACGCCAGCCCATATTCGGCGGCCAGCAATTCATAGCTGCGGCGGCGGGCGGCATGATCTGGCATGATGTTGACGAGCATCATCTCATCCGCGCCATAAAGCGCTGCTACCTGATCCACCTCTGCTCGAACTTCGTCGGGGGTGCCGAGGATCGACCGCCGCTGGCGTTGCGGCGCATCATGGGTGGCGGCCCAGGCTTGCGCCTTTTCGACAGAGGGCACGGGGATCAGATCGCCGCGAATCAAATGATGAAACATCATCTTAGCGGGCAGCGAAAGCTGCTCTGCCTCGCGGCGCGTGGGGGCAGCAATCGCCCAACTGGCCACCATCAGATACGGCTTGTCGCGCCAGCGCGACGGGCGGAAATGGCGCTTATAAAGTTCAGCCTGCGGCACGCCGTCCGAATTGATGAAATCAGCGATGCAATAAGGCAGGCCCGTTTCGGCGGCCCAGGCCGCACTGTCGACCGACGAACCAAGCAGCCATGGCTCGATATCGCCACCGCCCGAAGGCAGCGTATCTTTCAACATGGCGAAGGGATGGTCTTCGGGAAGGCCTGCACCCAAATAGGCGAGCACCTCTGCCAGATTGTTCGGGAAATCGTCGACCGGCATTCGCCGCGACCGGTCTCGCTGAAGAGCATAAGCCGTTCGTTGGTCAGACCCCGGTGCCCGGCCAAGCCCCAGATCAATCCGGTTGGGCGCCAGCGCGGCAAGCAGCTTGAACGTCTCGGCGACCTTGAACGGCGAATAATGGGGCAGCATCACCCCGCCCGACCCAATCCGAATGCGCTGCGTGGCGAGCGCGACGGGACCCATGAGCGCTTCAGGCGCACAACCCGCCAGCCCGGGCGAAGCGTGATGCTCCGCCAGCCAATAGCGGTGATAGCCAGCTGCATCACACGCGCGCGCCAAATCCAGCGTATTGGCAAGCGCGGTGGCGGCGCTTTGCCCTTCTTCAATGGGCGATTGGTCCAAGACCGACAGGAGATATTTCATCGTCACCCCGTTAATTTAGCAATCCTTGCGCACGATGAAAGCCAAAGCTTGTCAAACGGAGTCGGCGTGCGTAACCACACCGGGTTACGACCAGCCGGACGGGAGGGACGATGAGCGACACCGACATCACCCGCATGGCCGATCTGGTCATCGAAACCCAGCTCGATGAAGATGATCACCTGAAGCGCGACTTTGTCCGCGATGTGCTCGCCGCTGTGGAAGCAGGCGACGATAGCGGCGCGCGCACGCTGGTGGCGCCGCTCCATCCGGCCGATATTGCCGACCTTATCGAACAAACGCCGGCAGACGAACGGCACGATCTGGTCCGTGCCCTGTCGGACCTCATCGACGCCGATGTCATCGCTGAGATGAACGAATATGTGCGCGAAGAGCTGATCGACAGCCTCGCGCCAGAACAGGTCGCGGATATTGCCGCTGAACTCGATACTGACGACGCCGTCGCGATTATCGAGGACATGGAAGAGGATGATCAGCGCGCCGTGCTGCGCGCGTTGGCGCCTGATGATCGCGCGGCGATTGAAGAAGCGCTGTCCTATCCAGAAGAATCCGCCGGCCGTTTGATGCAGCGCGAGTTGATCGCGGTGCCCGAACATTGGACGGTGGGGCAGGTCATCGATTATCTGCGCGAAAACCACGATCTTACGACCGACTTCTGGGAAGTTTTTGTCGTTGACCCGCAGCATCATCCGGTCGGCACCTGCCAACTGAGCTGGGTGCTGCGTACGCCGCGAAGCGTTAGCATGACGGACGTGATGAAGCGCGAGCAGACGCTGATCCCCGTGGAGATGGATCAGGAAGAAGTCGCGCTGCGCTTCCAAAAATATGGCCTGATCTCAGCAGCCGTGGTTGACCCTTCCGGCCGGCTCGTGGGGATGATCACGGTCGATGACGTGGTCCACATCATTCAAGAAGAAGCCAGCGAAGACATTCTAAAACTGTCGGGCGCCGGCGAAGGCGATATTAACGAGCCGATCCTCATGACGGTGCGCACACGGCTCACCTGGCTCATCGTCAACCTTGGTACAGCGATCATTGCCGCCTCGGTTGTGGGGCGGTTTCAAGGCGAAATTGCCAAATTCGCGCTGCTCGCGGTGCTGATGCCGATTGTTTCGGGCATGGGTGGCAACGCGGGCACGCAGACGCTCGCAGTGGTGGTGCGCGCTATTGCGACCAATGAGCTGACCAGTTCCAACACGCTGCGGATGATCCGAAGAGAACTCTGGATTGCGCTGACAAATGGCGTGTCCTTGGGGCTGCTGATCGGCTCGGCCGTGGCGCTGCTCTACGGCAATCCAACGCTGGGGCTGGTGATGGGCGCTGCCATGATCATCAACAATCTTGTGGCCGGGCTTGCGGGCATCCTCATCCCCGTCACGCTCGATCGACTGGATGTCGACCCTGCGGTTTCATCCGCTGTTTTTGTGACGATGATGACCGACGTCATGGGCTTTTTCAGCTTTTTGGGGCTTGCAACGCTGGCTGGTTTGGCGGGCTAATGCCGCTCCATCTGACGCGGGTCGCTTATGGAGCGCCATCAATGGCTGAGCTTGTTCGTCGGATTGCCGACCGCGCCCATGCAGGCGAAGTGCGGCTGACGACCCGCTTCCTCCCTAAACGCCATGCCGAGATTATCGACGGGGGCTCGCTTTTTTGGATCGTGAAGCACCAGATTGTTGCCCGCGCACGCTTGTTGCGCTTTGAAGCGACACCCGAAGGCCGCACCGATATGGTGCTGGAAGCGCGCGTCATCCCGGTACGGCCCGTGCCCCGCCGGGCGCATCAGGGCTGGCGCTATCTGGAAGCAGCAGACGCGCCTGACGATCTGGGTGGCGACACGCCGGGCGCTGCGGATCTGCCCGAAACCCTGCTGCGTGAGCTTGCCGAGCTGGCACTGATCTGACGCAATAGTCCGCCAGACAGAAAAAAGGGCGACCCGAAGGCCGCCCCCTTTTGCGCCAGGCTGATCGTGCGATCAGGCGGCTTCGCTGGCCTTATGATATTGTGGTGCCGCCTTTTTCAGGATGTCGATGATCTTGGCAGCAGCTGCCTTTTCATCGGTTTGTTCCATCGCCGCGAGTTCACGGGCGAGACGGCTGGTGGCACCTTCGAAAATCTGGCGCTCAGAATAGCTCTGTTCCGGCGCATCTTCCGGACGGAAGAGATCGCGCACAACTTCGGCAATCGAGACGAGATCGCCCGAATTGATCTTGGCTTCATATTCCTGCGCGCGGCGCGACCACATGGTGCGCTTCACCTTGGGCTTACCCTTGAGCGTGGCCAGCGCCTCGTTCATCTGCTTGTCAGACGACAGCTTGCGCATGCCAACGCTTTCCGCCTTGTTGGTCGGCACGCGGAGCGTCATTTTTTCCTTTTCGAAACGCAGCACATAGAGTTCGAGCTTCATGCCCGCGATTTCAGAGCTTTGGAGCTCGATCACCCGGCCCACGCCATGCTTGGGGTAAACGACATAATCGCCGACAACGAAATTGAGCGCGTTGGAGGACATGTATTGCGACCTTTCTATCCGAGTCGACCGCCCTCCCGGATAAAGCCACACGGCCGTCAATACGGCAGCCGGCGCGGGAAAATGGGGCAAGGACTCTTCATCCGGCGCGGGGTAAACCCCCGCTTTCGCGATGGATTATATCAGAGTCGCGACGAAAATACCAGTGTCCTGCTAGACTTGGGACACTAGGCGACGTCGATCGACCATTTTTGGGCTGATCTTTTTATCGATCAGCCCGCAGGGGGAACGCTTGGCAGCGCGTTAAGTTCCGGTGGCATTCGCGCAGCCCGCGGCTTAGCGAAACTGGCGATCACCGGTGCATCCCGGCCGTAGAGATCAGGAAAACTCTGCACTGCCTTCAGCCCGCCCGTCGCCATCGTGAAATAGACGATATGGACAGGAATAGACTGTTTGAAAGGCGCCTTGGCCGTTGCGCCCGCGCGGATCAGGTTGACCAGATTATCGGCAATACGGTTGCGGGCGTCCACATCGTCCAACCGCTCCCCTG
>JACCED011448738.1_pt1 | contig 11528 bp, 7 predicted proteins | sample 7455021 | NCBI WGS metagenome assembly JACCED01 (sample SAMN15323456, study PRJNA562643) | freshwater metagenome | isolation source: river surface water | place: USA:Blue River Watershed | collected 2017-08-19
CTTTCTCTAATACGTTTTTGGCAACGGTATATACGTTTTTACGCTTACCATAGAAACCTTTGGCTTGATCTAAAATCTTTTTTCTTCTTGCTCTAGATGCAACGGCATTTTTTGAACGTGGCATAATTAATATTTTTTTGAATCGGCTATTGAAAGCCTCGGACTCGGTGAATTAAATGGTTGAAATTGTAAGGAGTTATTATCCTTTTAATCTTAATAAACGAAGAACGAAGTCTTTGTTAGTTGATCCTACTAATCCTTTCTTTCTCATTGCTCTTTTACGCTTTGTAGATTTCTTGGTTAGAATGTGTCTTTTGAACGCTTTTTGGAAGGTGATTTCACCAGTTCCAGTAACTTTAAAACGCTTTTTCGCGCTTGAGTTAGTTTTTACTTTTGGCATTATTATAATCTTATCGATTACTCCCTACTGGCGGTCTTGCACGGGCGAGACACTTGTTGAGCCTTGTGGGAAATGGAGGGCGAAGGTAGTATAAGTGTAGTATATGACAAAACAAAAGCCTCAATAATGTGGGTCAAAAACCAAAATAGCCACCAAAATGGAGGCTATTTATATAATATTCATTGAAAATCAAGCTTTTAGCTGATTCTACTCTTAAAATTAAGCGGTAGGCTTCTTTTTGCCCCCTGCTTTAGGTTGGAAAATGGCAAACATTCTCTTTCCTTCCAATTTAGGCATACTTTCCAAAGTACCACATTCAGCAAGTCTTTCAGCAAATTTCAATAAAAGTAATTGACCTCTGTCTTGGAACATGATGGCTCTACCTTTAAATTGAACATAGGCTTTCACCTTATTTCCGTCTTGTAAAAACTTTTCGGCATGTTTTGCTTTAAAATCAAAATCATGATCATCTGTACCTGGAGTGAAACGAATCTCTTTAATCTCTGATTGTTTTGAGTTCGCTTTCATCTCTTTTTCTTTACGCTTTTTCTCGTAAAGAAACTTCTTATAATCAATGACTTTACACACTGGCGGATTGGCAGTTGGAGAAATCTCTACTAAGTCTAAACCTTGGTCAGCAGCTATTTTCAGCGCATCTTGTGTGTTGTAAACGCCTACGGTGATGTTGTCACCAACCAGTCGTATTTCTGGTACTCTAATACGATCATTGATACGGTGCTCTGGTTCTTGTTGTCTTTGAAACCTTGGGTTAAATCTTGGTCCTCTGTTGGGTAATGCCATTAATTGTTAAAACGTTGTTTAAGTTTGTAAAGATAGTCAATGTTATGCTTCAGGTGCCTTTCTTTCGACAATTTCTTGATGGATCTGAGAAATAAAGGCAGTTTTATCCATCATACCTAAATCTCCTTTGCCTTGTCTTCTGATAGATAATTGACCTTCGGTCATCTCTTTTTCTCCAATAACAAGCATATAAGGCACTTTCATCAATTCGGTATCACGGATCTTTTTACCAATTTTTTCGTTTCTATCATCAATCTCGGCACGAACCCCAGCTTTGCGCAATGCTGCCAACACCTCTTGGGCATAAGGCATGAATTTATCGCTGATTGGCAATATCTTAGCTTGTAATGGTGCCAACCATACTGGGAATTTACCAGCATAATGCTCTAATAAGAAACCAATAAATCGTTCATGTGTTCCTAAAGGTGCACGGTGAATAATTAATGGTGTTTCTGGCTCATTGTCTTTATTAGTGAAACTTAGTTTAAATCTTTTGCCTTGTGCAAAATCTACTTGATTGGTCGCTAAAGTAAACTCTCGACCAATGATACTCCAAATTTGCACATCAATTTTTGGTCCGTAAAATGCACCTTCATCTTGTACTTCCACAAATGGCGTTCCAGTTTCAATTAATACTTCACGCACCATTTGCTCTGTCTCCAACCATAACTGTGGCTCGTTGATGTATTTCTGTCCCAATTTTGCTGGATCATGCAAACTTAATCGCATCACATATTTGTCGATCCCAAATATGTTAAAGTACTTCAAGTACATGTCATTCACCGCTCTAAATTCTTGTGCAAATTGTTCTTTAGTACAATAAATATGTGCATCATTCATGTGCAAACAACGTACACGCATTAAACCAAATAATTCACCAGATTGCTCATAACGATAACAAGTACCATACTCTGCAAGCCTTAGTGGCATGTCTTTGTAGCTCTTTGGTTCTGCATCAAAAATTTTATGGTGATGCGGACAATTCATTGCTTTTAAATAATATTTCGTGCCATCCAATTCCATTGGAGGGAACATACTATCTTGGTAATAAGGTAAGTGACCACTTGTAATATACATGCTTTCCTTAGCGATATGTGGTGTCACCACACGCTTATAGCCAGCAGCTTCTTCGGTCTCTTTTGCAAGGCGTTCTAATTCTTCGATAATGATGGTACCGTTTGGCATCCATAAAGGAAGTCCTGGTCCAACATCATCATCCATGGTGTATATGCCTAATTCTTTTCCTAATTTCCTATGATCTCTTTTCTTTGCTTCTTCTAATAATAATAAGTACTCATCCAATTCTTTTTGATTCGGGAAAGTCACACCATACACACGTGTCAACATTTTATTTTTTTCATCCCCTTTCCAAAAAGCACCAGCGATATTGGTGATTTTAATAGCCTTAATCACACTAGTATTAGGTATATGTGGCCCACGACATAAATCTGTAAAGCCCCCTTGAGTGTAAAAAGTAATGGTGCCATCTTCCAAACCAGACAATAAATCTAATTTGTATTCATCCCCTTTTTCTGTGAAATAAGCCACCGCTTCTGACTTTGACATTTCCTTACGGATGTAGTCATTGGCTTGCTTTGCCAATTCATTCATTTTTTGCTCCAATACAAGCACATCCTCTTCCCTAATTGTTTTGCCTCCTAAATCGATATCATAATAAAACCCTTTTTCTAAAGCTGGTCCCACCCAAAATTTAGCTCCTGGAAACTGCATTTCTACCGCTTCTGCAAGTAAATGGGCAGATGAATGCCAAAACGTATTTTTACCATCTGCATCATCCCAGGTCAATAATTTTAATGCCGCATCATTGTTAATTGGACGCGTCGCATCCCATACTTCCCCATCGATAGAAGCAGCTAATACTTTTTTTGCTAAGCCTTCACTAATTGATTTAGCGATACCTAATGCAGTGATACCTTTTTCATAGGATCTAACTGCCCCGTCTGGAAATTGAATTTGAACCATGTTTGTATAATAAATATATAGTTACAAAGATAACAAAAAAAAGGATGCTTGTTTATACTTAGATTAATACTTAAATTTAAAGTTCCAATCCGTATATGATAAGGTCAACCCTACTCCTCTTTTTATGCATCGTTTCTGTCCAATTAAGTGCCCAGAACTTAACTGGAAGATGGCAAGGTAGTTTTATTGCCAATGGGGATGCTTTGATCAACAATTATACCTATGAGCTGGTGATTAATGAAAACGCAAGTCATCAAATTACAGCAAAAACCATTACCAGAAAAGGTGAACAGTTTTATGCAAGTGCTTTTGCTAAAGGTACACATAGTACCCGCACCCAATTAGTCCAAATTGATGAAACTAGTTTTGAAGAAATTAAAATGGCCAATGAACTTAATGCATGTTTAATGTCCAATTTCTTAACTTATAAAAATATCAATGGACACGAAATTTTGGAAGGCAGTTATATGTCAAATGTTGTTGGCGGTGAAAGGAATTGCGGTAGTGGTAAAGTTTTTTTAGAAAAAGTACCCAGCTTACTTGCTGTGAATACGCCTAAGGTAGCTAATAAAAATACAGACACCCAAAAAAAGAAACAATTAATTGCGCAAAAAATAATTACTAATAATAATCCATCAACTTTAAAAAGTGCTAAAGTAATTGTACCAAATACAACAACGAATACCGCTATTTCATCTAATAAAACACCGCCTTCTGTAGATAAGAAAAATACACAAGCCGCTTCAAATACAATAGCAGAAACAGATACCGACGAAGTGATTGTTGAAAATGAAACAATTACAACATCGACTGCTGCACAAAATTCCATCCGCAATCAACCTATTAATTTACCTTGGGTTTTAGTAGGCCGAGAAAATAAACTGGTTAAAAAAATCATCACAAATAGCAAGATGATTAGCATTGATTTATTTGACAATGGCACCATTGACAACGATACAATCATCGTATTTGATAATAAAAAACTACTCGTTAACAAGAAAAGATTAAGCTATAAAGCGATCCACCTTGAATTTAACTTTACTGAAAATATAAGGGAGCATGAAGTGATTATTGTAGCACATAATATGGGTACTGTTCCTCCAAATACCGCCCTCCTATTGTTTAAGGACGGCAAGAACAGACAGGAATATTTTATTACATCCACCAATAAAATCAATGCGAAATTATTGATTGTCTATGAGCCTCCGTTAGTGGATTAGTTGACTTATTTTAGCTCCTGCAATACTTGGACTGGTGTATAATTTATATCACCGCCGCTCACAAATGGATTACTCGATTTATTTTTTAATCCCATCCAATGCGCTTCATCACTATCTGAGAAAATATAGATGGTCTGTTTTTGATAACCAATCGCAGCTAAAAAATGTATCCACTGCAAGCTTAACATTTGAGCCCCCACGATACGTTCTGTCGGGCTGGATTCCATTAAGATTGCAGACATTTCGTATTGAATATTCGTAAGCCCTTGAATTGCCGCATGCTTGGTTGCAGTATCAAGGGATATTTCTTGTTGGGACAAACTATCCGCAAGCATGATCATATTTGTACCATATAAAACTAAATCGGCACTATCCTGCGTTTGCAAATGCGCCATGACTGCAAAATATTGGTTCAACAATGGTTGAATCTGTTGATCTAAATTAGGATCATGTCTTTCCACACTAAATTTGGTCACAACTTTGTTCATGGATTCATTTTCCTTGTTTCCACAAGCCAATATGAAACACATTAAAAGCGGTATTAACAATTTAGACATATTGATTTTTTTCAAAAATATGCATAAATAGCCACCACATCTCTGTAACTTTGCGCACAGAATTGAAATAATATGTTAATAGGATTACAAAATGTAACTTTTGAGTTTGGGGCTAGAGCAATCGTAACGGATGCCACATGGCATATCCAGCCGGGCGAAAGAATTGGATTAATCGGTTACAATGGAACAGGAAAATCAACCCTATTAAAGCTTTTGGTTGGACAATACACCCCTTCAAAAGGTACTGTAGAAAAAGGCCGTGACACAACCATAGGTTATTTACATCAGGACTTATTGAGTTTTGATACAAGTGAAACCATCACCGAAGTAGCATTAGGTGCTTTTGAAAGAGTAAGAGCTTTAGAGAAAGAAATTGAGGCACTTGGGATTGCATTAGAAGCCAATCCAGAAGACAATGATATTTTAATAAAATATACAGATGCCTTACACGAATTGGATGTACTAGATGGTTATAATATTGAACACAAGGCCGAAGAAGTTTTACATGGTTTAGGTTTTACGAATAAAGATTTAATACGTCCCTATAAAGAATTTAGTGGAGGATGGAGAATGCGTGTGCTATTGGCTAAAATGATTTTACAAGCCCCTGATGTACTCTTATTGGATGAACCTACCAACCACTTAGACTTGCCAAGTATTGAATGGTTAGAAAAATATTTATTGCATTATAAAGGCAGTGTGGTGATTGTAAGTCACGACAAATACTTCTTAAATAAAATGGTGAATAAAATTGTTGAAGTATACCAACAACAACTTAATTTTTACACCGGCGATTATGCGTATTATGAAGTAGAAAAAGTACAACGTATAGAGATCCAACAAAGGGCTTTCGAAAATCAACAAGATTATATTAGACAACAAGAGCGTTTTATAGAAAGATTTAAAGCCAAAGCATCTAAGGCTGCACAAGCTCAGTCGATTCAAAAAAGATTAGACCGTTTAGATGTGATTGAGGATGTACAAATTGAAAGGCCCAATATCAGAATCAATTTTGCGGTTGATAAAACACCAGGAAAAGTCTTAGTCGATTTAAAAGGTGTTAGTAAAACCTACCCTACCCAAACCATTTTAGATAATGCATTTGCAGAGATAGAAAGAGGCGATAAAATTGCTTTGATTGGTGCCAATGGTAAAGGAAAGTCTACCCTACTAAGAATTGTAGCAGGTATGGAAAGCTACGAAGGAGAAAGAGTTTGGGGGCATAATGTAGATGAAAGTTTTTATGCACAGCACCAGTTAGAATCTTTAAACTTGAACAATACCATCTTACAAGAAGTGCAAGAATGTGGTACTAAAAAAACAGACCTTGAACTTCGTGCATTGTTAGGTTGTTTCTTATTTGGTGGAGATGAAATTGACAAAAAAATTAAGGTATTAAGTGGAGGAGAAAAAGCGAGAGTCGCTTTGACTAAAACCATTATTAGCAAAGCAAACTTTTTAATGCTGGATGAGCCTACTAACCACTTAGATATGGCCACTGTGGAATTATTAGCAGAAGCCTTGACAAAATATGATGGCTCCATTATCTTGGTAAGTCACGATCGTTATTTTATTTCAAAAACAGCCAATAAGATCTGGGAAATAGAAGATGAAAAAATTATAGAATTCAAAGGAGATTATGCAGAATGGGTTGCATGGAAAGAAAGGATGGCAAAGCAAAAAGCAGCCAATCCAGAAGCACCAAAACAAGCCCCAAAACCAGTCGAAAAAAAAGTTGAGCCCGTAGTTGCAGAAGTTAAAACAGGCCCAATAGACAAGGAACACCAAAAAATGGTGCAGAAATTACAGAAACAAATTGCACAATTAGAAGAAAAAATCGGGCAAACACAGTCCGATTTAAAGTCGATTGAACTAAAAATGGCAGACCCAAGCATCTATTCTGACATCGCTGGTTTTCAATTAATAGAAAAAGACTACCAATCAAAACAACAAGCCATCCAACAAATGAATCTTGATTATGACCAATTATTCAACGAATTATTGAAAATAGAGTCTAAATAATTTCAAATAGTGGTCGCAATCGTTTGTTATTTATCCCTTTTCAGCAAACATCTGTTAGGTAATTGCTGAATCTAAAAATTCATAAAAGGATAATCAGAATCTGTTCATAAAATCAATGGCAAATTGCTTTCAATTGTTTAAATTTGGGGCTCCGTTCTTTTGGTAACCAATTGGTTTACACTTGTAAATCAGTACATTAAATGACAAATTGAATCAACATGTCTACTAAAAAAGTACATAAAATTGCAGTTTTAACCTCTGGTGGTGACGCCCCCGGTATGAATGCCGCTATCAGAGCAGTTGTTAGAACAGGATTATACCATGGTTTGGATGTATTTGGGGTAACAAGAGGCTACAATGGAATGATTGATGATGATATTTTTCAAATGGATTCAAAATCGGTAGCCAATATCATTCAAAGAGGCGGTACTATTTTAAAAACAGCAAGAAGCAAGGACTTTTTTGAGCCTGCTGGACGTAAGATCGCTTACGAAAATCTTAAAAAAAGAGGCATTGACGGTATCGTTGTCATTGGAGGAGACGGAAGTTTCAAAGGCGCACAAAAATTCAGTAACGAGTTCGACATTCCATGTATAGGTTTACCGGGCACAATTGATAAAGATATTGCTGGTAGTGATTTTACAATTGGTTTTGATACAGCTGTAAATACTGCGGTAGAAGCCATTGATAAAATTAGAGATACCGCGGATGCACATGATCGTTTATTTGTAGTTGAAGTGATGGGTCGTGACGCTGGTTATATCGCATTACATAGTGGTATTGCCACTGGTGCCGAAAACATCTTGATTCCAGAATCAAAAACAGATATGGAAGCATTGGTTGCTAATTTGACCGAAAAAGAAAGAAGAAAAAAATTAGTCAACCTGATTGTAGTTGCCGAAGGAGATGAGTTTGGTGGTGGAAATCAAGTGGGTGACTATTTAAAAACGAAATTACCAAATGCAGATATTCGAGTTTGTATTTTAGGACATATACAAAGAGGCGGTGCACCAACCTGTTTAGATCGTTTAATCGCAAGCAGAATGGGTTACCATGCAGTAGAATGTTTATTGAATGGCAAACACAATGTCATGGTGGGTATCGAGGACAATAAAATGAAATACACGCCATTAGATAATGCTGTAAAAGCAAAACAAAAAATTTCAGAAGAATGGTTAAAGATTGTCAAAATCTTAGCTAGTTAATCTATATCATAAAGTATACAAACAACCCCAATCAATACAATGAGCGCATCTACTTACAAACAAAAACACCATAAAACAAAAATCGTTGCAACAGTTGGTCCAGCTTGCGAAACATACGACCAATTAAAGCATTTAGTCATTGCTGGTGTGAACGTATTTAGATTGAATTTTTCTCATGGAAGTCATGAAGACAAAAAGAAAATCATTGACAATATTAGAGGGATTAACAAAGAATTAAATTGTTCAGTTGCAATCTTAGGTGACTTACAAGGTCCTAAACTAAGAGTGGGTGAAATCGAAAATAACCGCTTGGAGGTAAAAGTGGGTGATGTACTTACTTTAACAAACGAAAAGTGTATTGGAACTTTAGAGAGAATATATGTATCCTACCCTAACCTTGCTGGTGATGTTTTAGTGGGCAATACCATTATGATTGACGACGGTAAGATTGAAGTGAAAGTATTGAGCATTGAAGCAAATGGTGATGTAAAAGTGACTGTGAGCTTAGGTGGTATTATCTCTTCTAAAAAAGGATTGAATTTGCCTGACACTAAAATTTCTTTACCTGCAATGACAGAAAAAGATTTAGAAGATGCACAGTTTATAATGAAGGAGGAATTAGATTGGGTGGCATTAAGTTTTGTAAAAAGAGTTGCAGATATTGAAATGCTTAGAGAAATTTTAGTGAAGCATAAAAGCAAATCTAAAATCATTGCTAAAATTGAAATGCCCGAAGCTATCGTTAATTTGCGTGATATAATTATTGCAAGTGATGGAATCATGGTAGCTAGAGGAGATTTAGGGGTTGAATTACCAGTTGAAAAAATTCCTTTAATCCAAAAAGAGATTATTAGAAAATGTATCCATAGAGCAAAACCAGTCATTGTGGCCACACAAATGATGGAGTCAATGATTGATAGAGTGAAACCGAACCGTTCTGAAATCACAGACGTTGCCAATGCGGTGATTGAAGGTGCTGATGCAGTGATGTTGAGTGGAGAAACCGCGACAGGCCAGTTCCCAGTATTGGTGATTGAAACAATGCGTAAGATCATCTCTGAAGTAGAAGAACATGGATACAACTACAACCGTTCTGAAGACTTAAAACCTCAACCACATTCTCCTTCATTCATGAGTGATGCGGTATGTTACAATGCTTGTAAATTAGCAGAGGATAGTATAGCGCAAGCTTTAGTTGGCATGACACAAAGTGGCTACACTGCATTTATGTTGAGTAGTTTCCGTCCAAAATCGCCATTATTCATTTTTACAAAAGAAAAGAGCTTGGTGAACCAATTGTCATTAAGTTGGGGTGTTAAAGCTTTTTACTATGATAAAGAAGAAAGCTTGGATGAGATCATTAAAGATCAAATTCATGTTCTAAAAGCACAAGGTTTTGTAAATACGGGTGACGTGGTAGTAAACACTGGCAGTACCCCTATTCAATTACATTTACCAACCAATATGATTAAAATCAACAAAGTTGATTAAACTAAAGGCCTCATTATTGAGGCCTTTTTTATAACTTTAGTATTCAAATTTACAATTCATAAATTATGCTTGAATCATTTGAGAAAATACCAGTCAAAATTTATAAAGATGTAGCGACAGGTTCAAATGCAGTTGCTGCTCAAATTGCTCAATTAATTAAAGAAAAACAAGCACAAGGTTTACCATGTGTGTTAGGTATGGCAACTGGCGCCACTCCTATTTTATTGTATAAAGAATTAGTAAGGTTACATAAAGAGGAAGGCCTGAGTTTCAAAAATGTAATCACAGTAAATTTAGACGAGTACTATCCTATTCCAAGAGACGCTTACCAAAGTTATTGGAGTTTTATGCATCGTCATTTATTCAATCATATAGATATTGATCCAAAAAATATTCACTTGCCAAGTTCTGAATGGGGCATGGATGAGTTAAAAGAAAAATGTGTTGCCTACGAACAAACGATTGAAAAACTAGGCGGAATTGATTTACAAATATTAGGCATTGGTAAAAATGGACATATTGGTTTTAATGAACCTGGTTCTAGTTTTCACTCTAAAACGAGGGTGATTCATTTAGATCAATTAACTAGAATGGCCAATGTATATGAATGGCATGATTTAAACAAAGTACCGAAATTAGCCATCACAGTAGGTATCAGCAGTATCATGAAAGCAAAGAAAATTGTATTGCTTGCATGGGGTAATAAAGCTGGCATTGTTGCTAAAGCTGTCGAAGGTGACGTGACTGAACAAATACCAGCTAGTGTTTTACAAAATCATGACGACTGTACTTTTGTTATTGATGAATTAGCGGCAACAGAACTTACACGACATAAATCACCTTGGTTAACTGGAGCGAATGATTGGACACCACAGATGATTAAAAAAGCAGTGATAGATTTAGCATTGAAATTAAATAAAACTGTTTTAAGCTTAACTTCTGATGATTATAAAGAGAACAGCTTATCTGATTTATTGGTGCTAAAAGAATCGGTGTACGATATCAACCTGCAGGTTTTTTATATGTTACGTGATTCTATCACAGGATGGCCTGGGGGTAAACCAAATGCAGTCATTCCTGCGCACCCAGAACGTAGTGAACCACATAGTAAAAAAGTATTGATTTTCTCACCACATCCAGACGATGACATTATTAGTATGGGTGGTACATTCATGCGTTTACATGATCAAGGACACGATGTACATGTGGCTTACCAAACTAGCGGCAATATTGCAGTTACAGATGAATTTGTGACTCGATTTTTAGATTTTGCTGTAGGATTCGAAGACTTATTTGGAATTGATAATAAAAAGAGCCAAGAAATCCTTACCAATGCAAGGGCTTTTTTAGCAAACAAAGCAAGCAATCATTTAGATACCGCAGAAATCAGAGCCATCAAAGGTTTAATAAGAAGATGTGAAGCCAAGGCTACATGCAGGTATGTAGGTATTTCGGAAAACAATTACCATTTTATGGATCTCCCTTTTTATGAAACGGGTATGATTGATAAAAAACCTTTGAGCGAAAAAGATATTGAACTGACCATGGCACTATTACGCAAAATTCAACCCCACCAAGTGTTTTGTGCAGGCGACTTAGCCGATCCTCATGGCACCCATAAAGTTTGTTTAGAGGTGGTTTTTGAAAGTATGCGTCGATTAAAAACTGCAGGTGATACTTGGGTCAAAGACTGTTGGGTTTGGTTGTATAAAGGTGCTTGGCAAGAATGGGATATTTCTGAAATCGAGATGGCTGTTCCAATGAGCCCTGACCAAGTATTGAAAAAACGTTTTGGCATCTTCATTCACCAATCTCAAAAAGACAGTGTCCCTTTCCAAGGCAGCGATTC
>JACCED012242725.1_pt1 | contig 11527 bp, 17 predicted proteins | sample 7455021 | NCBI WGS metagenome assembly JACCED01 (sample SAMN15323456, study PRJNA562643) | freshwater metagenome | isolation source: river surface water | place: USA:Blue River Watershed | collected 2017-08-19
GAAGAAACCAAAGGTGCTTGCTTAGAAATGTTTATGCAAGCAGTTCAGCAAGAAAAGGACTGGGCAGATTACTTGTTCCGTGATGGTTCGATGATTGGTCTTAACGCTGAATTACTAAAGCAGTATGTTGAATGGATTGCTGCCAAACGTATGCGTAGTGTGGGCATTGAAGCACCATATAAGACATCTGGTACTAACCCATTGCCGTGGACACAGAAATGGATCTCCGGCGGTGAGGTGCAAGTTGCTCCGCAAGAAACAGAAATCAGTAGCTATGTTATTGGCGGAACAAAACAAGACATCACAGAAAATACATTTGCAGGTTTATCACTATGAGTTTAACATTATACACAAAAAACAATTGCAGCTATTGCTTAATGGCTAAGAGTCTTTTAAAAGGCGCTGGTATCGAATACAATGAAGTAAACATTGAAGAAGTTCCGGAAGCACGTGACTTCGTTATCAATGCTGGCCATAAGACAATGCCTCAGATTTACAAAGGTGCAGAATTATTTGTTGAAGGCGGCTACGCAGGATTAAGTAAATTAGGTTCAGATGGCATTAAACAAAAGTTGAATGAAAAACTAGACGTAGGATCACTTGGATCACTATAAACACAGGAAACACACATGTACTACATTAACGATCTACTTGGGAAAGTAGTAACACTAAAGACACAAAAAGGTGAAGAATTTATCGGTACTCTTATGGGAGTCAACGATGACAAAACAGTATTAACAATTATGAATCCAAAGATTGTTGTTATTGCAGGTCAGGACGTTGCTCTAGTACCTTTTGCACTAACTGCTGAAACAGAAACAGTTTTTATGCAAGCAGATCAACTGCTAACAGTTATGAAGACAATTGAAACCAGTGCAAACGATTACTTAGATATGATTCGTGCAGAAGACGAACTCAAGCGAGAGCTCGATTCTACTGCTGACATCGACGAAGAAACGCTTGAAGAAGCATAAATAATCGTATGCCAGGCGTAGCAAGAATACAAACAGATTTAGCATCAGCAGGGGTTATCACAGGCCCTGGTGCTCCTTCTGTTTGGGTAAACAATATTATTGCTAGTGTACAAGGCGATGGTGTTGGACCACATGGCGAAACGCCACATGCCGCGGCTACTATTGCTAATGGTAGTACAAGTGTATTTTTTGAAAACAGACCAGCAACAGTACAAACCATCAGTGCTGCTAGCTGTTCTCATCAGGTTACAACTGGCTCGATAAACGTCTTTATAGGAAGATAATGGCAAAGTTAATATCCGTTCGTGGCCCTCATGCACGTGGCCCAATGGATAATATCCGTGTTCAATGGAACATGGGCAACCAATGCAACTTTGAATGTGAGTATTGCCCACCAATACTACACGATGGATCTAAACCCTGGTTACCGCTAGATGCATATCTAGGCACGGTGGACCGCATCTGTTCTCATTACAACAGCATAGGCAAAAGAGTTGACTTTGAAATCATCGGTGGAGAAGTCACTGTTATGCGTGGCTTTGAAGATATTATACGCAAGATAGCTGAATATAATACACATAGTTGTGTATTCACTAATGCAAGCAGAACTATTAATTGGTGGAACAAAGCCAAAGAATACCTAGATGGTGTTGTAATTACTTGGCACCCACAAAGTATGAGCAAGGAACATCTTGTTAATGTTATTAATGAAATCAAACATGATGTTACCATTGACATTAACATCGCTGGTGTAGCAGGACAAGTTGAGCAACTAGGTGAAGATGTTGAATACATTCGTAACTTATTTTTAGATTGTGAACGTAACAGATACGACAATGTAAGCATCTGCGTTAAAACAATGTATGCTAAATTACTTGGACGTAACAGTAAGCAAGAAACGTATTGGCCCTACACAGATGTTGAACAAGAAGTTTTACGCAGACCTGGAATCAAACCTAGACCTGCACCGCCGCCAGACCCCAACGCAGAAACACCTCCCCCGCCTGATCCTACAGCATGGATGACAGAATTTCTATTTGATGACGGTACTGCTAAGTATGTACAAAGTCATCAGATTGTGAATGAGGGATTAAATAACTTTAAAGGCATGCGCTGCCATCTAGGATTTGAAAGCATCAATATTGATGCTACTGGAGATATCTATAGTAGTTGGTGCGGTGCAAAGCACTTTGGTAACATATCTAACTTAGATAACTGGGCATTGCCTGTTACTGAAACAGAATGTCCTTACGAGTTTTGTAACAACATTTCAGACATTGCTATCACTAAAACTCTTTAGTCCATCCTCTAGTATTTTTAGCAGTACGGTATTAATTTCTACTTGGTAGGAACTTGACAAATCTATACCAAAATCTACAATTTTCCAATCAGTGCATAATGCATTACTAAACACTGTCATTAGTTCAGTACTGGAGAAAATGTGTCCTGTAACGCTTACTGCATCCATATCATACTGGAATGTTTTATTTGTTCTAATAAACTTAGACAATAACGGCTGTTCTAAAATACTAACACCACCTTCAATATCTACTAGGTAGTTTACTAATACTTTATACCCATCTATGGTTTTATTTAGACTAGGGTCGTATGAATTTTCATCAGCGGTATCTAGAGAAAATACATCGTGTAACCAATTACCGTCTTTGTCAATTACTGTTGAAAAGTCTGCTATTAATTTAATGCCCGGTAACAGTACAACTTTTGCATTTGGAAATGCTTTTTCCAAACGTTTTATATCACAGACATTGTGTCTATAGATTCTATATTCCACAGTGGCGTTTGATAACTTACTGAGATTTTTAAATACACGTTTCTTATTTGAGTCTAGTATAGTTTTGCCGTAATTGGTATAGCCATCAACCATACAGTAAACATGTATGTTTGGAATGCTGTTAATTTTACTTATAATTGCATCACTTACATTTAGAAAACTAAAAAAGAATGCATTACATTTTGAGTGTGCAATAATATCAAGCACTTGATCAATATCTGGGTGGCACAATGGATCACCGTAGATTGATCTAAAGAATACAGTTTCGTTACAGACAATAATTTTTTCTATAGTCTGTAAGTCTAAATCTACGAGAGGATAATTTCTTTTACCAAAGCGGTGTTGTATCCACTGACCTTGTGGTCCAAGTGAGTTATACACTGTGTTTCTAGTGGTGATATCTACTGTAATCATAAAAAAAGCTGCACATTATTTAGTGCAGCTTTTTTATTATGTTTTGTTATTTGATAACAACAATTACTTTTGAGAAACAGTAAACGAATATGGTGCAACCTGGAATGTTACTACTGGGTCATATGCACCTGACTCGCTGTCGTAGTAGTACTGGTTAGAACCATTGATCTCATCTTCTGAAGTAGCGTATACAGCAATACTATATTCTTCTACCTTTGTGATTCCGCCAATCTTTCCTTTGATAGCAAATACGAATGCACCTGGTACCAATGAGGCATCTAGCGATGCAGTGTTAATTGATACAACACCTGTTGCTGTATCAAATGTAACCCATGGTGGAATAGGAGCAAAGTCTAGCACTGCAACATCAGTGGCTGATGTGTTTAGTCCTAGGTTAACTGTAGCTGTTTGTCCTTGCTGTACAGTAGCAATTCTACCCGATGGTACAGTTGTTAGTGTTGCTTCAGCGGATGTATCGAATGTTAACACTGACTTGTTTACAGTAGAATAGTCTACGTTTGCTACAGATGCAAAACTTAGCAAGGAGTGACCAAACAAGTGTCCTTCTTGTACGAGAACGTCCTTGATCTTAGCTGAATTGTAACTTGGATATCTAGCAATGTACTGTGCAACTACACCGGCAGTAACGCCTGTTGCAAGACTGGTACCTGCCGCATTATCTATATATTGACTGTCACTGATAATACCTGCTACTTGAACACCCGCACCTGGGGCAAAAATATCAATTTCAGCACCATAGTTATTATAGCTTTGAACTGCGTCAGTACCGTCCATTGGCATATTAGTAAATGCACTTACTACCCAGTTAGCGTCGTGTGCGCCAACGGTAATGATTTCTCTTACACCAGCTGGTGAATAGTTTGAAACGTCAGCGGAGTTGTTACCTGCGGCAGCTACTACTACAACACCTGCACTGTTGAGCTCTAAAATTTTACTGTCAATGAATGCGCTTCTAGTAGTTATCCATGGCATACATGCAACTTTGGTTTGCGAAGGGTTGTTTGCTAAGTGATGATTTAAAACAGCATCCAATGCGTTTAGGATTTCAACTACTGTAATAGTATCAGACCCAGAATTAAATAGTTTTACGTTATGTACTGTAGCATCTTTGGCTGCACCTAGATCCTTACCAACAATCAAGCTACCAACCATTGTACCGTGTCCTGCTGTATCGTCAAAGTCAGTACCGTAGTTGCTGTATAAGTTGTTAATAGTAGCTTCGCTAAACTGCTCGTGTGTTGTTTTGATACCGGTATCAATTAGATACACATGCTGTCCAGCACCTCTGTTTAGGGGGCTATAAGTTTCTGGGACAACTAGCTGAGTATTTGCATCGTGATCAACCATTGTCATTCTAAGGTGGTTATTGTTAATAACCTGTAGTGTATACGATACTACACTTTCGGCATCAGCATGTGCCAGTAAACCAACGATAGCATTTTTCTGTTCTGCTGTTGCTTCAATCTCAAAAGTTAGTGCGAAACTAAAGGCTTTTGTAACTGTGGCGCCCGCAGCGGCAATAGCTGCTTCTGCTGCTGCCGAATCCTGGTGCACCAAAGCATCCAGAGAAATTATGTATTTTGCCATATTACGCTCCAAAATGTGCAATTCTTATTGCCGTTTAATTATAAGTATTTATCATATAAGCAAACTCAAAGGCCGGATAATGAATAACAGCATACTCAATATTGGATCACCACCCTGCATTGTCCACGACTATAATAGCGGAAGTTTGCTAACTCATTTTAAAAAAACGTCTGCTAGCTTACACGATCTGTGGCGTGAGAAGCTGGTTTCCAACCAAACCTATCGCTTGTATTTAAGCGGTGGTATAGACAGCCAATTTACAGCGTCTGTTTTAAAGCAACTTGATTTGAAATTTAACACAGTAATATTTGACTTAGAGTGGGACCACGTCACTGTTAACTCACATGATTTGATGGTGGCTAAAAAATTTGCTGAACTCAATGGTATTGCATACGAAATTAAAACAATAAATTTAAAAGAGTTGTTTGAATCTGAGGAGTATGTTGATTTAGCACTGAAATACCGAACAGATAGTCCACAGATAGCTGTTCACATGAAAATGCTTGAGCTAGGTAACAACAATCATGATGTTAATATATTAGGCGGTGACGTTCCTGTGATACAGTATTCTAAAAACGACAATAAAGCTACTCCAGCCGCTAACATGAATAAAATGTTAACTACCTGCGTGTTATCAAGTTACTATATGTTTGGCCAGCTTAACAACGTACCCGTTATTAAAGATATATTTCGAGAATCAGATGAAATACTATATGCTTCGACTTTTCATAACATTAATGTGTTAAAAGATCACAATGTGTATTTTGATGAAACTTATGTGCGTAGGTCATTGAATTCTGCATACAAAAGAATGTATTATAGTAGCCTAGGTGCTTCTATTCTAGATCCATTGATAAAAAGCACAGGATTTGAAACCCTTAAGAAAAAACTAATGGAAGAAACCGGAATATATAATAGATTTGATCAACTGTACAGATATCCGTTGGAAAAACTAATAATGCAACAGCCATGGGGTAAGCACCTGAGAAAAGCAACGCTAGGTGATCGTATTTCGGGTCAACTGAAAGAGATTTTATCTGAATATGAAAAAACAGTGGAACATATAACATCACAAGGACATGATATCAAATCGTTGACGTTATATAGAATTGATTTCTAGGTTGACAACAACTCTAGATCTGCTATACTAGCAATATGAACACTGAAGTAGTGGATATGTTGACCCGGCTAGCTGTTGAGAATCCGGGTATTCGAAATCGTTTTAAGTTGGCCGCCGGTATTGTATACCGTAACCACCTTATTGCGACTGGGGTAAACAGTTACAAGACACATCCGCTAATGTTACAGTTTGGTAAAAATTCAGAAGCACTTTTTATTCATGCTGAAATTGATGCTATTAAAAACGCACTGCGTCTGATTACACAGGACCAACTGTCTAAGTGTGATATGTATATTGTACGTGTTAAGCGTCCCGACAACGATCTGCATAATTGGCGACACGGAATTGCAAAACCTTGTTCTGGTTGCCAACGAGCTATTGTTTCTTTTGGGCTAAAAAACATCTACTACACAACAGAAGAATACAACGGGCCTATAGCTCATGATTGGTTAGAGCAGCGGACTCATAATCCGTTGGTGCTAGGTTCGACTCCTAGTGGGCCCACCATGCAACACGAAGTTTATAGCTAAGAGCTAAATAATTACAATGACTGTTAACACTCACCGAATATGAAGTAAAATTTCACTTTAGGGCTCTAAAGTGGTAATTCTATGCCTCGGTAGTTTAATGGTAAAACGGCGGATTTATATCCCGTAAGCAACAGATAATTGGTTCATGTCGGTTCGACTCCGGCCCGAGGTACCAATAAAAACAGATAAATATTAGTGAGACATTTCAGCGGAGAAACCGTATGCTCACAGTCAAAATACAAGGGTTGCGAGGAGGCAAACCGTACAGCAAAACGGTGGCTAATACTATCGCACATGCTGTAAATGTAATGTCCAGAAAACTAGCCTTAAATTATCATCAAGGCGTGCTAAACATTCGTTTAGGTCGAGTTACAAATAAATGGATTGATGGCGATGCCCAAGGAACTTGCATTGGTGAGTTCAAAAACGGGCAGTGGACCATTGATATAGTATTAGCCAGACGCAAGCGTTTTGGACTAATGCTACGAACACTTGCACATGAAATGATTCATGCAAAGCAATACCTAAAACGTGATATATCTACAATTAGGGGTTTTGATGCGTGGCGCGGAAAGATATGGCGTATACGCAAGAAAGCAGATCCTTACAGAGATAGTCCATGGGAACGTGAAGCGTTCAGCAAGGAACTCGCATTAGCACGATACTGCAAAAAACAAATGGGGCTAGAAAATGAAGACTTATCTATCTGAAGATCTATTCAGTGACATCGAAGGCGATGCCGGTAATGTACTGCTAACTTTCCCTCCTGAAATAATTAATAGCACAGGATGGAAAGAAGGCGACACACTTAACGTTGAAATGATCAACGGTTGCTTACACATCTCAAAAATTGAAAGCGCCGGTGAGACATGAATGCAGTTGGGTTATTCCCTATTTTAGTATGTGATTACGATTATCAACATCATGACGATTTTAAACAAATATTTTTCAAAAATATTGAGAAGTATATTTCCCCTTACGATAGCGGAACACAAGACGAATCAGGAATCGTTACACTTCACAAGTTTCAAGAGCTAAGTCCGTTTTATACGTTTGTTGCAAGTTGCGCTAAACAGTATGTTTCTAAGTTAGGTGTTGACCCAAACTTTTGGGCCTATCATCTTGTTAAATCATGGTGGAATGCAACCGAAAAGTCAAACATACCTGAGCACGATCACAGCGACTCGCATTTGTCATTTGTATACTATCTTAATGCTCCAGCTGATAGTAACAAGTTAGTCTTCCTTCCACCGCACGGACACTTTAACGATTTAACTAGCGGACTGTTCCAACAAAATTACGCTAACGAATCTTGTATTATAGAGCGTAACGAATTTAATTCGTCACCTGCTTACGAAGCACTAGAAGGCAATCTTATAATTTTTCCTGGTAAGCTACGTCACTATACTATCTCATCAAAGGCATCCGAAGAGCTTGACGAATCAACCAAAGACCCATCTGCATTAAAAAGTCGACGAATAAGCATTTCGGGAGATTTCCTAATGACATTTAAAGACCCTGACAATCGTAGATCAATGGGTCTCCAACCAATGAGCAATTGGATTAGATTTGTTTAATGACTGCATTTCTTGTTATCGACGATGTGCTATCTCAAGATGAGATGGAATCAACTAGAAACTTTTTTCTAGGACTCAGAGATGGCAACTCATCGTGGATAGACAAAGGCAGTGCGGTGGAGTTTCCGCTGGAAAAAATTGTCAGCTTAGTATCTAAAACATTTGACTTAAGTCAAGCAGTAGGCTATGAATGTTGGTCTCATGTTAATACTAGACCCAGCTGGCATGTTGACAAGGATGAAGCAGTCTGGAATGAAAGTAAGCAATTAAAACACCCTGTGTGTAGTATTGTTTATTATCCGTATGTTAAGAACATGTCAGGTGGCCGATTCTTAACCAAGTCACATTTGGTTGTGCCTAGACAAAATAGACTTATAGCATTTTCTCCAGGCTTGCAACATGCAGTCGAAAAGTTTGCAGGCGAGAGAATGAGCTGTGCAATCAATCCATGGGCATATAAACTTGGTTCATATAATAGGAATCAACCATGAGGTTAATTGCGTTTGGTTGTAGCCTAACATACGGGCATGGGTTACCTGATTGCTGGGATCCTGTTGCTAAAACACCAACTTCTAAACCTAGCTCATTCGCCTGGCCAACAGTAGTAGCAAAGAATCTAAAGAGAGAATGTATAAACACAAGTTTCCCGGGCGCAAGCAACAAAGAGATACTATTTAAAATACAGAATTTTGATTTTCGCAACGATGACATTGTGTGTATACTTTGGACGTTTCCTGAAAGATCGTGTATTATACAATCTACCAAAGTAGAAACTAACAATGAATTTAAGCGGTTTATACCACATAGCGATGATTTAGCAAATAAAACTTTTTATAGCTTGTACAACGATGTAGATGCTATGATTGATTTTTATACTAGAATCGAGTATGCTCACTTATACTTTAAAATGCGCAATATCATAGCACGGCATTTTTTAGTTTCACCTAGTATGACTGCTGAATTTAGCTGGGCTACAGCCAAATTAGAATCGGTATACATGGGCGACATAAAAGTTAATTTCCCTCCTGCACTAGACAACGAGCACCCGGGGAAACTTGCACACTATAAATTTGCTGAAGAAGTTATTGCAATACTAAATAATACATCAGTTGTTGACAGCTGACAATAAAGGCGGCAAGACCCCGGGGCGGTACCGGGCAGGTCCACCATAAGGAAATTGCTATGACCGAAGATGAAGAGCGTTTGTATTGGAGAGGATATTATTTTCCTGGCACGCTCTCCAACGAAGAACTAGCACAATGGCAAAAGATAGTAGACAAGCAGTACGGAAGAGATATCCCACACGAAAGTGACCAGGAATACTGGGGTAGGGTATTACTTGCTTTTGCTATCGTGCTTGTACTAGTAGCAGTTTTTTTATGATGGGCCTGAAATAGGATCGATTGACGCGGAATAGGAATGCCGAGACTGATTGACTGGCAAAGTGCTAAAAAAGTAACTGCAAACGATAATTTTGCATATGAGGAACTTGCCCTAGCGGCATGATTCTTCGGGGTAGGAAATACCTAGCAACAGAAAACACCAATAGGAGCCTTCGGGCTCCTATTTTTTTATAAATAACATTAACGCCTTAGGACCGTGGTAGTTTCTACCTCGCAGGCGTCAACAGCGGGAACTGCTGGGCAACAAATGATTCGCTACCATTTGGGCCAGAGTGCCAATATACTGTTTTAATGATTAGTACATTTTGTGATAAATATTTCTATATAATACCAAAAGTATTAAGGATTTAAACAGTTATGTCAAATAAAACACCATATGAAATCCGCTTGGACTTGGTGCGCGAAGCAAAAGAAATTTTGCAAGCTCGTGCTAAAAATCCAGAAGATATGCCAAGCACAGAAGATGTTATTAAAGAAGCCGAAAAGCTAAATGATTTCGTAAGCAAGAAACCATACGAAAGCAAGTAATACTTTTTGACTCGCAAAATAAATAGGCCATATGGCCTATTTTTTTATTCTTTAAATAGCCTGTTAATAAATAATGTATCGCCCTTATAGCTCAGCTGGTAGAGCAACTGATTTGTAATCAGTAGGTCCCGTGTTCGAATCATGGTGAGGGCACCAGAATTTGCCGCCCTACCTTTCGGTGTAAGGTTTGTCGCACAGCGATGGCAATGAGTAGGATCAAGTCCACGTCGACTGGACAGAGATAAACCGAGTACTTATTTTTGGTGTTTCTTTTCATAAATAGTGTATATAAACACTAGCAGGAAGGAAACACAATGGCTACAAAATTAACTGAACACTTCACAGTTGAAGAGCTTACAGCAAGCCCAACAGCAAAAGCTAAGGGTATTGCAAACACACCCACACCTGAACACCTCGAAAACATGCGTTATGTTTGCGAGAAAATCCTTGAGCCAGCTCGCGCTCACTTTGGAAAACCAATAACAATTAATTCAAGCTATCGCTGCCCAGCATTAAACAAGGCAGTTGGTGGTTCAACAACCAGTCAGCACGTTAACGGTGAAGCTGTTGACTTTGAAATCCAAGGTATCAGCAACAAAGTTGTTGCAGACTGGGTTTCAGAAAACCTAGAGTTTGACCAAGTTATCTTAGAATTTTATGTCGAAGGTGACAAGAACTCAGGTTGGGTACACGCTTCTATCAAGAAGGGCGGTGGAAACCGTAAACAAAAACTAATCGCTAAGAAAGACGGTTCGTCAACAAAGTATCTACCAACCAATGACTTTGATGCTACCGATGCTTGGAAAAAGCTGTAAGGAGCGCATATGTCAGTAAAAATTCTACAAGAAAAAGTTGGTGCTACAGCTGACGGTGCTTGGGGTCCAGGCACACTAAAGGCCGCACAAGCATTTTATAAACTAAGTGATGCTAGAGCAGCACACTTCTTTGCACAATGCGCACATGAGTCAGGCGGCTTTGTAACATTCAACGAAAACCTAAACTACGGTGCTAAGGGCCTACGTGGTATCTTTGGTAAGTATTTTCCAACAGATGCACTAGCAGCACAGTATGAGCGTAAGCCAGAAATGATTGCTAACAAAGTTTATGGCGGCAGAATGGGCAACGGTGATGAAAAGAGCGGCGACGGTTATAAGTATCGCGGTCGTGGTGCTATCCAGTTGACTGGCAAGAGCAACTACGAAGCGTTTTCAAAATACATCGGCGATCCAGAAGTAATGACTAACCCAGATGTTGTTGCATCTAAGTATGCTTTTGAAAGTGCTATGTTCTTCTTTGAAACAAACAAGCTATGGGCTATCTGCGATAAAGGTGTTAACGATGCCGCTATCCTAGAGCTAACAAAGCGCATCAATGGTGGTACACACGGCTTGGATGACCGCAAAGAAAAAACTAAAAAGTATGCTAGCTGGTTAGCTTAACCAAACATACAAAAAGAAAATAGGGTCTTCGGACCCTATTTTTTTGACTAAAATTTGCCAGTTTATTCTCTGATAATGTTGTAGAGCAATAAATACATATAGAGTGCTTTACGATATGCTCTACTGCACACAAAGAGGACAC
>JACCED012159268.1_pt1 | contig 11525 bp, 9 predicted proteins | sample 7455021 | NCBI WGS metagenome assembly JACCED01 (sample SAMN15323456, study PRJNA562643) | freshwater metagenome | isolation source: river surface water | place: USA:Blue River Watershed | collected 2017-08-19
CAACACCAAGCGTCCCTGAGCGGCCAGCTGGCTTTGGTCACCGGCGCCAGCAGCGGCATAGGCCGGGCCATCGCGATTGATCTGGCACGGCAAGGTGCCACCGTGATGGCCACCGGGCGCCAGCTCAAGCGCCTGAACGAGCTGCGCGAGCAGGCCCCGCCGGGCTCCATCGTGCCCCTGGCTCTGGACGTGTGTGACAACGATCAAGTCGATGCGCTGCCACGCCAGCTGCCTAAAAATCATGAGGCCGTGGACATTCTGGTGAACAACGCCGCTCAAGACGTCGGCGGGCGCACCCGGTTTGACCAGTCCGATCCCGACGAACTGAGCCTGGTGATCCAAACCAACCTGATCGGCTTGATGCGGGTCACCCGCGCCGTGGTACCCGCCATGCTGCAACGCGGCCGAGGCACGATCGTCAATATCGGATCCACCAATGCGTTGCGTCCCACGCCCACCATGGCGGCATACACCGCGAGCAAGGCCGGCGTCCATGCGCTCACCGACGCACTGCGGGCCGACTTTGCCAAAGAAGGCCTGCGGGTGATTGAGGTCGTTCCCGGTCTGACCCGCACCGAATTTGCCCAGACCCGGATGCGAGGCGATTCGGAGAAGGCCCGCGCCTTCTTTGAAAAGTTTCCGGGCGCGCTCGAGCCACAAGATGTGGCCGATGCCGTCGTCTATGCCGTCACACGGCCTGCGCATGTGTGTATTCAGCTAATTGTGGTCACGCCCTGGTTTCAGTGGTAGCGAGCCTTGTAGCGATCGAATCAAACGGAGGACAGCATGAAATTCGAAGACATCTTGTACGAAGCACACGAGGGCGTGGCCACCATCACCATCAACCGGCCCGAGTCGCGCAATGCGGTACGGCCGCAAACCTATGAAGAACTCACCGCGGCCATGGCCATGGCCGGTCGCGACACCACGGTCGGCGTGGTGGTGCTCACCGGGGCGGGTGACAAGGCGTTTTGTGCGGGCGGCGATGTGAAGGACCAGAAGGGGCGCAACCCATCGATACAACGCGAACACATGAGGCGGGTGCTTAACCTGTCGACCACCATGCGCATGATCGACAAACCCATCATCTCCAAGGTCCGCGGATGGTGCGTGGGAGCTGGCAACGAAATTCATGTGTTTTGCGACCTGAGCGTGGCATCGGAGAACTCTAAGTTCGGCCAAGTGGGCCCGCGTGTGGGGGCCTGCCCGGTTTGGGGCTCGTGCCAGTTGCTCTCGCGTCTGGTCGGTGAACGCAAGGCTCGCGAAATGGTCTACACCTGCCGCACTTACAGCGCCCAGGAGGCCCTGGCCATGGGCCTGGTCAATGAAGTCGTGCCGGATGCTGAGCTCGATCACGCGGTGGCCCGCATGTGCGATGAAATTCTGGACAAGAGCCCGCAGTCCATTCGCATCGCCAAGATCGCGCTCAACGCCGGTTCAGATCAGGAGTTTTACAGCTCCTTCTTCCCAGCTGCCGAGCTCCTTTCGTCCGTCGTAGGCAACGAGGAAAACTTGGAAGGCGTTCGCGCTTTCCTGGAAAAGCGTCCCACCGACTTTCGCAAATACCGTCGCTGAGCGGGGAGTGGTCATGAATAGATTCGAAGGAAAGTTGGCGGTCATCACCGGTGCAGCTCGGGGCATCGGGCTGGCCACCGCCAAAATGATTAGCAGCCAGGGCGGCGATGTGGCCCTGATTGACTTGGACCATGCGCAGGCTCAATCGGCCGCGGCGGCAGTGGCCGCTGGCAGCGGTCGCCGAACCGCCGGCTTTGCCGCTGACGTCAGCAACCTGGCCAGCGTGGGTCAGGCCCTGCAAGCCATTCAAGCGCAGCTGGGGGCGCCCAACCTGCTGATTCACTGCGCGGCGATCACAGATGACAAGCTGTTTCTCGACTCCAAGCCCGAGGACTGGCAACGCATCATTTCTGTCGACCTCTACGGCACCCTGCATTGCCTGCATACCTTCCTGCCTGGCATGGTTGAACGCGGATATGGTCGCATTGTGTGCATGGCATCTGACTCGGCACGTATCGGTCAAGCCCGGCTGTCGTATTACGCGGCGGCCAAGGCCGGGGTCATCGCCCTGGTCAAGTCGGTGGCGCAGGAGGTGGGCCGCTCGGGGGTAACCATCAACGTCGTCTCACCCGGGGCCACCAACACCGAAATGCGCATTGCCCGGGAAGCGGGTCTGCTTGAGCAGATGGGCCCTGAAAAATATGAGCGGCGGCAAAAGACTGTGCTCAAGATGTATCCGGCCGGTCGCATCGGTCGGCCCGATGACATCGCTGGGGGCATCGCTTTTCTTTGTAGCGACGAGGCCGCCTGGGTCACCGGACAGGTGCTCAGCGTCAACGGCGGCTTTTGCATGCCCTGAGAGTCAGAACCATGGACTTTGAACTCTCCTCTGAACAGAAGATGGCCGTCGAGGCTACGCGCCGCATGGTGCAAGGTCAGATCCAGCCCATCCTCGATGCACACCCCAAGGATAAGCCGCTGCCCAAGCAAGCGGCCCTTCAGATCTTGGGTCACTGCGCCGAGCTGGGCATCACCGCCGCCCGCGTCCCCGAGGAGGGCGGCGGCTCAGGCATGAAAATGCTCGACTATGGCCTGATCACGGAACAGCTACCCGTGGTGGCCGCCGGCATCCTGCAGCCGCAGGAAACCACGATCGCCCGCCTGTACTTTGGCAGCACCGAGGCGCAGCGCAGAAAGTTTCTACCCGACCTGATAGCCGGCAAGCGCATCACCTGCACCGCCACCACCGAGCCCGACGTCGGCTCAGACCCCAGAGGGGTACGAACCCGTCTTCGAGAAGACGGTGATAGCGTGGTCATCAATGGCAACAAGCTATGGATTTCCAACGCCTCCATCAGCGACGTGGTCAATGTCACCTGCCGCACCGAAGGCGGTGAGCCCGGCCGGGATCTGACACGCGTGATCGTGGATCGCCAGGAATCACCCTACGCATCCAGCGAGGTCGATGTCATCGGACTCAATCAAGGGCATCTGGGGGAGATCGTTTTTGACAACTGCCGTGTGCCTCGCTTTAACGTGTTGGGCAACAGCGGTGATGCAGCGCGCGTGCTCACCCTGACCTGGCTGGCCAACCGGCCGCTGCTCGGCCTGGGTGCCGTTCATTGTGCGCAAAAAGCTTTCGAGCTGGCCTGCACCTACGCAGGTACGCGAAAGCAGTTTGGGCGATTGATCGGCGGCTATCAGATCGTTCAGCAGGATCTGGCAGATGTACAGACGGCTATCGTCGCAAGCCGCCTGCTTTGCTACAACGCGCTGGCCGCGCTCGACCGCGGCGAGCGTGCCAATGGGCTGTCGGCCATGGCCAAGCGATTTGCAGTGGATTCGTGTGACCGAGCCATCGCCCTGGCCATGCGGGTGCACGGCGCGATGGGGCTGAGCCGGGAGCTGGGGCTCGAGCAGCTGGCGCGCGACGTGCGTATGCTGTGCATCCCCGACGGGACGCCCGGCATTCTGGCGCTGATTCAGGGACGCGAGATCACTGGGCTAGACCCGTTTCGCGACGGCAGGCCCATGTCCCGCAACTAGAGACCTGCCACCTTCTCATGCGCCTGCCGCTCAAGCGCTTCGCGATGGTCGGGGTGCGCGATATCGATCATCGCCCGCACACGCTGACGGATCGTCTTGCCCCGCAACTGGGCCACGCCCCATTCGGTAGCCACCACATCGGCGTCGGCCCGCGCAGTGGTGGTCACGCCCTCGATCTGGGCCACGATCCGGGACTTGGCATCTTTCTCGCCGGCCGAGGCGATCACCACCATGGAACGCCCCTGCCGGCTGGCCAGCGCAGCGCGAACAAAGTCGGTCTGCCCGCCTATGGTGCCCAAGTAATTCCTGCCCGCCGACTCGGCGTTGATCTGACCCGTCAGGTCTACTTCCAGGGCCGAATTGATGGTGACGAAGGCATCAAATTGACTGATCCTGCCCAGGTCGTGCGTCACCTCCACCGGCTCTACGCGCACCGCCGGATTGGCATGGGCATAGCGGTACAGACGATCGGTGCCAAACAGACTGCCCGTGACGCTTACGCCGCGGTCAAAAGGCTTGGTCGCATTGGTGACCACGCCCGTTTCAATCAACTCCATCAGCACTTCATCGCCGATCACCCCGCTGTGAATACCCAGGTCGCGATGGCCGCGCAGACCGCGCAGCACCGCGCCGGGCAAGGTGCCGATGCCCACCTGCAGCACGGCGCCATCGGGCACAAGCGGCGTGACGTGCCGGGCGATCGCCTCATCGAGGGCTTGCGGTGCGCGCGCCGGCAATTGCACCAGGGGCCGGTCGCTGTGAACCAGCACATCTATCCGTTTGGGGTCCACCTGATAAGACCCATGGGTCCAGGGAGCTTGTGCATTGACCTCTGCAATGACGGTACGAGCGTGCTCGATCATCACCGGCAGATAGCTGCTGACCGCACCCAGGCTGTACTGACCACCCGGCGAGAGGCTCACCTGAATGAGCATCACATCAATACGCAAGGCGCCGCTGCGAATCAGCCATGGCACCTGAGACAGATGGCACGGCAGGACATCCATAACGCCGGCCTTGAGAAAGTCTCGGTTACGACCCACCGCACCCATGCCCACAAATTGCATCGCATCGGCATGTGCAGGCATGACCGTGCCGGAATAGTTGGTGCCGGCAAACACCCGGATCGGAGCCAATTCATGGCGCTGCTCAACCAGACGCTGCGTCAGGCTCAAGGGCTCCGCCGTTGCGTGGGACCACGAAACACAGTCACCCGGACGTATCCAGTTCGCCAGTCGAAGCTGCTCGATCGAAACGGTTTGTGCCATGGTGTCATTGTGATTGGCACCAAGGCCTGTGTAGGTCGCTGTTTTCCCTGAGGAGAAAAGTCATATGAACGCAATGAGCCGAATGGCACCGCTGAGCGGGGTTGCATCGGTGGTGGGGGTTGGCGAAACCGACTACGCAGCCGATTACGCCGTCGCACGTGAGAAGAAAGCCGCGCGCGATTCCTACGGTTATGTCGCATTGGCATTTACCCGCGCACTGCAAGATGCTGGGCTGCGCAAACAAGACATCGACGGTCTGATCGTGGGCCCCACGCTGGCCCCCGAACGCACGGGCGAGGTCCTGGGCATGGACGTTCGATGGATGGGCCAAGGCGATGCGGTCAACGCGCTCATGCAGGCGGCCATGGTCATTCAAAGCGGGGCGGCCGAGTGCATCGCGCTGGTGTATGGCAATAACCAGCGTACACGCGGCACACAATACGGTGGGGCACAGGCCGATGGAGGCGACCGCTACCTGGCGTACACCTACTACGCGCCATGGGGCATGACCTCACAAGGCGCCCTTTACGCGCTCATGACGCAGCGCTACATGGCGCTGCATGGCTTGAGCTCACGCGAACTCGGAGATATCGCGATCGCACAGCGCAGGTTTGCACAGCTCAATGAAAACGCCATCATGCGCCAGCCGCTCACCCACGACCAGTACCTGCAGGCTCGCTACATCTGTGAGCCGCTGCGGCTCTATGACTACTGCCTGGTCAACGATGGCGGCGTGGCGCTTATCGTGATGTCAACCGAAAGGGCCAAGGCGCTGGGTGGCCATGCGGTGGAGCTAGCGGGCTTTGGACGCAGCGACATGAATATCGATGCCACCAGCCTCAAGCCCCGTCTCGTCGATTTTTATCACCAGGCGCACCAACAGGCAGCCAGCGATGTCTTCAATAACGCCGGCGTCGGTCCGAAAGACATAAGTCTGGCGCAAATCTATGACAGCTTCAGCGCCCACGTACTGTTTGCACTGGAGGGTTTTGGCTACTGCGAACTAGGACAGGCGGGCCGATTCATTGCGGATGGACAAATCGGACCCGGGGGTAGGCTGCCGGTAAACACCTCAGGCGGCCATCTCTCTGAGAGCTATATGCAAGGTTGGAACCATCAGGTCGAATTGGTGCGACAACTTCGAGGACAGGCCGGTGCAAGGCAGGTTCAACTTGCACGCTGGGGGCACTACATGTCCGACATCGCTGGCAAAGTGGCCACCATCATCTACCGAAGGAGTGTGTGAATGAACGCGCCCGTGACCACCCGACCCGCGCCCGCCCGCGGCTTGTTGGAAGATGCCTTCTGGAGTCATGTTCAGAAGCAACAGCTTAGCCTGCAGCGTTGCTCGGCCTGCCACCATATTTGGTACCCGCCGGGCCCGGTCTGCCCGAGCTGTCTGTCATCGCAATGGCAATGGCAGGCGATCAGCGGCTGGGGAAGGGTTCACGCCTGGACCGTTTTTCACAGGGCCTACTTTGCCGAACTTGCCACGCCCTACACCATCGTGAGCGTTCAAGTTGACGAAGGGCCTCTGCTGATCGGCGGCATAGACTCTGAAACACCTCTGCAAGTGGGCCTGCGAGTCCAGGCGTTTTATGAACGGACCCGCAGCAAAGACCGCGATGAGTGGTTGATCTATCAATGGCGCGCTGCGGACCGAGGCTGAAAGCGCTGTCCGTTTAAGCCAGCATGCGCCGAAGGTAGTGCCCAGTCGTGCTGCCCTCCAGAGCGGCCAGCTGTTCCGGCGTGCCCGCGCCCACCACCATGCCGCCGCCGGCCCCGCCTTCCGGACCCAGGTCAATCAGCCAATCGGCGGTCTTGATCACGTCGAGGTTGTGCTCGATGACGACGATGGTGTTGCCCGCATCGCACAGCTGATGCAGCACGCGCAGCAGTAGCTCAATGTCGGCAAAGTGAAGTCCGGTGGTGGGTTCGTCCAAAATGTAGAGCGTACGCCCGGTGTCGCGCTTGGACAGCTCCAGCGCCAGCTTGACGCGCTGGGCCTCGCCGCCCGAGAGGGTGGTGGCCGACTGACCCAGCTTGATGTAGCTCAACCCCACATCCAGCAAGGTCTGCAGCTTGCGTGAAATTTGCGGCTGCGCGCTGAAGAACTGGGCTGCAGACTCAACGGTCATGTCCAGGATCTGCGCGATATTGCAACCCCGGTAAGTAATCTCCAGCGTTTCACGGTTGTACCGCTGCCCCTGGCATACATCGCAGGGCACATACACGTCCGGCAGAAAATGCATCTCGACCTTGACCATGCCATCGCCCTGACAAGCCTCGCAGCGGCCGCCGGCCACATTGAAGGAAAAGCGACCGGGTCCATAGCCGCGCTCCTTGGCCGCATTCATTTCGGCCATGAGCTCGCGGATGGGCGTGAACAAGCCGGTGTAGGTCGCCGGGTTGCTTCGGGGCGTGCGACCGATCGGCGACTGGTCCACATTAATGACCTTGTCGAAATACTCCAGACCCTCGATGGATTCATGCGCCGCCGGCTCTTCATGGGCTCGATACAGATGCCGCGCCACCGCCGCATACAGGGTGTCATTGACCAACGTGGATTTGCCCGAGCCTGACACGCCAGTGACGCATGTGAGCAAGCCGACCGGAAAATCGACCGTGACCTGCTTGAGGTTGTGACCGCTGGCGCCCACGATGCGCAGCGCCTGCAAGCGGGCGGCCGATGACGGCTTGTCCGCATCCATGACCGGTAGCCAAGGCCTGCGGCGGGCAGGAATTTCGATCTGCTGGGTTCCGCTTAAATAGCGGCCGGTTACTGACCGCGGATCGGCCGAAACCTCATCGCACGTGCCCTGGGCCACCACCCGACCGCCGTGTACGCCGGCACCGGGCCCCATATCAATCACATGATCGGCGGCCCGGATCATGTCTTCATCGTGCTCGACCACCAACACGCTGTTGCCCAAGTCTCGCAAATGACGCAAGGTGGCAATCAGGCGGTCGTTGTCGCGCTGGTGCAGGCCAATGCTCGGCTCATCGAGCACATACATGACGCCGGTCAGCCCCGAACCGATCTGGCTGGCCAGACGGATGCGCTGCGATTCACCGCCCGACAGGGTATCGGCGCTGCGGTCGAGGCTGAGGTAGCTCAGCCCCACATCGTTGAGAAACTTCAGCCGCTGGCCAATCTCTCGCACCACCTTGTCCGCAATTTCGGCCTTGGCTCCGTGCAGGCGCAGGCTGCTGAAATACCCATGCGCCTCGCGCAAGGTGACGCGACCGATTTCATAGATCGCCTTGCGGTGGCCGTCCACCGCATCGACCAGAAACACATGCCGCGCCTGAGAGCGCAGGCGCGTGCCCTGGCAATCGGGGCAGGGTCGCAGGCTGCGATAACGACCCAGCTCATCACGGACCACCGATGAATCGGTGTCGCGCCAGCGGCGCTCAAAGTTGGGAATGATGCCCTCAAACGGGTGCTTCTTGCTGACCTTGCGCCCCGCCTTCTCACCGGAGGCCAGCACATAGCTAAAGCGAATCTCATCTTGCCCCGAGCCATACAGCAAGGCGTGCTGCACCGAGGCCGGCAAGGACTCAAACGGCTGGTCCACATCAAAGCCGTAGTGTCGGGCCAGGCTTTCTATCAGCGCAAAGTAGTATCCATTGCGCCGGTCCCAACCCTTGATGGCACCACTGGCCAGACTCAAGCTGGGGAAAGCCACCACGCGAGACGGGTCAAAAAATTCGCTGTGGCCCAGGCCGTCGCAAGAGGGGCAAGCACCCACCGGTGAATTGAAGGAAAACAGCCGCGGTTCCATCTCTGGCAACGCGTAATCACACAGGGGGCAGGCAAAACGCGCGCTGAACCAATGCTCGGCACGCTCGGGGGGCGCGTCCAGATCGAGCGCAAGGGCCTTGCCCCCAGCCAAAAGCAAGGCCGCTTCAAAGCTTTCGGCCAGACGCTGGCGCAAGGCCTGCGACTCGGGCTGCTCAGGCGCTCCTGCGCGGACCTTGAGCCGGTCAATGACGACATCGATCTCGTGCTTTTCGTTCTTTCTGAGCAGCGGCAACTGCTGGGCTTCAACGACCTGGCCGTCCACCCTAAAACGCACATAGCCTCTGGCCTGCATCTGCTCGAACAAATCGAGAAACTCGCCCTTGCGCTCACGCACCACCGGGGCCAGCACCATCAAGCGTGTGCCCTCGGGCCAGGCCAGAACGCTGTCGACCATTTCGGCCACGCTCTGCGACTGCAAAGGCCGTTGGTGATCGGGGCAAAAAGGCGTGCCCGCGCGTGCAAACAGCAGTCGCAGATAGTCGTGAATCTCAGTGACCGTACCGACGGTGGAGCGCGGATTGTGCGAAGCGGCCTTCTGCTCGATCGAGATGGCCGGACTCAGGCCCTCGATCAAATCGACATCGGGCTTGTCCATCAATTGCAGAAACTGGCGCGCGTAGGTCGACAGGCTCTCCACATAGCGGCGCTGTCCCTCGGCGTACAGCGTATCGAAGGCCAGCGAGGACTTGCCAGAACCCGACAACCCGGTGATCACCACCAGCTGATTGCGCGGGATATCCAGGTCTACGCTCTTGAGGTTGTGCGTGCGCGCGCCCCGCACGCTGATGCGCTGGGCGCCAAGCACTTGAGCCAGGTATTTGCTGTCAGACGGCGTGTTCATGAAGGCGATGTCGGGGTAACCGAGCATCATAAGCGGCATGAAGCCGATCCGCACGCTCTGCGCCACTCCAGCCCGCTGGCTGCATGAGCCTGTCCAGGACCCGAGCCGGCCCACGCGGGCCGCCTCAACGACAACCTTTAGCCAAGAAACATATTCAGGGCCACCAGCCCCAGGAAGGCCGCAAAGAGCTTTTGCAGCAAGCGGCGATCTATGCGCTGGGAGAGCCTGGCTCCCCAGGTGGCGAAAAGCATGCTGGCCGCACTGATGCCCAGAAAAGCCCAAACATGAACGTAGCCCCAGGTCTGATCATTGGGGGGGCCGATGATGCCAAATCCGATAGCCCCGATCAGGGAAATCGGCATGGCGATGGCTGAGCTAACGACCACCGCATGCCGTACATCAACGCCCCGGGACACCAGGTAGGGCACCGTCATCGCACCGCCACTGACACCCAGCAAGGTGGAAACATGGCCAATAAAGGCGCCCGCACCTAGCAGCTCAGGCCTGGCGGGCATCTCCACACGCACCTCAGAGGCCTGCTGCCAAAGCATACTCAGACAGGTCAGGGCTGCAAACAAACCAAAGCCGGCGCGCAGCCAACTGGTCGAGGCCCACGAGGCGACCCACACCGCCAACACCGAACCCACACTGACCGCAGCAGCCAGCCAACCGAGCTTGGACAGTTGCAGTCGGCCTGCGCGCCAATGCGTCCATGAGCTGGTGACCGACGTCACCACGACACAGGCCAGCGATGTCGCGACCGCAAAATGCATGGCTTGTGCACCCAGGACCGGGTCGTCTCGCCAAAGAAAGTACAGCGTGGGCACGATAACCAGCCCGCCACCCACACCAAACAAGCCCGCGGTAAAACCACCGGCCGCACCAGCCAGCAAGATCAGGAGGGCCAGTTGCGTCATGCGGGCAGGGGCTCAAAGCGGCCCAGTCGGCTGCGCCACATGCCCAGACCTTCCGTGTCTTGCCAACCGAAGTCTTGTACTTGCCCGATCAGGATGTGGTGATCGCCCGCGTCCACAGACTGGTGCAGGCTACAGTCAAACCAGGCCAGGGCATGCGCCAGCCTTGGTCGACCACTGTCCTGTCGGTGCAGCGTAACTCCCTCAAAGCGTGCGCTCATGTCACCCGCAGAAAACTGTCGGGCCAGATTCGCTTGGGGTTGGGCCAGGATGCTCACAGAAAACCCTCCCGAGCCCAGGAAGGCTTGCAAGCTGGCCGAGGCCTTGCGAATGCTCCAGAGAACCAGGCGCGGCTCGAGGGAGACCGATGAAAACGAATTGCAGGTCATCCCCCAATCGGCGTCTTGCCAATGGGTTGTAACCACGGTCACACCCGTTGCAAAACACGACAGCGCCTTGCGGTAGTCAGCCGGATCAGATGCAGATGGCGTTTGCCCGGCAGGAGTAGAAGCAGTCATACAAAAGGCTCTGGCGTAAAAATTCAGGGCACCTCGTGGCCCAAGGCCAATTCGTAGAGCTCGAACCAAGTCTGGCGATCCATGGGCACCTCCAGCCCCTGACCGAAGGCGCGGATGCGGTCAAGTCGGTTGCTGCCCATCACGGGAATAACCCCCGCCGGATGATGCAGCAGCCAGGCCACAGCGACCGCCGACGCATCGGTGCCACTGGCTTGGGCCAGCTGTTCGAGCTTGGCGGCCAAGCGAGAAGAAGCCGAGCCGTCAGCTGTCTGTTGGGTTAAAAGGCGGCCACCGCCCAAGGGCGACCAAGCCATCACCGGCATCCGATGGGTTTGCGCGTGAGCCATTTGGCCGTTGGTCAGGGGGTCGACGTGTAGCAGGCTGAGCTCGATCTGATTGGTTTGCAGGCGATGCTTCATGCGCGACTGCAAGAGATCGGCGTCCCACGGCTGAAAGTTGGACGCCCCCACGGCACGCACCTTGCCGGAATCGATGAGACCGTCCAGGCAGGCGCCCAGGGCCTGCGCATCACACAGCGGATCGGGCCGATGGATGAGCAGCAGGTCGATGACCTCGACGCACAGCCGCTGCAAAGACCGCTCAACGCTGGCGGTCACG
>JACCED010879909.1_pt1 | contig 11524 bp, 10 predicted proteins | sample 7455021 | NCBI WGS metagenome assembly JACCED01 (sample SAMN15323456, study PRJNA562643) | freshwater metagenome | isolation source: river surface water | place: USA:Blue River Watershed | collected 2017-08-19
CCGGGCTGGCCCCGGGCAAGGTGGCGACCACCGAAATCACCGGGCTGTTGTAGCTGGGCAGGGCCGCCACCGGAATCTTGAAATAGGCGATCGCGCCCGCCACCACGGTCGCCACCGACAGCAGCACGGTCATGACCGGGCGACGGATGCAGAGTTCGGAAATGTTCATGGCTTGGCGTTGCCTTGGCTGGCCGGCGCGCTCGCACCCGAGGCGGCGCTGGCCGCGCCCGATGCACCCCCAGCGGGCGGTTTGGCTGCGGCCTCACGCACCTTGCCGCCGGGGCGCAGGCTTTGCTTGCCTTCGACCACCACCCGGTCACCGGCGTTCACACCGGTGATCACGCTGGTCCCCTCAAATTGGGTGACCACCTTGATGGGCTTGAGGCTGACCGTCTCGTCCTCGCCCACCACATAGAGTTGCTCGCCCCGCGGCGTCATGAAAATCGCCGCGGTGGGCACCACCAGCGCGTCGGAGATCACCCCCGCCGAGAGAACCAAGCGCACGAACTGGCCCGGGAGGAGGAGTTGCTCGCGGTTATCAACGCGCGCCTTGGCCTTGACCGAGCCCACGGCGGCATCCACCTGGTTGTCGATCACGAACACCGTGCCTTTGTGCTTGCGCTTGGCGAGCTCAAAGCTGATGGTCGCGGCATGGCCGTCGCGTTGCGCGGCAAGCAGCTCGGCCAGACGCGATTCCGGAATCGTGAACTGCACATGAATGGGGTCGATTTGCGTGATCGTCGCCATCGCCCCTTGGGCAGTGGTGGCCGTGGAGGTGGTGGTGGTCGAGACGGTGTTGCCGGGCGTGACCAGCGAGCCGGTGAAGACATTGATGATGCCGATGCGCCCGTCGATGGGCGAGCGAATGGTGTCGTAGGCCAGTTGGGCTTGCGCGGCGCGCACTGCGGCGGTGGCGGATTTGGCGTTGGTGAGCGCGGTGTCCACAGCACTTTGGGAGACAAAGTTTTGTTTCACCAACTCTTGCGCGCGGGCGAGTTGGCGCTTGGCGTCCTCCTCGGCGGCGAGCGCTTTCTCCAGACTGGCTTGGTTGACGTGGGTGTCGAGCGTGAAGAGCAAGTCACCCTTGCGCACCGCTTGGCCATCGCGCACATGCACCGTGCGCACGACATTGGTGACCTGCGGGCGCACATCCACCACATTGGCTGCCACCGTGGTCCCGGTGGTCTCGATGAGGATGGGGAAATCCTTTTTGGCCACGGGGGTGGTGACAACGGTTTGCACGCCGCCGCCCTTGGGGGCAGAGGGAGCCGTCTCGGGCGCCGCCCCGTAAAAGTAAACCCCCGCAGCTATCGCGGCCGCAAGCAACAACCACAAAATCTTTTTCATAAGGCCGACGATCCCCTTATTCTTCGTTGGGTCATTTTCGCATGCGAAACCCTTTTTCGTTGTCGCACCCCGCGCCATCGCTTAAGGTGTTTGCGCAATCAAGGGTTAACCCTTGATACATTCATGCTTCAGTAGGACATGGGGCGGCGGCGTGTGCCCGCATCGGCGCGGCAGGGTATAAATCGACACCAGTGATTGACACAGAAAGACGCAGCATGGACACCCTGAAGTTTGGCAGCGGCCAAGACATTCCCCGCATGGAAGACGATGCGCTCTTGCGCGGCCGGGGTCGTTTTACCGATGACTTTCAACCTGCGGGGCAGCTCCACTTGGTGTTTTTGCGCTCGCCCCATCCCCACGCGCGCATTCGCCACCTCGACGCCGATGCCGCGCGTCAGGCCCCCGGTGTGCGTTTAGTGCTCACCGGCGCAGAGGTCAAAGCTCAAGGCTTGCCGCCCATGGCGGGGGTGATGAATTTCACCCGCGCCGACGGCTCGCCCGCCGCCTCACCCCAGCGCCCCGTACTCGCCATCGACCACGTGCGCTTTGTGGGCGAGTGTGTGGCCGCGGTGGTGGCGCAGACGCGCCAGCAAGCGCTCGACGCGGCCGAGTTGATCCTGGTCGATTACGAAACCCTGCCCCACGCCGTCACCTTGGAAGACGCCTTGGCCCCGAACGCACCGGCGCTAAGCGCCGCGTCCGACAACCGCGTGGCCGAGACGCGTTATGGCGATGCCCAAGCCTGTGAGGCGGCCTTCGCGCGCGCAGCGCACCGCGGGGAGCTCGACATCGAGAACCAACGCCTAGCCGCTCTGGCGCTGGAGCCGCGTTCGGTAATGGCGTGGAAAGAAGACGGTCGCTTGCAAGTGCGCATGAGCACCCAAATGCCCACCGGGGTGCGCACGGCCATTTGCAATTTGCTCAAGCTCCCGGCCGAAGCGGTGCGCGTGCAGCTGGGCGATGTGGGGGGCGGCTTTGGCATGAAGACCGGGGCCTACCCCGAAGACTTGGTGGTGGCTTGGAGTGCCCAGCAGTTGGACGCTCCCGTCAAATGGATTGCCGAGCGCGGCGAGGAGTTTCTCTCCAGCGCCCACGGGCGCGACATTCGCGTGCGCGCAGGACTCGCCCTCGATGCCGATGGCCGTATCCTGGCGCTGCGCATTCAAACCCTGGCCAATGTAGGCGCCTACGCGAGCATGACCGGCGTGGCCATTCAAGTGCTGATCGGCCCCTGGGTGCAAACCAGTGTGTATGACATCCCGCTCATTGACGCGCACTACACCGCCGTGCTCACCAACACCGCGCCCACGGGGGCTTACCGAGGTGCGGGACGCCCGGAGGCCATCTACAACATCGAGCGCTTGATGGATGAGGCCGCGCGCGTGAGCGGCATTGACCGGGTCACGCTGCGCCGGCGCAATTTCATTCGCCCCGAGCAAATGCCCTACCAAAACGCGATGGGGCAGACCTACGACACCGGCGCGTTTGAGTCCATCTTGGACCAAGGCTTGACGCTGGCGGACTGGGACGGCTTTGCCAAACGCGCCGCCGATTCAGAGGCCAAAGGGCTCTGGCGGGGCTTGGGCATCGCCACCTTTTTGGAGTGGACGGGCGGCAACGCCTTGGAGGAGCAGGTCAATGTGCGCATTCTCGACGACGGGGTGATCGAGGTCTTCTCCGCCGTCAACCCCATGGGCCAGGGCATCGGCACCACGCTTGCGCAGCTGGTGGTGGATGTGTTTGGCGTGTCGCTCGACAAAGTGCGCATCGTCATGGGCGACACGGACCGGGGCAATGGCTTTGGCAGCGCGGGCTCGCGCTCCATCTTCACGGGCGGCTCGGCCGTGCGGGTGGGGGCGAGCGAGACCCTCGCGCAAGCGCGCCGCCTCGCCGCCGAGGCGCTTGAAGCCGCAGCAGAAGACTTGGTTTACGAGGCGGGTGAGTTCAGCGTGGCTGGCACCGACTTGCGCATCAGCCTCGCGAGCCTGGCGCAACGCCAACCGCAGGGCCGCATCGAGTGCGACTCCAAAACCGTGGCCAACGGCCCGACCTGGCCCAACGGCTGTCACATTTGCGAGGTCGAGCTCGATCCCCGCACGGGGGTGGTGCGCATTCCGCGCTATGTCTCCATGAACGATGTCGGACGCGTCATCAACCCCCGCATCGTGCGCGGCCAGCTCGTGGGCGGTGCCGTGCAGGGGCTGGGTCAGGCGCTCACCGAGGGGGTGGTCTATGACCGCGAGAGCGGGCAGCTGCTCACGGGCTCGCTCATGGACTACGCCGCCCCGCGTGCCGACGATGCACCCGAGACCTTCATCACCGAAATGGACACCTCCATTCCCTGCCGCAACAACGTGCTCGGGGTCAAAGGGGTGGGCGAGCTCGGCACCATCGGGGCCACCCCCGCGCTCGTCAACGCCGTGGCCGATGCGCTCGCGCGTCAGGGGCGTGCCGCGCTCGCGCCGCGCCTGCAAATGCCGCTCACACCGCAGCGTTTGTGGACCGCCTTGCACGCGGCCTGAGCGCTTAGCAAATTCGGGGGAGGGGGTCGGCGCTGAGCCAGTCAATCAGGCGGGTGCCACCCAAGCGCGTGCGCATTTGCACCACGCCAGGCGGCTCGGCCACGCACGCGCCAATGCAGGCCGCGCCCGCGCCCAAGGGGTGACGGCGCAGCGTCTCCAGGGCGGCCGCTTTGGCCTCGGCCGGGCAGACCACCAGCACCCGACCCTCGCAGGCGAGGTTCAAGGGGTCGAGCCCCAAGAGCTCACAGGCTGATTGCACCGCAGCGTCCACCGGCAGGCTGGCTTCGTCCAGCCAAATGCCGCGTTGCGATTGGTGCGCGATTTCGTTGAGCGTGGCCGCCACGCCACCACGGGTGGGGTCGCGCAGCACCCGCACTGTGGGCACGGCATCGAGCAATGACGCGATGAGGCCGCTGAGGTCGGCGCTGTCGGACGTGACCGACAAGGCCAGCCCCAATTCACCCCGCGCAGCCAAGATGGCCATGCCATGTCGGCCGATGCTGCCCGAGACCAGCACGGCGTCGCCCGCTTGGGCGCGTGCGCCGCCCAAGTCGCGGCCTGCGGGCAGGGCGCCCACCCCCGTGGTGCTGATGAACACGCCATCGCCTTTGCCGCGCTCCACCACTTTGGTGTCGGCGCACACCACCGGGACACAGGCTTCTTGCGCCGCGGCCCCCATACCCGTGACGATGCGCACCAAATCGGCCAAGGGCAGGCCTTCTTCCAACACAAAACTCGCGCTCAAATACAGCGGGCGCGCGCCCATCATGGCCACGTCATTCAACGTGCCGTGCACCGCCAGACGGCCGATATCACCGCCCGGAAAGAAGAGGGGGCTCACCACATGGGCGTCGGTGGCCATCACCAAGCGCTCGCCCAGGGCGGGCAGCACCACGCCGTCGTCGGCGCTGTGCAACCACGCATTGCCCAAGGCCGGTAGGAAGACTTGCGCGATGAGCGCGGCGGTGGCGCGTCCCCCCGCACCATGGGCCAGCGTGACACGGCCCTGCACCAAGTCCAGCGCGGGCCCAAAGCGCGCGGCGTCCGTGGCGGTGCTCATGAGGCAACGCGCTCGCGCCAGCGCCCATAGGTGAACTGCGCCGCGCACGGGCCTTCGGAAGACACCATGCACGCGCCAATAGGGTGGTCGGGCGTGCAGCCCGTGCCAAAAATGCGGCAGTCCTGCGGTGCGATGGCCCCGCGCAGCACGGCCGCGCATTCACACGCTTTGTGATCGGGCACGTCGAGGTCGGGCACGCCAAAGCGCTGCTCGGCGTCGAAGTGCGCAAAGCGCGGGCGCAGCGTCAGGGCGCTGTGGGGCAGATGGCCCAACCCCCGCCAAGGGAACTGCGCGCGCGTGGTGAACACGCGCTCGATGGCGTCGAGCGCGCGCGCGTTGCCGCTCGCGCGCACGGCGCGGGTGAACTGGTTTTGCACGCGCGCCTCGCCGGCGTGAATCTGATCGATCAACAGGCCGATGGCTTGCAACACATCGAGCGGCTCAAAGCCGGTGATCACGATGGGCTTGTGGTGACGCTGGGCAATGGGCGCGTAGGCCTCGCTGCCAATGACGGTCGAGACATGGGCCGGCCCCAAAAAGCCATCGAGGGCGATGGGCTCGGGGCTCTCCAAAATGGCGTTCATGGCCGCGGGGGTGAGCACATGGTTGCACAACAGACTGAAATTGCGCACCCCCTGGGCCTCGGCTTGCAACACCGTGAGCGCCGTGGGTGGGGTGGTGGTTTCAAACCCGAGCGCCAGAAACACCACCTCACGATCCGGATGCGCCTTTGCCAAACGCAGCGCGTCCAGGGGCGAGATCACCATGCGCACATCGGCCCCTTGGGCGCGCGCGAGCTGCAAGCTCTGGCGGTTCGAGCCCGGCACGCGCAAGGCATCGCCATAGCTGCACAAAATCACCTCGGGGCGTTGGGCCAGCGCAATGGCTTGGTCTAGCCGCCCCATGGGCAAGACACACACCGGACAGCCCGGTCCGTGAATGAGTTGCACCGAAGGCGGGAGCAAATCGGGCAGGCCGTGGCGGGCAATGGCGTGCGTGTGCCCGCCACAAAACTCCATCAACCGATAAACCCGTCCGGCTTGCACGCGCTGCGCGATGGACTCGGCCAGCCCGCGGGCGAGGGCGGGATCACGGAATTCGTCCACGTATTTCATGGGCTGCTCGCTCGCCAAGCGACCGAAGCCATCAACGCCAGGGTGGCTTGCGCCTCCTCGGGGTCGAGGCGCTCCAAGGCAAAGCCCACGTGCACGATCACGTAGTCGCCCACCGCCAGGTCGTCGATCAATTCGATGGAGACTTGTTGGCGCACGCCTTCGAGTTCCACCCAGGCTTGCTGGTGGGGCAGGATCTCAACCACGCGGGCGGGAACGGCTAAGCACATGGGGTGGGATTGTCGCGCAAGAAGGCTTGCGCGACCCAGGCTTGGCCCAGCGCGATGGCCGCGTCGCCACAGGGCAAGTCGCGCGCTTGAAAGACATCGAGGCCATGGTGGGCGGCCCGTGCGGGCAAGTCCCGCGCCAGGGTGGGGTTGGCCAGACAGCCCCCAGCGAAGACCACCTGGCGCAGGCCCTGCGCCGCGCATGCCGCGATGGCCCAGTCGGCCAAGGCATGGGCCCAGGTGGCTTCAAAGCGGGCGGCGGCAAGGCCCACATCGGGCTCTTGGAGAAGCGCGGCCATGATGCCGCGCCAGTCCAATTCGCCCTCAGCATCGATGCGCCAAGTCTGTGGCCAAGGTTCGGCCGGGCCATGCTGCGCCGCCGCGCGGGAGAGCGCCAGCGCCGCGCCAGGCGTGGTGTGCTCGCCCAAGCCCAGGAGCACGGCGGCGGCATCGAAGAGCCGTCCCAAGCTGCTGGTTTGCGGCCAGCGCTGTGGCTTGGCCAGCAAGTCAGCCACGGCCCGTGCATGGGGCTCGGTGCCTAGGCGCTTCTCGATGGCAGGCGTTTGGCCCAGTGCGTGCAACACCGCGGCGGCCAGCCGCCAAGGCTCTTGCGTAGCGCGGTCCCCACCGACCAAGGGGATACGACGCAAATGCCCCAAGCGCACACAGTGCGCGCCCGCCACGCGCAACAACTCACCGCCCCAAGGCTCCCCATCGCTGCCCAGCCCAAAACCATCGAGGGCCAGCCCCAGCACGGGGCCCGTGAGCCCCCACTCGGCGCACACGGCGGCAATATGGGCGTGGTGGTGCTGCACGGCCAGGGTGCGCACGGCTCGTGTGGCGGCGAGCTGCGCGGCGTGTTGGGTGGAGAAGAAATCGGGGTGGGCATCGTGCGCCACACATTGCAGTGGGGCATCCGTCTCCCGCGCCATCCACTGCAGGCTCTGGTGCACCCACTCGGTGTGCCGCGCGCGCGCCGCCAAGGTGTGTAAATCGCCCAGTTCGGGCGAGAGTTGCCAGTGGGTGCCGTGCCAGGCGCACACGGTGTTGCGCTGGTCCGCCCCCAGCGCCAAAACGGGGGCCCCCAGAGGCGCGACCCGTGGCAGGTTCATGCGCGCACTCGGGCGCGCAACCAGTCCACCCACGCGTCCATGCCGCTGCCCTCGGTGGCCGAGAGTTGGAAGATTTGCACGTCGGGGCGAATCTGGCGCGCGTAGTCAAGCGCGCGCGAGACGTCAAAGCGCACATGCGGGAGCAAATCGCACTTGTTGAGCACCAGCACATCGGCGGCGCGGAACATGTCGGGGTACTTGAGGGGCTTGTCTTCGCCTTCCGTGACCGAAAACACCACCACCTTGTGGTGCTCGCCCAAGTCAAAGGCGGCCGGACACACCAAATTGCCCACGTTCTCGATGAGGAGCACGCCTTCGGGCAAGAGGGGGAGTTGCATCAAGCCTTGATGCACCATGCGTGCGTCCAAATGGCAGCCCTTGCCCGTGTTGATTTGCGTGACCGGCACGCCGGTGGCTTCGATGCGCTCGGCGTCGAGTCGCGTTTGCTGGTCACCCTCGATGACAGCCACGGGCATCGTGCCCTGCAAGCGGCGAATGGTCTCCACCAGCAAGGTGGTTTTACCCGCGCCGGGGCTGGACATCAGGTTGAGGGCGCGCACACCGGCGCGCTGGAGCAGCTGTCGGTTGCGCGCGGCTTGGGCGTCGTTGCTCGCGAGCAGATCGGCCTCTAGGTGCACGAGGCGGCTCTCCCAGCTGGTGTCAGGCAAGGGCGCGGGCATGGCGGGCAGGGGGGTGTGGCATCCGCAAGTGGTACACATGGCAAAACTTCCTATTCAACCCGCAAGTCGAGCAACTGCATGCGGGTCCCGGCTTGGGCCTCCAAGGCGGATTGCTGACAGGCTGGACAGATATCATAAAGAACCTGCATGGCCGCTTCGTGACCGCAGGCGGGGCAGCGGCCATGGCCGGCCTCGATGCGCAGCTTGACTTCGGCGGTTTCGGCGCAGGTACCCCGTAAGGCCTCGGCCAGAGCCCAGCGCAAGGCCTCGGGCTCCACGCAGGAGAGTTCGCCCACCACCAAATGGATCTCCCGCACGCGCGCGAAGCCCTCGCGCACCGCCGCCGCTTCAATGATGTCACGGGCGTTGAGCGCCAGGGAGAGTTCATGCATGCGCGCAGTCCTTGATCTGGCGCAGAAACGGGCGTAGACCGTCGGGCGCACTTAAGGGCAAAATAGACCACAAGAGGCGCGCACCCTCGGCAATCGAGGGCGCGTGCATGGGCAGGACCATCGACAAGGACACCGAGTGGCGAGCGCAGAGTTGGAGGCATTGTTCAAGAGGCACGCACACGATGGTACCCGTCTGGTGCAAGCGCTGCATGATCTACAACAAATGCGTGGCTGGTTGCCCCCCGAGGATCTCGCCAGCCTGGCCCAGGGCTTGGGCTTGACGCTGGCGCAGGTGCAGAGCACCGCGAGCTTTTACAGCTTCTTCTACACCCGTCCAGTGGGCGAGTACCGCATTTTGTTCTCCGACAACATCACCGACCGCATGCTTGGCAGCGAGGCCTTGATGCAGCGCCTGTGTGAGGCCCTGTGGGTCGAGCCCGGCCATGTCTCGGAAGACGGTTTGGTGAGCGTGGACCGCACCTCCTGCACGGGCTTGTGCGAGCAAGGCCCGGCGCTGCTGGTCAACGGCTGGCCCATGGGCCGGGTGGACGCGGCGCGCATCGACGCCATCGCCCAGGCGGTGCGCACGCGCCTGCCCCTGGACCAATGGCCGCGCGCGTGGTTCGAGATCGAGTCGCCCATTCACCGGCGCGATTGGCTGCTCAGCACCACCCCCCCGGCCGGCGCGGCGGTGGAGGCGGCGCTCGCGCGCAGCCCCGAGGCGCAATTGCAGGCAGTGCGCGATTCGGGCTTGCGCGGGCGCGGCGGGGCGGGCTTTGCCACGGGCCAGAAATGGCAGGCGTGTCGCGCGGCCGAGAGCACGACACGCTATGTGGTGTGCAACGCCGACGAGGGCGAGCCCGGCACGTTCAAGGACCGCGTTTTACTCAGCACGCACTTTGACGATGTGATCGACGGCATGTGCGTGGCGGCCTGGGTTTTGGGGGCGCGCCAAGGCTTCCTCTATTTGCGTGCCGAATACCGTCACCTGCTCGCCCCATTGCAAGACCGTTTGGCCGAGCGCCGCGCCCAAGGCCTCTTGGGGGCGGGTGCGTTTGGCGGTCGGCTCGACTTTGACGTCGACATACACCTTGGCGCCGGGGCCTATATTTGTGGCGAGGAATCGGCGCTCATCGAGTCGCTCGAAGGCAAGCCGGGTAAGCCCCGCATCCGCCCGCCCTTTCCCGTGACCCACGGTTACCGGGGGCAACCCACGGTGGTCAACAACGTGGAGACCTTTGCTTGGGTCGCGCGCATCGCGCTCGATGGGGCCGAGGCCTGCCGCGCGCGCGGCACGCCGCAGTCGGCCGGTACCAAGGTCTTGTCCATCTCCGGCGACGTGTCTCGACCGGGGGTATACGAGATCCCCTTTGGCATGACCGTGCGCGAGGTGCTCGCCTTGTGTGGCGGGGAGGGCGCCGCCGCCGTGACCACCGCGGGCGCAGCGGGGCCATGCCTCGCGGCGCACGAGTTTGACCGCCAGATCGCGTTTGAGGATGTGCCCACCGGGGGCTCCATCATGGTCTTTGGCCCCGAGCGCGATTTGTTCGACCTCGCCCGCAATGTGGCGCACTTCTTTGCCCACGAGAGCTGTGGCTTTTGCACCCCTTGTCGGGTGGGCACGGCGGTCAACGCGCGCTTGCTCGACAAACTCGACCGCCATCATGGCTCGCCCTATGACTTGCAGGAAATGGGGCGCATGCACCGCCTGATGCAGGGCGCGAGCCACTGCGGCTTGGGCAACACCGCTAGCCTGCTCCTCCATGACCTGCAGGTGAAATTCCCCGAAGCGTTCACGCGCCGCTTGCACTCGACCGACTACGAACCGGCCTTTGATCTGGATGCGGCCCTCTCGCAAGCCCGCTGGATGACCGGCCGCGACGATCCCGGCGCCCATTTGGGCGACAACCTCAGTGCCCACCTGGGGCAGCCTTGGCCCACGGGCGCTGCCCCGAGTGCGCCAGAAAGCGAACCGACATGAGCGACGCCTTTACCCTCGATGGCCAGCCCGTGCCCTTCACGCCGGGCCAGACGCTGATGCAAGCCGCTCGCGAGGCAGGACACTACATCCCCCACCTCTGCTGGCACCCCGACTTCACAGCGCATGGCTCGTGCAAGCTCTGCACAGTCAAGGTCAATGGCCGCTTCAGCACCGCCTGCACCACGGCGGCGAGCGCGGGCCAGGTGGTGGAAAACCGCAGCCCCGAACTCGACGAAAAGCGCCGGACCCTGCTGCAATTGCTGTTTGTGGAGGGCAACCATTTCTGCCCCTCTTGCGAAAAGAGTGGGGACTGCGTGCTGCAAGCCACGGCCTACGAGATGGGCATGCTCTCGCCGCATTTCGACCATTTCTTCCCCGACCGTCCTGTCGATGCCTCCCACCCCGACGTGCTGCTCGACTTCAACCGCTGCATCCTGTGCGAGCTGTGCGTGCGCGCGAGCAAAGAAGTCGATGGCAAGTCGGTGTTCGCGCTCGCGGGGCGGGGCACCCAATCGCACCTCATCGTCAACAGCCCGAGCGGCCAACTGGCCGATACCGATTTCGCGCTGACGGACCGTGCCGCGCAAGTGTGCCCGGTGGGTGTGATTCTGAAAAAACGCGTGGGTTTTGCCGTGCCCATTGGCGAGCGCACCTATGACCGAGCGCCCATCCGCGTGGTGCAAGTCCCCAACCGCGCCAAGCCCGAGGAGTCCGCATGAACGCCCCCCAACGCAAGTTGCGCGTGGCCACGGTCTCGCTCGCGGGCTGCTTTGGCTGCCACATGTCCTTTCTCGACATCGACGAGCGCTTGTTGCCCCTGCTCGATCACGTTGAATTCGATCGCTCGCCCCTCACCGACATCAAGCATTGCGGCCCATGCGACATCGGTTTGATCGAGGGCGGCGTGTGCAACGCCGAGAATGTGCACGTGTTGCGCGAGTTTCGCGCCCAGTGCAAGGTGCTTGTGGCGCTTGGGGCTTGTGCCGTCAACGGCGGCTTGCCCGCGCAGCGCAACCATCTCCCGCTCGTGGATATCCTGCAAACGGTCTACCGCACCGGCCCGGGTTTGGTGCCGGGCAGTCAGATTCCCA
>JACCED010668149.1_pt1 | contig 11523 bp, 21 predicted proteins | sample 7455021 | NCBI WGS metagenome assembly JACCED01 (sample SAMN15323456, study PRJNA562643) | freshwater metagenome | isolation source: river surface water | place: USA:Blue River Watershed | collected 2017-08-19
ACGCCTCGTGGAAAGAACTGCAAAAGAAGTGGGAAGTTGACGCCGATGCTAAAAAGCGCCAACGTGCCTTGGCTGCTGAGCCCTTGACCTACAAACTCAGCACACCGGTGGGTCGCTCTACCACTACCAATCTCCCCAGCCGTGTCACGCCCGGCGGCTCCACTGCACCTGTTCACAAGGTCTACACTGGCGACAAAGTGCTAGGTATTGCTACCATGCACAAGTCAAACGCCGTACCTGTGTTTCGTGCCGAAGACGCTGTGGAAATTTCCAAGATGCGCCGTGGCTAAAAATCAATCTGTTATTTTATAAGTTTTTTTGAGTAGGAAGATTCCTCAGGAGCAGAAAAATATGCAAGCAGACTTCTATTATTCATTTTTTTATTGGCGCCAAAGCCCTCGTGGCAGTGTAAAGTTTGGCATTACACATCTTCCGTGGGAACGACTGCGAATGCAACAACAAGGAACAGACGAAAATATACAGTTTGATCACCTATGGATATCAAAATCTCGTTTCAGTACATTTGTGTCTATTGTGGAAGATCGATTGAAGGCGCATTTCAAGGAAAAATGTTTGCACAATATTACAAAACGTGCTGGGCATACAGAGTGGTACACCGATGTCAGTCTTAAAGAATTTAAAAAACAACTGTCAGAGATACTAGATGCTTTAAACTCAGATGGATGGCGTCGGGGCGAAATTAAACAAATCAAATTACGAAAACCATATACAGCAACTAAAAGCTCAGAGTGCCCATTTAAGTCTCCGAGTAATAGTAGATTTCACAGCAAACGAGACATAAATGAATGGGCCATGTCTTTTTGGAACAAGCTGCCTTAACAATTGGAGTATTAAATGGATTGGGAAAAACAAGAAACCATGCGACTGCTACAAGGTCGCCCGGGCACTGTGTATCAAGAAAGCACAGACCAAGAAAAAGAAACATTTCGCAAGTGGATCAAAGATGTGCTACGTACTGGTATTACCACTGTGGAGTTTGTGAAAAATGATGGCACCTTACGAACCATGCGGGCCACGCTAGACTACACCCACATACCAGTCACGCCCACAGCCACTGATATCATTTCTGAAAGCGACCGCAAGCCCGTACCGGTCAACAACGAGGTATGCAAGGTTTGGGACGCTGAAGCTGAAGCTTGGCGCAGTTTTAGGTATGATAGAATCAAACGTATTAGCTTGGAGTTGGGATAAGTAAACGTCAATGGCAAAAGAAGAGACTCTTAGTTTAGAAGGCACAGTAGAAGAAGTTCTACCCAACGCTATGTTCCGCGTGATAGTTGACGGTATGGAAAAGCCCGTAATTGGGGTCATTTCCGGTCGCATGCGAATGAACAACATCAAAATACTCATGGGCGATCGAGTGGAAATGGAATTTTCACCCTATGACCTGTCTCGGGGTCGTATTACCCGTCGCAAATAAATACTGTTATGGAAATCCGAGAAACCCTTGATCTCTTAGAAGCAACTACACGCCCAGCAAAACTGGAAACCACTCCTTTGCCCTACAGCGAAAAAGACCTTGACCCTGTACTGAGCAAAAACAACATCATTTATCATTACGAGCATTTGGCCAAAGGCTATGCAAAGCGTTACAACGCAGGAGAAGGCAATGCGGATTTTAATCGTGCTGGCAGTTTTTTACACAATAAGTTCTTCCCTCAGCTTAGGGCTCCTAAAGCCGCCAACAAACCCCGTGGTGCTGTACTCGCGCTGATCGAAGAGCACTTCAAAACTTGGGAAGATTTCAAAGAGCAGTTTGCTGAAACGGCCATGAAAGTTCAAGGATCTGGATGGGTTTATTTGAGCACTGGTGGGGAGATCAAGACCATTGCCAACCATGCAGTTCGCACTGACATTTGCATGATAATTGACTGGTGGGAACATGCCTGGAGCGATTATCAATGGGACAAGCAGGGCTATCTCAACAACATGTGGAAAATCATCAACTGGGACGTTTGCAACGAACGTCTTTGAACCCGTTGCCATAAGTCGATTCAAGCGTGCCAGCTTGAGTTTGGTAAATACACCACTAGGACTTATTCTATGGCACAGCAAATAATCAACACTGGGGATGTTGCCGATGACGGCACAGGCGATCCGCTACGCACAGCATTTACCAAAACAAACGACAATTTTACAGAATTATACGATACTGTAAGTGTGTTTGAAAACGGGGTATTTAAAATGCCCACACTAACTAGCACCCAAATAGCCAATTTGACACCAGTCAATGGTGACATGGTATACAACTCTACCAGCAACAGATTCCAAGGCTACCAAAACGGGGCTTGGGTCAATCTAGTGTAAGAATCTGTGAGAGAATAAAATGGCCCAACCAATTTGGCAAACACCAACTGGAAGCTTGGGAGTAATTCCCGAATCACAGACCTATGTCAATTCTGTAGTGGCCACGGACCCAGATTCTAGCACTGTGGAATATCGTGTTATTGCAGGATTCCTTCCTGATGGAATTCAGTTCTTGAGTAATGGTCGCATTACAGGAATTCCCATAGCAGTTAACGAAAACACTACTAGTAGATTCACAGTGCGAGCTTCGACTCAAACTCTCCCACCAAGAATCGCGGACCGTACATTCAGTCTCACAGTTACTGGCAACAACACACCTGCTTGGGTCACAGCCTCGGGCAGCATTGGTAATTTTTATACCACCAACAAAGTTGATTTTCAATTTGAGTGGACTGACAATGACCCCAGTGACATTGTGGTAGTCACTGTGGCTTCCGGAAGTTTACCTGGTGGTTTGGTATTGAGTACATCAGGACATCTTACTGGACACATACAGCCAGTGACCAACGTTGAAATTTACGGCATTGAAATAACCACTTATGAGTTTTCATTAGAAGTTTCTGATGGTAAAGGTAGTGACTTAAGAACCTTTAGCATGACTGTTTATCCACGGCAAACTCTTGCTGCTGATACCACCTTGATCACTGCTGACAATACCTTTGTCACAGCTGATCAAACACCAACAGTGACACCATTCCTTCTCAATGACACGCCCAGTAACCTTGGCACTTATAGAAGTGACAACTACTATGCTTACAAGTTTATCGGGGAAAATTACGTTGACCCTGACATCAGCTATGCAATCTCAGTAAACAGCGGTTATGGCTTGCCGCCGGGACTGTACCTTGATACCGAAACTGGCTGGTACTATGGATACATTCCTGACCAAGGCGCCACCGAAGTTGAATACAGTTTTAACATTGTTGTGTATCAAAGTACGTTTGTGGGCGACCCTATAAATTGTACCAACACCGCTATAACTACCAATATCATAACTTGCGATGACACTTCGCAAATAAACATTGGGCAGCCCTTGGTGTTTACCGGAACTGGGTTTGGTGGCATTGTTGCCAGCCCCGAACAAATTTATTATGTAAAAACTGTAGAAAGCAGCACTGAGTTTACTGTGAGCTTGTTGCCCAGTTTGGGAACAGCAGTGACATTGACCACCTCCACAGGTACCATGGAAGCCAACTTGGTAGTGGCCAGTGCGCCTTATCCATTCACGCTGACCTTGATTGGTGCAGTGGATGCAGAAGTAACATGGTTAACACCCAGTTACCTTGGTGCAATTGACAACGGCAGTACAAGTTTACTGAAAGTCCAGGCTGTGAACCGCGGTGGACGAGTTTTGGCGTACCGTCTCAAGAGTGGGGCATACAACTTGTTGCCTCAAGGTCTGGAGCTTTTGCCCAGCGGAGATATTGCAGGACGAGTAAGCTTTGATACATTTAGTTTGGATCTCGGACAAACCACTATAGACAAAACTTTTGCAGTTAACAGAAATATTACTTCGTTGGATACAACGTTTGACAGTGTGTTTAATTTTACTGTAAATGCCTACGCTCCTGAACTGATACAACCAATTTACAAAGTAAAAACCATCAACATCATTGATGGCGGCTCAGGGTTTAATTCACTATCCCCACCAATACTGGCATTCAATACACCTATCGGAGCCACTGCTGAACTTGCTCTTGTTGGAACAGTCACTGTTTCTGCCGGTGCCATTACCAGTGTTCAAATTCTCGACGTCGGCAACGGATACACTGACGAAAATCCTGCAACACTGTCGGTGATTCAGGGATTTGGTGGATCAGGCGCAGAGTTTGAAATTGAAATGGAACTGAGCGGCACTAGAGATGTGGTCAGTGTGTTCAAATCTTTCAGCATCAAAGTAGTGAGAAAATACAACGCTCCTGGACAAAACCTGTTGATACGTGCACTGCCTCCGCAGAACGATCGCATTGAAATAGCAGAACTACTGAACAATGATGAAATTTTCCGTCCTGAGTGGATTTATCGTCCCACCGATCCAAACTTTGGTGTAGCAACTGATGTAACTTACATTCATGCGTTTGGACTTTTGCCCGACACCTATCAAACTTATGTTAGCAGTTTATATCTAAACCACTATTTTAAAAATCTAGTGCTGGGCGAAATCAAAACAGCACAAGCCCTGGATGCTGACGGCAATGTTGTATACGAAGTTGTTTACAGTCAGATCATAGACAATTTGGTAAACAATCAAGGGCAAAGTGTGGGCAAAATAGTAAACTTACCTTATCAAATAACCTTGCCCGACGACACTACCACACAACAGGTGTACCCCAACAGCTTGGACAACATGCGTGATCAAGTGATTGATGTAGTGGGACAAATCAGCAACAACGTTCCCATGCCACTGTGGATGACCAGCAAGCAAACAGATGGCACTGTGCTGGGATATACCCCAGCTTGGGTAATGGCTTACACCTTGCCAAATCGCAGTAACGAAATAGCCTATTACTTTGGGCAGCTATTCCAGGGCAATCTCAATGCTATTGATTTTGAAGTTGACAGATATATTATCGATGCAGCTCTAAGTCGCAACTGGAATCCAACTGGATCGTATGTTTCAGGAAACAACGCAGATCCGGAAAACGACATAACAGTTGGACCCGGAACTTGGGACCCGAGCCCAGCTACAATAACCACGTTTGACGTTGACAGTGGCGACCCAACAACATTTGATACCAGCAGTCTACAATTTATTGACCCGGTTGATATGTACAACCCTTCAGACGAATATGATAAATATCTTGTATTTCCCAAAGCAAACATTTTGGTATAAAAGGATAAAAAATGACCAGCGCAATTAACCCAGACAACATTGACGGAGCTTACCCAGTAGCCGGGCAAGACAACAACAGTCAAGGTTTCCGTGACAACTTCACCAACATCATAACCAACTTTGAATACGCCGCAGACGAAATCACTGATTTGCAGTCCAAGGCAGTATTAAAGGCAGCATTGACCGGTACTTCACTTGACAACAACATGAATGACAATCTCATTTATGCTGCTAAAATTCAAGACTTTTCAGCCACAGCAGTGGCCATCACAGGTACCAGTGGTTCTATTGCAGTAAATTATGCAGCCGGTCACTATCAAACAGTTACTACCGCTGCTTCTATTGTGTTGTCATTTACCAATTGGCCAGCTTCAAGCAGCTTTGGTTGGATCAGACTGCAAATCACAGTAACTGACCGCAATCACACTGTGACATTGCCTTCAGCTGCCAGCGTTAACTCACAGGGTATTCAAGGCTTGAATACTTCAACCAATGTGATAGCATTTGCCGCCGCAGGAGTTTACACATTTGAATTTGCTACCAGCAATGCTGGAACCACTATCACTGTAACTGAAGTAAACAAGCGACTACAGCCCTTTAACAACAGCTCAGAAGATCTTGCATCCACTGCTGCTGCCAACTTGGCAGTGACCACCAGTTATTTCTCAACTTCGGCTGCTGAAACAGCAACCTTGGCTGCTGGTGTAAACGGACAAATCAAAACCTTTGCAATGTATGCTGACAGCGGCGACATGGTTATCACTGTTACCAATGCTGCTTGGGGCGGAAGTGGCACCATCACGTTCAGTGCAGTTGGTCAAGCCTGTATATTGCAATACATCAATTCAAAGTGGTTCTGTGTTGGCAACAATGGCGCCAGTTTTGCCTAACCAGTATTGACACAACTGTAAAATTGCTGTATACTTCTGCTAAAGGAGTTGTATGGAACATCCACTAATAGGTGACTTAAATGGGTTGACTCTAGATGAGATCAACACCAAAGTCACCGAACTCAACAAAAAACTAAGAATCGCAACCAGTTCTGGCAATGCGCACCTATGTCATCAACTGAGAATGGCACTAGAAAGCTACAATGCCAAGTACCAAGAAAAATTAAAAGAAACACACGATCAATCGGGCCGCAACTTCGCTGACAAAATTAATATTTCATGAATGTTAGACTACAATACGATTTAGATTTCATGGCAGGTATCTACTATGAAAATCGTTTGCAACTCAATCACTACAATGTTAGCATACAGTTATTGACACAGATTTCAAATTCCACAGAAATCAACATTGCCATGGAACGAACCAAGGCATTTGTGTATGCCGAACTATGCGACACTGTATTTTTTGGACCACAAGACACTGAAAAGGCAGACATGTTTCAAATGATGGGCATGAATGTGACCACATTGCCAGATCAACCAGTTGACCAGATTGTTGGTATCATGTTATACTGCAAGCTCAATGCTGTGATGCAAGGGCGCATGATCATAACAAAACTGGATATACAAAGTTACTTGGGCGACTCAGTTTGGTACAGTCATGATGAAGAAGATGCTGTTGGACTGTTTGCTGAAGATGGCTGGTGGCACAAGGAATCTTGTCAGCACAACAACATTGATACAATTTCGTATACTGACAAAGTTGTCAAGGTAGTCAATCAGGGTTGGCATGAGTATGGATTAGATTGGCCTGAAGCCACACAAGAACATGCTGGCAATACTGTGGTATTTGCAAACTTTAGTAAAAATGAAGATCAACCAGTACAGTGAACAAATCTTCTCAGAAGATGATGTGTGTGACTTGCTGATGCAGGCACATGAACCCCAGTCTCTAGACGGCTTGATTGTGGACAGTTCTGTGAACCTAGAGTCAGCGGCCCAAATGCTAGAGCGTGTTCCACACTTGATTGCCAGCTTGGACCACCGCATGGTCAGTGTGGAAGAATTTGACAAAATAAAGCAAGGCCACTGGTTCATGCCCGACCAATACAAGCAACTGGACATTGCTGAACATGTGATCTCGCTGTGCCAAACTGACGCAGAATTACAGCGTGTGGGGCATGAGCTGCTGTTGTATCAAGAGCGTGGGCTGTTTGATCTCCTGCGCTATTTGAAATACCTAGTGGACCTAATGACCGAGAATCGTTTGATTTGGGGCGTGGGGCGTGGTAGTTCGGTGGCCAGTTATATTCTGTATCTGCTGGGTGTTCATCAAATCAACAGCATGTATTACGAATTAGATCCTGCAGAGTTTTTGCGTTAAATAATTTTTTAGGGGAAAAACATGACCAAACAAACATACAAAACTGCACAAGGCAAGACCATTGACATGGGCAGCTTGGCGCTACAAAATGAAAATGTTCGAGCAGTAGGCAATATGAAAGTCAACGCTCGTGGAGATTTGTTGGACGACAACAATCAAGTGATTCGTACCAAAAATCAAGAATTGACTCAGCAGTACAATCAACAAATTAACAAACAAGGTAGATAATGAAATTAGCGTATTCAGCACACAAGATCAATCGCGACCAACTAAAGCCACTTGGCGATGCTGTGATTGTGAGTGACATGGTATTTGACGAGCGTATTAGTTCGGGTGGTATTGTGTTATTAAACGACAACGGCAAAGGCACAGGCATTCGCCCTCGCTGGGGGCAAGTGTATGCTGTGGGTCCCGATCAGCATGATGTTCAAGTGGGTGAGTGGATCTTGGTTGCTCATGGCCGCTGGACTCGTGGTATCGAAATTGAAGACGAGACCGGCAAGCGAGCCTTGCGCAGAGTCGATCCCAAAGACATCATGATTCAAAGTGACCAACAGCCACAAGATGAAACATTCTCGGATGCTGTTCACATTGACAAAAAACCTGACCACATGTTGCACGTATGATGAAAAACTGGAGCATGGGCGAAATTGAAAGCCAGCTCAAACGCATTCACTGGGCATGTTCAGATCCAAGAATGGACGGTTTTGTCACTTGGGGTTGCAAACAAGACCTATATCGTGTAAAATTCCTAGTAGAAGAACTGCTTGAAAAGTGTCCCACTTACTCTGTAGAAAACCAATGGTTAGAGGAACGGGAAAAACAAAAAGTCTGGGAAACATTAAATCAAACCAAATGAAAGAACCAAATGCCATTTATTACATTAACTAACTCTGCCGAAGCACATCGCGGCAATAAAATTTCTATCAACACTGACATCATTGTTACTGTACATACTCACGTGGCTACAAACGCTGATGGATCCTTGGAGTCCAAAACCATGCTGTATTGTCCACCACACGGAAATTGGGAAGTGTCTGAGTCTCTTGACAATGTGATAGAAAAACTCAATGAACTCACAAAAGTTTCACAATGAAATGCACTACCTGTAACCGAGAGTACACACCCGAGTGTGATTACAACCAAGGGCGCTGCCCACATCATCCCCCTATGCTTAATATTCAACCCAAGGACACCAGTCGAGGCCATTTTTATGTCAGCCTGGTCAAGAGCATTGTACGTATCGGTGCCGGGGGATGCTTGATCTACGGTAACTTATTCTTTGCTGGCTTCTTGCTGATTTTTGCAGAAATTTTAGGTATAGTTGAGGAAATGGTATGAGTGGAAAAGGCGATAAGCCAAGGCCATTTAGTGTAAGCCAAGAAAAATTTTCGTCAAACTGGGAAACTATTTTTGGCAAAAATAAAAAAGGAAATTATCGTTGCTGGTGCTATCGATGCAATGAGAATTATGTGCCACTAGGCGAAGCATTTCCTTATGTATTGACACGCATGATTGTGTGCCCCGAATGTGGAAACAAACGTTGTCCCAAATCAACAGACCACAACTTGGCTTGCACCAATTCAAACGATCCCGGTCAACCTGGCAGCAGATACTGATGAATCAACAAATCCAAGAAATCATAAAACAAGTGGGCACTGACGTAAGCGGCAAATGGATCAGCGTAGATCGTGCCGAAAAGTTTGCTCAGTTAGTAATTGAACAGTATAATAAAGAGCTTAAAGAATCTCGACGAGAAATTAAATCTCAGCTAGGCTACAGCAGAGTTGGATTGAGAAACATATGAAATTAATTAGCAGGCGCATAAAAGCAAATCCTGATACCTTTGCTCCAGAAATGGAAATAGTATTGACTTTGCCAATGGAACTGGCCGTGGATACTCTTGTTCACATGACTGAGGAAGAATTCAAAAATAAACTTGGTCGAGATTTGTTTGAGTTGTTAAGGACAAAAGAATGAAAGAACTTTGGGTAGAAAAATATCGACCAAAAACAGCAGATGGGTATGTTTTTGTTGACGACACACAGCGCGAGCAGGTGCAAAACTGGATTCGGGATGGCAGCATCCCACACTTGATGTTGTCAGGGTCAGCGGGCACAGGAAAAACCACACTGGCCAAGATGCTGATTAACGAACTGGGCGTGGATGAATATGATGTCATGTATGCCAATGGATCCAAAGAAGCTCGCAAGGTTGAGTGGGTGGACAAGTTGATCTCGTTCTGTCAAACCATGCCGTTTGGCAAGTTCAAGATTGTGCTAATTGATGAAGCTGACTACATGAACCCAAATTCAGTACAGCCAGCTTTGCGTAACTTGATGGAAGACTACTCACAATCAGTGCGCTTTGTTCTCACTTGCAACTATCCCCACAAGATCATTGCACCCATTCACAGTCGCTGTCAAGGTTTTCACATTGTCAAAACAGATCACACTGAATTCACTGCTAGAGTGGCCACAGTGCTGGTAAACGAGGGTGTGGAGTTTGATCTAGATGTGCTGGACAGCTATGTCAAGGCCACTTATCCCGACATGCGCAAATGCTTGAACTTGTTGCAACTCAATTCCAGTTCTGGCAAATTGTCTGCACCATCTGACAGCGACAAGAGTGTTAGGGACTGGAAACTGGACTGTGTGGACTTGTTCAAGCATGGTAAAATTCGCGAAGCCAGAACACTGTTGTGCCAATCCAGTTCAGCAGAAGAAGCAGAAGAAGTGTTCCGTTGGATGTACGACAACGTGGAATTGTTTGGAAAAAATCTTGAGCAACAGGACCGAGCCATTGTTATTATTCGCAACGGCTTGGTCAATAACAACGCTGTGGCAGACACAGAAATTAACCTCAGTGCCACACTGATTGAATTGAGTCAACTATAATGAGATACCTGATTTTAACATACTACACCAAGCCCGACGGCAAGGTAGACGAGGCCATGTCTGTGTCTCGCAATTTAAAAACTCGTGATATTCAAACAGCCAATGTTATCTTGGATTTTCGCAAGCTTGAAGTGGTCAAGTGCAGCATGGGCGGTGTTGCTGTGGAACGAAACTTCAACCGCATTGTGGAATACTACTATCAGCACTATGAAAATGTAATTTCCCGATTGTTTGCTGAAAACGGCTACGAAGTTGAAATGGTCAAACCGGAAGAAGCCAAAGTTGAAGAACCAAGTAATCCTAGTTGATTGTGATGGCGTGTTGTTGGACTGGGAGTCTGCATTTGACACCTGGATGAGTCATCGCGGTTATCGGATCAATCCCGGCGGTCAAAGTGAATATGTCATGAGTCGCCGCTATCCCATACCAAAGCATCAAGCCATTGAGTTGATCCGAACATTCAATGAATCCGCAGCCATTGGGTATCTCAAGCCCTTGCGTGATGCAGCGTGGTATGTGCGCAGACTGCATGAAGAGCATGGCTATGTGTTCCATTGCATAACCAGCCTGAGTCGGGATCCAAATGCTGTGCGTTTGCGTGAAATGAACTTGCATGATGTGTTTGGCAAGTGTGCTTTTGAAGAAATCGTTTGTCTTGGCACAGGTGATGACAAAGATAGTGCATTGGAACCTTACAGAGATACTGGGCTCTATTGGATTGAGGACAAGCCCGAAAATGCTGACGTAGGACACCGCTTGGGCCTACGCAGCATATTAATAGAACACGGGCACAATGCAGATCATCAGTGCCCGTATCCCATAGTTAAAAATTGGCGGGAAATCTACGCAATAATCACCTCCTAGTCAGCGTAGAGTTTCAACACAGATCCAATTATCTTATGACGTTGAACGTCACGACCTTCCAGCTGACACACAAAAATTCCACTGGTTGGATTGCGAGATAAACGGTCACAGAGATCCAACAAGCCATTGTCGCCAAAGCGTCTATCTGCTTGTTCCACATCTCCAGTAATCACTATCTTGCTATTGGTCCCTATACGTGTCATGAGCATCTTTGCCTGTGCTGGTGTTGCATTTTGCATTTCGTCAGCAATAATCCACGAGTTTTTAAAGGTTCGGCCGCGCATGAATGCCAGGGGCGCAATCTCCACAACCTGATCTTCTATCATG
>JACCED011330594.1_pt1 | contig 11522 bp, 8 predicted proteins | sample 7455021 | NCBI WGS metagenome assembly JACCED01 (sample SAMN15323456, study PRJNA562643) | freshwater metagenome | isolation source: river surface water | place: USA:Blue River Watershed | collected 2017-08-19
CTGCTCGGACCGCCGGGTGCCGGCAAAGGCACGCAGGCGGCGTTCATCAAAGAACGTTTCGGCATTCCGCAAATCTCCACCGGCGACATGCTGCGCGCGGCCGTGAAGGCCGGCACGCCGCTGGGCCTGGCGGCCAAGAAGGTCATGGACTCGGGCGCGCTGGTCAGCGACGACATCATCATCGGCCTGGTCAAGGAGCGCATCACGCAGGCCGACTGCGCCAACGGCTTCCTCTTCGACGGATTCCCCCGCACCATCCCGCAGGCCGAAGCCATGCGCGAGGCCGGCGTGAAGCTGGACTACGTGCTCGAGATCGACGTGCCCTTCGACGCCATCATCGAGCGCATGAGCGGCCGCCGTTCGCACCCGGCCTCGGGCCGCACCTACCACGTGAAGTTCAACCCGCCCAAGGTGGCCGGCGTCGACGACGTGACCGGCGAGCCCCTGGTACAGCGCGACGACGACAAGGAAGACACGGTCAAGAAGCGCCTGGACGTCTACGCCTCGCAGACCCGTCCGCTGGTCGACTACTACGCCCACTGGGCCAAGAGCGATGCGGCGGGCGCCCCCAAGTACCGCGCCATCAGCGGCATGGGCACCGTCGAGGAAATCACCGCCCGCGCGCTGGGCGCCCTCGCCAGCTGAAGGCCACGCGACCCACATGAAAAGGCGCCCGAGGGCGCCTTTTTCAATGGCGTGCCAACGCTCAGGAAGATTCGAGCATCAGCGCCAGTTGCAGGGCCACCCGCGCCTTGACCGGGGACAGGCCCGGGGCCGCCTCGATCGCATCGCTGGAATGGGCCAGCACCTGCCCCAGGGCGCAGCGGCTCGACCGCAGCACCTGCACCCCGGATTGCCGGGCCCGCAGGAGCGCTGCCTCCAGGTCCCGGGACAAGGTGCCGTTGCCCGTGCCCGCGGCCACCAGCGCGCGCACGCCGCTGGCCGCGAGCGCATCGACCACCGCGCCGCTGGCGCCCGCGTGATTGAGGACGATCTCCACCCGGGGCCAGGCCTCCGGCGCGAGGCGGGCCACCGCCGCAGCAAGCGCAGGGGCCTGTCCGTCCTGCGGCAGGGGCCAGGGCCGCAGCAGGCGCACCCGGCCCTCTTCCACCAGGCCCAGCGGGCCGGCCTCGCCACTGGAAAAGGCGTCGAGGCGATAGGGATGGACCTTGGCCACCTCGAGCGGGCCGTGGACCTGACCCGCGCAGACCGCCACGACGCCCCGGGCGCCCTCGCTGCAGGCCACTGCCACCGCATCGGCCAGGTTCTGGGGACCATCCGGCGCGAGCGCGTCGGCCGGCCGCATGGCGCAGGTGAGGACCACCGGCTTGGCGGGCGCCAGCACGCGGTGCAGGAAATAGGCGGTCTCCTCCAGCGTGTCGGTGCCATGGGTGATGACCAGGCCCTGGACATCGTCCTGCGCCAGCCAGTGGGCGCAGCGGGCCGCGAGCGCCTGCCAGACCGCAGGGCCCATGTCCTTGCTGTCCACCTGGGCGACCTGCTCGGCGAGCAGCGGCAGACCGCGGAGCGAGGGGATGGCCTGCACCAGCTGCTCGACCCCGACCTGGGCCGCCTGATAACCCAGGTGGCCGCCGGGGACGGCCCCTGTTCCAGCGGCCCCTGGCGTGTCTGCAGCCGCGGCGGGCGCGAGCCCCGCGATCGTGCCGCCCGTGCCCAAAACCACGATTTTTTTGCCCACCACTTGCACTTCCCGAAAAACTGGTTAAAAATACAGGTACTGGATATCGAAACAGTAATCCACTGCTTCACCGATCCAGGAACTCGCGGACAGCCGCAACGGCAATTGTGCTCGGGCTCACGCCCTGCCAGTCACCTGCCCGGCCAGCCGCCTCAGGAGCCCCACGCATGATCGAGACGCCCAAGCTCACGGCCCGCCAGCAACAGATTCTGGACCTGATCCAAAGCGCCATCGCGCGTACCGGCGCGCCGCCCACCCGTGCGGAAATCGCCTCTGAACTCGGCTTCAAGTCGGCTAACGCCGCCGAGGAGCACCTGCAGGCACTGGCCCGCAAGGGCGTGATCGAACTGGTCAGCGGCACCTCCCGCGGCATCCGCCTGCGCGGTGACGCCCTGCGCTCCATCAACGAGTCGCGGGTCAAGCAGTTCTCCCTGCCCCTGCAAAGCCTGGCCCAGCTGGCCCTGCCTCTGGTGGGCCGGGGCGCGGCAGGCGCGCGCATCCTGGCCCAGGAGCATGTGGACCAGACCTACTTCGTCGAGGGCAGCCTGTTCCAGCGCCGCCCCGACTACCTGCTCAAGGTGCGTGGCATGTCCATGCGCGACGCCGGCATCATGGACGGCGACCTGCTCGCGGTCCAGGCCACCAAGGACGCCAAGAACGGCCAGATCGTCGTCGCCCGGCTGGGTGACGAGGTCACCGTCAAGCGCTTCAAGCGCAACCGCGAGCTGATCGAACTGCACCCCGAGAACCCCGACTACCCCACCATCGTGGTCGAGCCGGGCGAGCCCTTCGAGATCGAGGGCCTGGCGGTGGGCCTCATCCGCAACACCATGCTGATGTAAGCCCCTCCCCTTCACTTTCATCAGGCGCCACACAGGTGGCGGGCGTATGGCCAGAGAGGCCATCACCCTGGGCGGCGCCTTTCTTCCTGCAAATCCTGCCTGTGTCCAACCCTTTCTGATTCGTTCGAGGACTTCACATGGCAATCGCACTCCCTCTCATCGTCGAGCTGTTCCACTCCCTGGACCGCGCGGTCCAGTGGCTCTCCGGCGGCGACGCCGACTCCGGCGCGTCCGGGCGCTCCACGGGCCAGGGCAGCCAGGGTGGCCGCCAGGCTCGCGAGCCCCAGGGCGGCCAGGGTTCTGGCAATGCACAGCGCCTGTGCCTGCCCAGCCACTCCCCGACCCAGGGTGCCCGTCAATGGGGTGGCCCGCTGCGCCTGCACCCGGGGCGTCGCGTCTACCGCGCCCTGCAACTGCCCCACTGACCGGCCCACACTCACGTTCATCTCCGGCGCCCCCTCCCCGCGAGCAAGGGGGCCAGCCCGGACATGCATCGGCATAGCCGAGGCTCAAAGTGCGCATGTGATCAAGGCACAATTGCCTGCATGAACATCGTGATCCTCGACGACTACCAGGATGCGGTCCGCAAGCTCAATTGCGCCGCCAAGCTGGAGGCCTATCCGGCCAAGGTCTACACCAACACGGTCAAGGGGATTGGCCAGCTGTCCGTGCGTCTGCGTGACGCGGATGTGATCGTCCTCATCCGGGAGCGCACCCAGATCAGCCGGCAGCTGATCGAGAAGCTTCCCCGCCTGAAGCTGATTGCGCAGACTGGCCGCGTGGGCCCGCATGTGGACGTCCAGGCCTGCACCGAGCGCGGCATCGTGGTCACCGAAGGCGTGGGCTCGCCAGTCGCACCGGCCGAGCTGACCTGGGCCCTGGTCATGGCCGCGATGCGTCGCCTGCCGCAGTACATCAGCACGCTCAAGCACGGTGCCTGGCAGCAGTCCGGCATGAAGGCCGCGTCGATGCCGGTGAACTTCGGCCTCGGCCAGGTGCTGCGCGGGAAGACGCTGGGCCTGTGGGGCTATGGCCGCATCGGTCAGATGGTCGCCGGCTACGGCAAGGCCTTCGGCATGCAGGTGATGGTCTGGGGCAGCCAGGACTCCCGCAACCGCGCAGTGGCGGATGGCCATATCGCCGCCTCCACCCGCGAGGCGTTCTTCAGCGAATCCGACGTGCTGAGCCTGCATCTGCGGCTCAACGAGCAGACCACTGGCATCGTCACCCTGGAAGACCTGAGCCGCATGAGGCCCACCTCCCTCCTGGTCAACACCTCCAGAGCGGAGCTGCTCGAGCCCGATGCGCTCATCGCCGCGCTCAACCGCGGCCGCCCCGGCATGGCCGCGATCGATGTGTTCGAAAGCGAGCCCATCCTGCAGGGCCATGCCCTCCTCCGCCTCGAGAACTGCATCTGCACGCCACACATCGGCTACGTCGAACAGGAGTCCTACGAGCTCTACTTCGGGGCCGCCTTCGACAACGTGGTGAACTTCATCCAGGGACAGCCGAGCAACGTGGTCAACCCGGCGGCGCTGCAGGTCCGGCGCTGAAGCGCTGGCGGAGCGCCCCGCGGGTCACACCCCTCAGCCGGTGCGCTGGCGCGGCGACGGATCGGCCTTTGGGTCGGTCGATTCCTGCGCTTTCAGCTCCAGCGGCTCCAGCTCAAAGTTGAGCAGGGTATCCAGGCCCTGTGCGAACCTCGCCTGGGACTCGGGGTCACGTGGACCTTTCTCGCGCGTGGGGTCCGGCGCAGCCGCCGGCTGGGCCAGCACCTCCTCGAGGTCAAAGTCCAGGTCGCGCGCGAGGCGCTGACTCGAAACCGGCAGGCTCCCGAGGGCGCGCGCGGCCGCAGACACAGGGGCAACATTCCCGACGGGCACCACCCCGGCACCGCCCACATTCCCCGCAAGGCCAACAGGCTCCGGCGTCTTGGCCGCATGCAGGACCTGGTGCAGGAAAAGCAGGTCACGATAGGCCTGGAGACCCAGCGGCTTCCCCTTCTCGTCGGTCGGCCTTCTGAAGATGGCCGCGTCGATCACCTTCTGGACCTCCGGCTCGGGCCAGGTCGCCTGGATCCGGGCAAGCAGCTCCGGGTGGGCTTCCAGGTCGTCATGGTCCGCGTCGAAGGCTTCGAAGGCCGGAACCTGGGCATTGAACAGCCACTCGAAATCACGGCGCAACTGGTCGTAGGCCTCCTTGCGGCCGAGCTTGTGCTGGATCTCCATCAGGTCCAGCCAGGCCAAGGCGCTGGACTGGGGATGGATCTGGATATGGTTCTGCAGGACCTCGATCGCTCGGTCGTAGTCACCCAGCGAAACGAAGAAATCCGCCTCCTGCTGGATGTCGTTCAGCTCATGGGTGCTGAGGTGCAGCGGTTCGGGCAGACGGGCATTCATCGACGCCAGGTTGCGTGTCATGCCATCGGCCTGACCGGTCCCGAGCGGTGTGGAACCGGGCATGCCCTCCGGTGTGGCGGGCTCCGGCTCGCTGGCGGGTGGCGTCGGGCCCGGGGACTCGATCAACGCATCGCCCCGAGGTTCGATGCCCTCCGGACGCGTGGCCTCCCCCGGCATCGCCGGACGCTGGGGCGTACGAATCACGGCGGCGGAACGGTCGGCGAGCGAGGAGAAACGGCCGGGGGCCGGTTCACCGCCCCGGGACCTCCGCCACGTCAGGGCGGCGAGCAGCAGGGACAGGGCCGACACGGCGCCCAGGCCGAGCACCAGCGGATTGGCATAACGCTCCCGCTCGGCCTCCACCGCGCGCGCGCGCAATTCGGCGGTCACAACACGGCTGTTCTGCAGCGCCTCCTGGAGCTTGCGGATCTCCGCCTCCAGGGCCTGGGTGCGGGCCGCATCGGCCGGGCTGCTTGCGTCCGCGGAAGCCGGGGCCAGCGGCGCGCCAGCGGCCGTCGTGCTCCGCGCCGCCGAAGCCGGCCCGGTGCCTGCTGCGGCGCCACCGGGTACTGCTGCAGCCACGCCCTGCGAAGCGGGAGAGCCAGCCCCCTGCAAGCGGATGTCGAGCGGGTCGAGCCGCAGGCGGGGCCGCTCGGTCACAGGCGCAGCGGGCGCAGGTGCAGCGGTGGGGGGCGTGGTACGAGGCCGGGTCGGACGGCTCGCGATGGCGGCGGCAGGCGCTGCGGTGCTGGCAGCCGGCCCTTCGGACGTGACGCTGGCACCTCCGGGCGGGACACTGGCGGTCCCTCCGGTCCCGCTCGTTGAGGCGCCACCCGCCAGGCCTGTCGGGCCTCCGGCCTCCGGATCCGCACCGAAGGCTCTTGCGCCGTCCACCAGCAGCGGCGCAGCAGCCAGGACCGGCGTCCGGTCGCCGGCCGGCTCGTCCGCCAGCAGCACGAAGCGGCGGGTGAGCTTCTGCGCGCACCCGACCCGCAGCTGCAGGGAGACGAAGGGCTCATCCAGCGGCGCGCTGGCCCGCACGCGGACCAGCACGTTGTCGCCCGAGCCGCTCACCTGGAGGTTGATCAGTCGCGGGCTGACCCGGGACTCGCCATAGTTCACCTCCACCTCCGGGCACAGGTCTGCCGGATCCATGCCCGGGTCGAGCGCGACCGGCACCAGGACTTCCAGCGGGCGGCCGAGCACCGCCTGTCCCTGCTGGCGGCCGATGGTCAGCGCCGAACCGGTGCCCGTCACGCAGAGCAGTGAAACCAGGCCCAGACAGTGCAGTAGACGGATATTGCTCATCGTTTTGGCCATTCTTGCACAACAGAGTACTTCTGTGTCAATTTTCTGACGTAAGGAATCGGCCGCTTGCCACTGGCCAACGCCCCCGTCCGCCCCAGCGTCGCGGGGGTGACGCGGGCCCCTCCGCCCGGCCGGGCCACCTGAAAGTCCCCGCCGATAATTCTTTCCATGCAAGCCAAATACGACACGGATTTCAAGGTGGTTGCCGTCATCGGCGCAGGGGCCATGGGCCGGGGAATTGCCCAGCTGGCCGCCCAGGCCGGCTGTCAGGTCCGCCTGTTCGACCAGCAGGCCGGAGCGGTGGACGCCGCCCGCCAGGCCATCGGGTCCCAATGGGACCGGATGCAGGAAAAGGGCAAGCTGGACGCAGCCGAGGTCGGTGCGCTCAAGGGCCGGCTGCAGGGGGCAGACAGCCTGGAGGCCCTGGCCGGCAGCGACCTGGCCATCGAGGCCATCGTCGAGCGACTGGACGTCAAGCGCCAGCTCTTCGCCTCCCTCGAGCCCATCCTGGGTCCGGACGCGGTCCTGGCCAGCAACACCTCCTCGCTGTCCATCACCGCCCTGGGCGCGGGCGTACAAAAGCCGGAGCGCCTGGCCGGCCTGCATTTCTTCAACCCGGTACCGCTGATGAAGGTGGTCGAGGTCATTCCCGGCCTGCGCACCGAGGCCGCCGTCTGCGAGCGCCTCGCCAAGCTGGTGAAGGCCATGGGCCACACCCCGGTGCGCGCCCAGGACACGCCCGGCTTCATCGTCAACCACGCCGGCCGCGCCTACAACACAGAGGCCCTGCGCATCGTGGGCGAGGGCATTGCCGACTTCGCCACCGTCGACCGCATCCTGCGTGACCAGGTGGGCTTCCGCCTCGGCCCCTTCGAGCTGATGGACCTCACCGCGCTCGACGTTTCGCAGCCGGTGATGGAGTCGATCTACCACCAGTACTACGAGGAGCCGCGCTACCGCCCCAGCGTGATCGCCGCCCAGCGCCTGGCGGGCGGTGTCCTCGGCCGCAAGACCGGCGCCGGCTTCTACCGCTACCAGGACAACCAGGCCCAGGTGCCGCCCGAGCCGGCCGCGCCCCAGGTGGCCGAGATCCCGCCGGTGTGGGTGTCGCCGCGCGCCGCCCGCCGCGCCGAGCTGCTGCAGCTGCTCAAGGACCTGGGCGCCCAGATCGAGACCGGCGCCTCGCCGTCCATGAACGCCCTGACCCTGGTGGCGCCCCTGGGCTTCGACGTGACCACCGTGGCCGTGGTCGACCGGCACGACCCGGCGCGCACCGTGGGCATCGACCTGCTGGTGGAAGACGCCGCCACCCGCCGCCGGGTGCTGGCCACCAACCCCGCCACCCGCAGCGACATGCGCGACGCCGCGCACGCCCTGTTCGCCCGCGACGGCAAGCCGGTGAGCGTGATCCGCGACTCCGGCGGCTTCGTGACCCAGCGCGTGGTGGCCAGCATCGTCAACCTGGCCACCGACATTTGCCAGCAGGGCATCTGCACCCCGGCCGACCTGGAAACCGCAGTGACGCTGGGCCTGGGCTACCCCCTGGGCCCGCTGGCGATGGGCGACCGCTGGGGCGGCGCCAGCATCCTCGAGGTGCTGTTCAACATGCAGACCGTCTACGGCGACACCCGCTACCGCCCCAGCCCCTGGCTGCGCCGCCGCGCCGCCATCGGCCTCTCGCTGCGCCACGAAGAGGCCTGATCCATGCCCGCCGAACTCAAAAGCAGCGCCCAGGGCCAGACCCTGGTGCTCACCATCTCCAACCCGGAGCACCGCAACGCCCTGGGCCCGGAGATCTACGCCGCCGGCGTGGAGGCGCTGTCCGTGGCGGAGACCGCGCCCGATGTGCGCAGCGTGGTCATCACCGGCGAGGGCGCGATGTTCTGCGCCGGCGGGCAGCTGCAGCGGCTGCAGGCCAACCGGCAGCAGCCGCCCTCGGTGCAGGCCGAATCCATCGAGGGCCTGCACGCCTGGGTCGAGGCGATCCGCACCTGCCCCAAGCCGGTGATCGCCGCGGTCGAGGGCGCGGCCGCCGGCGCCGGCTTCTCGCTGGCCCTGGCCTGCGACTTCCTGGTCGCGGCCGAGAACGCGGTCTTCGTCATGGCCTACGCCAACATCGCGCTCTCGCCCGATGGCGGCGGCAGCTGGAGCCTGTCACGCGCCCTGCCCCGGTCCCTGGCGACCGAGCTGCTCATGACCGGCGACAAGATCGGCGCGCAGCGCCTGCGCGAACTGGGCGTGGTCAACCTGGCCACCACCCCGGGCACGGCCCTGGCCCAGGCCCTGGCGCTGGCCGAGCGCCTCAACGCCAGGGCGCCGAACGCCCTGGCCAGCATCAAGGAACTGGTCAACGAGGCCACCGTGAGCAATCTGCACGACCAGCTCTCGCGCGAGCGCGACCACTTCGTGCGCAACCTCCACCACCGCAACGCGGGCATTGCGATCGAGGCCTTCCTCGCCAAGCAGATCCCGCGCTTCGACTGAGCGCCCCTCCGCTGCGAGGGAGGCGCCGGTCCCGCAGGCGACAATCGCGGCTGATTCAGTCGCTGACATGACAGACCATGGATGAACCCATTCTTACCATCGAGGAACGAGAGGCGATCAACACGGGCCGCTGGTTCAGCACCCTGTCGCCTTCCCTCCGACACGACATATTTCGATGCGCCTACGTCAAGCGCTTCAGGGACGGCGAGCTGATCGTCGCCCGGGGCGACACCGCCGAGGAATGGACTGCCTGCGCCAAGGGCGCGGTGCGGGTGTCGTCGACTTCAATCACCGGCAAGCAGATCACCTTCACCTACGTCGAGCCGGGCATCTGGTTCGGGGACATCTCCATCTTCGACGGGGATGCGCGCACGCACGACGCCTATGCGCATGGCGAGACCTCGATCCTGTGCGTGGCCAAGGCCGACTTCCACAAGATCCTCGCCCAGCACGTCGAGCTGTACGACGCGCTGCTGCGCCTGCAGGCGCGGCGCAGCCGGCAGCTGTTCGGCCTGATCGAGGACCTCAACACCCTGCCCCTGCGCGCGCGCCTGGCCAAGCAGCTGCTGCACCTGGTGCGCAGCTACGGCGTGGCCAGCCTGTCCGACGGCACCGAGATCCGCATCGGCCTGCAGCTGGCGCAGGAAGAACTCGCGCAGCTCCTGGGTGCTTCTCGTCAGCGGGTCAACCAGGAGCTCAAGGCCATGGAGCGCGAGAACGCGATCCGCATCGAGCCCGGCGGCCTGGTGGTCCGGGACCGGCCGGCGCTGATGCGCATCGTCGAAGCCGACAGCGACCGGGCCTGACATCCACCTCCCCGACGGAGCGCCCCCCGACATGAGCACCGATTTCTCCGCCTTCGAGGGCACCCGCCCCGTCTCCGACAAGCACGCCTTCGACACCGGCGCGCTCGCGGCCTGGCTGCGCGAGCAGCTGCCCGGCTTCGAGGGGCCGCTCACGGTCGAAATGTTCAAGGGCGGGCAGTCCAACCCCACCTACAAGCTGCTCACGCCCGGCCGCGCCTACGTGATGCGGGCCAAGCCCGGCCCGGTGGCCAGGCTGCTGCCCTCGGCCCATGCCATTGAGCGCGAGTTCAAGGTGATGCGGGGCCTGGCCGGCACTGGGGTGCCGGTGCCCGAGATGCTGTGCCTGTGCGAGGACGAGTCCGTCATCGGACGCGCCTTCTACCTGATGGAGTTCAAGCAGGGCCGGGTGCTGTGGGACCAGTCGCTCCCGGGCATGACCCCGGCCGAGCGCGGCGAGATCTATGACGAGATGAACCGGGTGATCGCCGCCCTGCACACCGTCGACTTCGCCGCCCGGGGCCTGGCCGACTACGGCAAGCCGGGCAGCTACTTCGAACGGCAGATCGGCCGCTGGACCAAGCAGTACCTGGCGTCCGTCACCGAGCCCATTCCCGAGATGGACCGCCTGATCGAGTGGCTGCCGGCGCACATGCCCGCCAGCGCCCGCGACGAGGCCTGTGTGTCCATCGTCCACGGCGACTTCCGCCTGGACAACCTGATGTTCCACCCCACCGAGCCGAAAGTGATCGCGGTGCTCGATTGGGAGCTCTCGACCCTGGGCCACCCGCTGGCCGACTTCAGCTACCACTGCATGTCCTGGCACATCCCGCCGGGTCAGTTCCGCGGCATCGGCGGGCTGGACCTGAAGGCGCTGGGCATCCCCTCCGAGTCCGACTACATCCGCCGCTGGTGCGAACGCACCGGCATCGCCACCCCCGAAGCGCTGGCCCAGGACTGGAACTTCTACCTGGCCTACAACCTGTTCCGCCTGGCCGGCATCCTGCAAGGCATTGCCAAGCGCGCCCTGGACGGCACCGCCTCCAGCGCCCAGGCCGCCAGCGCGGGCGCAGGCGCGCGGGGCCTGGCCGAGATGGCCTGGGGTTTCGCCCAGCGAAGCCGCTGAAGCACGGCCACACCCAAGAATCACACGAGAGAGAAAGAAAGAGAGACACCATGGACTTCGAGTACTCCGACCGCACCAAGGACTTCCAGGCTCGCCTGCTCAGGTTCATGGACGACCACATCTATCCCAACGAGAAGACCTACGCCGAGCAGATGGCGGCCCACACCGCCGCCGGCAACCGCTGGCAGCCGCTACCCCTGATCGAGGAACTCAAGGAAAAGGCCAAGAAGGCCGGCCTGTGGAACCTGTGGCTGCCGGCGGACACCGCCGAGATTGCTGGCGTCGAGGGCGCGGGCCTGACCAACCAGGAGTACGCGCCCCTGGCCGAGACCATGGGCCGCGTGGTCTGGGCGTCCGAGGTGTTCAACTGCAGCGCCCCCGACACCGGCAACATGGAGACCATCGCCCGCTACGGCAACGAGCAGCAGCGCCGCCAATGGCTGCTGCCCCTGCTGCGCGGCGAGATCCGCTCGGCATTCGCGATGACCGAGCCCGAGGTCGCCTCCTCCGACGCCACCAACATCTGCACCCGCATCGAGCGCCAGGGCGACGAGTACGTGAGCAACGGGCACAAGTGGTGGATCTCCGGCGCCGCCGACCCGCGCTGCAGGATCTTCATCGTCATGGGCAAGACCGATCCCGAGGCGCCCAAGCACTCTCAGCAAAGCATGATCCTGGTGCCCGCCGACACCCCCGGCATCCGCATCGTGCGCCCGCTGCCGGTGTTCGGCTACGACGACGCGCCCCACGGCCATGCCGAGATGTACTTCGAAAACGTGCGCGTGCCGGCCGAGAACATCCTGCTGGGTGAAGGCCGCGGCTTCGAGATCGCCCAGGGCCGCCTGGGCCCGGGCCGCATCC
>JACCED010197012.1_pt1 | contig 11519 bp, 10 predicted proteins | sample 7455021 | NCBI WGS metagenome assembly JACCED01 (sample SAMN15323456, study PRJNA562643) | freshwater metagenome | isolation source: river surface water | place: USA:Blue River Watershed | collected 2017-08-19
GGTATATATCTATATAATGTTAAATCAGATTTACCATTATTATCTTTGATACTTTGAATATTCAAATAATTATATATATTTTCACATAAATATATCTCTCCTAAATTCAAATTTCCCTCACATAATTTATAGTCATGTAATCTTGGATTTAATCCCAAAATTGTAAAAAAACGATAAAATGCTTCCAACTTATCTTTTGAACTTACTGTTGTTAAATCATAACTTAACCACTTTGTATTCATATATATCTTGAACTCATCCTTTGTCATTCTCTTCTTTTTAAATAAACCATTAAATATATCCCTGTATGTTCTATATTGTAATTCATCCATATTTTCTGTTAAAGTTTCATTACCTTTAACCTTTTTAACCCGTTTCTTAATTATTATTCTCTCTGGTACCATATTGGTATTAATTGAATTCATTCTCTCGTGTCTCTTTATTCTCTTATTTTTACCCCTTGTATTTTCAATTTCTTATATATTTTTTTTCATATTTTTTATTTTAATCTTTTTACGTTTACCATATATATTATATACGTAAAATATATAAAAAAAACTGATTTTTTTATTTAAAAGTCAATAATTCTTTTATTTAATTATAAAATTAAAAAAATGATCTTTTATTTGATATTTGTATTGTTCATCGTTTTTAGTAAAGGATTTGATTTCTCTGAACAAAAAAAATCTGTTCAAAAAATATCATTCAATCCTGGTAAAATATATGATTTAGAAGAACATAGTTCAAATCAAAATATACAAGCTTTGAAAAAACTTGAATTATTAAAAAACAATGATTTAGACAGTATTTTAAATATATATTTTGAAGAAATTGATAAAAATCTTGATCAATTCCTTAAATACAATCCTACTTCATTTGTTATTTCTTACCCTAGTTTAATGCACTGTTATTCAACTTATTACAACAAAGAAAGACCTTCTAAAGATATACCTAAACATCAAGAAGTAATTACATTCTTTCAGGAACTTCCAAGTGATCTTAAAATATTATATAAAAATGAATCTTATTCATTATATAAGTCAAGGGATGAAAGTCTTGGATTAAATAATAAATTGGTTGAACTTAATCTAGCACCTAATGATTGTTTTCCTATTTACCAAATTACAGGAGTAAATACTCCTATATATGAAACATTATTGATATTTGAAAGTCAAAATATTAACTTTAAACAAATCATTCAGAACAAATTTAAAAATGCAAAAAACATTTATTTTGAAAACTATTTTGTCCTGATTGTTATTTAATTTTTTTATTAAATATCATATTTTATAAAACAACACCATAATGGTAATACATATCAAATTTAATAATTCGCGGGAGCGGCCAGCGGCCGCTGCGGATCGCAGATCCGCACAAGTGATGATCTGTCTTTTGCGTTGCAAAAGCAGCTTTTTCACTTTGTGAAAAACCTGTGATGGCGATAGCCCCACTGATCGAGGCTAATAATTTTTACATTAAAAACTTTCTTTTTCCAGTGAACGGCTTTTGCATGTCCGCGCAAGCGGCGGCCATGACAACAAAGTTGTGGTCTTTTAAGAAAAAAGGGGTTCTCCACTGATCGAGGCTAATATATTTTAATAAATCCACGTCCCTAATAATTTTTTTTTACGTAAAATATATAAAATTGATATTTTTATATAAAAGACAATAATTCTTTTATTTAATTATAAAATTAAAAAAAATGAAAAAAAATATACCCAATCAAAAAAATAAAATATGGTATAATAAAGTTTATCAAAAATGATAATTAACGTTTTTACACCTGAAGAATGTCAGGAGATTATGCGTCTTTCTGATGGTTATTTTGATAAACAGCGTGCTCGGCATCCTGATTCGTTACAGGTCTATTATGACAGAGTGAAGAATCTTGTAGTTTCTTATATGACATCTAACGGCATCACTATGTCAGAATCTAGCGATACTAAGTTTATGATTGTGACAACTAGTACAGAGGCCGCTAAAAAGTGGCATTATGATGATGTCACCATTCTTAATTTTATTATCAATATTCAAGGAGAAGGAACCAAAGTTCTCATTAATGATAATATTGAAATATTACCTATTGGATATGGATGTATGATAGTTGGTGACCAAGGTTATACAATGTGCGGATTAAAACCAGTTTTGCATTGTGCTCCTCTTGTAGATTTAAATAGATGTGTAATGAAGTTTGTGATTATTCCTAATGATCATATTACAAGAGATATTTCTGGTCCTTCAGTTTGCGAATATAATTCTGAGAAATACAAAAAAAGAGAATTTGAATTGAAGACTATGCTTGAAGATGAACTTAAAATAATTAAATCATTTTAAAACTATTTTAGAAAATCCGTTGATTTTCTAAAATATAATTTATAAAAATAAATATTATATACATTTAATATTTTAACATGTTTTTCACATGGTGAAAAACTTTTTGCTCCACAAAAGACATGTAAAAACATAAATGTATTAATAAATCAATAAAAGATACCTGATTTTAGTACTATTTTTTTATCATTGTATAATATATTATTTTGAAAAATAAAAATAATATAAAAAAGAATACCTAAATAAATATATAATTAAAAATGGAAAATTTATTAGAAACAACAACAAATGAAGATCAATTAACAAAGAGAGTGTTATGTGATTATAGTTTATTAGATCAAAATATAATGAAGTTAAAAAAACAAATTGTACTTGATCAATTAGAGATATTAAGATTAACCGGTGTATCTATTATTTTCGAAAATCAGGAAAACATCGCTTATCGTGTTGTATCCACTTTCAAAAATAGAAAAATTATTAATATTATGGTTGTTTCTAAAACACAATCTGGAAAAACCGGATCCATGTGTGCAACTATCAAAAAATATCTTGAAGATAGCAGTAATTTAATACCAATTGAAAATATTTATATTATAACTGGTTTATCATCTGTTGAATGGAAAGAACAAACTAAAGAAAGAATGCCCGAAAGTATTCAAAACCGCGTCTTTCATAGATGCGAATTACCTAATACTTTTGTTGATGAAATTATGCATAAAAAGAATATATTAATTATTATGGACGAGATTCAAGTTGCAGCCAAAAAAGATCAAACTATTTATATTACTTTTGAAAAAGCTGGTTTATTAAATAAGAATAAATTATATGAAAATGACATTAAAATACTTGAATACACTGCAACACCCGATGGTACAATTTATGATTTAATGAGGTGGAAAGATTGTTCTGAAAAAATATTAGGTGAAGTCGGTGAAGGATATGTAAGTTCTTTTGATTTATTAGCTAGAGGTCGTGTTAAACAATATAAAGAATTATGTGGTTATGATAAAGATACTAAACAAACGAATCCTATAGTTTTTGAAAATATTATGGAGATTAAATTAGATATTGATAATTATGATCGACCAAGATACCATATTATCAGAACTAAAACTGGTTATGATCAAGACAGAACAATAGAAAATTTTATGAGAATATTTGATCCTAATGAATATGATTTTGTAAAATATGATAAAGATAGTGATATTATTGATATTAATCAACAATTAATTATTCAACCAGAAAGACATACTTTTATATTTATAAAAGAGATGTTAAGATGTGCTAAAACTATTAAAAAGAGACATATAGGTATTTTATATGAAAGATACACAGTTGATGTCGATGATTCCGGAATTATTCAAGGTTTATTAGGTCGTGATACAGGATATGATAATAATGGTCACAGTATTATATATACAAATATTGAAAGTATAATCAAATATGAACATTTATGGAACAGCCAATTTGAAGATAATTCAATAAGATGGAATTCAAAAACAACTAAATTTGCTAATAGAGTTTTACAAGGAGGTAATACATTTAATGATCCAACTAATTATGATAATTTTTCAGTGAGCAGTGAAGATACACCTAAAAGTCAAGAAGAACAACCTATTATTAGAAAATTTAGAACATATGATGAAGCTATGGATTATTTTAGAAAAGAATTAAAACCTAAATTAGGAGGAAGAGCAAATGGTCCCCAAAAACCTCCAACTAATAATGAAGGCTTTTATATGTCAAATATTCGTTCCGTTGAAAAAGTATATTCTTGTGATGAAATGAGATCTCAGAGAAAACAAGGTATTAGTAATAAAAGTAAAAATAACAGATATAGATTATATCCATGTTATGAAGATGTAAATGATATTAACACTATTCAATGGTGGTTTTATCACTATTAAATTATAAACTTTTTTTTATAAAAATATTAAAATTATAAAATTTAATATTATATCAATATTATAAAAAACAGTACCATTATGGTAATAAATACTAAAATTAGCTATATTCGCGGGGAGCGACCAGCGGCCGCACAAGTGATGATCTGTCTTTTGCGTTGCAAAAGCAGCTTTTTCACTTCGTGAAAAACCTGTGAGGGCGATAGCCCCACTGACGGGACCATAAAGGTCCCATTGGCAAGCTTCGCTTGCCGACCGAGGCTAATCATTTTGTGTATTAAAAACTAATTCTTTGTTCCTTGAATATAAATTATTTTTTTGTTATTTTTCTTTTCTTTGTTGTTTTTCTTTTTTTACCACCTTCTAGGTTATTTTTTACTTTATTATAATGTGCTAAATACATTTTCTTAGTGTATGGTGAATAACATAAACCAAGTACATTTCTCCAAAAATTATCATTATTTAATACTTCTGCATTAAACTTATTTTCATTACTATATTTTTTTTTATCTTTTATTAATGTTGATACAACATATTTATCTTTAATATCATATTTTGGATCTTTGTTAGTTTCGTTAGTAAAGTTAATAAATAAAAACTTAAACTTATCTAAATTATTAAAACGTTCGTTTTTATTTCTTTCAATTTTATTATTAGCTGTCATAAAAGAATGTTCTTTTTTTTCTGGGAAAACCTGTGTCACCTGAGGATCTTTACCTAATAAAATACCATTTTTATTAATATTATATATTTCTCTATATGCATCCGCATTTTTAGGTGGTGAATATAATATATTTACATTTTCTGGAACATCCTGGTCTTCACTAACAATGATTTGCTTTCCATGGTTATCTAAAACATTTTGTCCACTTCCATTTTTTTTTATTTCAAATTTATATGTATTAATTATATGTTTTCTAATATAATTTCCATGACATGCTATAGCTATTTTTATATATTTTTTTTCTGGATTCTTTTTTAAAACAATATTTATAAGTTTTGGTAAAATTTTTTCAATAAAATTATCATAACTATTCATTTGTGGAGGTTCAAAATAATTAGAAGTCCAATTTGATTCATTGATATTATTGACGTTTCTGTTTGATTCAGGATTTTTTGATAAATAAACAAGTTTTATATTTTTATCAACAGGAAAGATTTCTTGTAAATTTGATGTTAAATATTGCTTAAATTCATTAAATCTCTCTTTATTTTCATTAGGTGGAAAAGGATCTACTTCGTCTTTTAAATGAAATAAATTATTTGATTCAAATTCAGAAATATAAGGACATACATACAATTTTGATAATAAAGAATTGTTAGAATTCAATAAATTATTATAAAATAAAATATATGCTGTTTCCATTGTTCTAATTAATTGAGAACAAGCTATCAAATCTGGTTTATATTCTTCTCTATAAAAATCACTATTATAAACATTGTATAAATGAGAAATACCAAAATTTGATAAATGAGGATCTTTATAACTTATATTTTCTGGCTCAAAATTTACTTCATTACTCATATTTTTTGTTAATTTCCCACTTTTATACATTTTCTGTGTATAAGCTAATAAATTGGAACAAGATATACCATGTCTAATCCATGTTAATTCAACTTTAATATTATCATTATTCATATTTTTATATATTTACTATTATATAATTATATTTTTTTATTATATTTATTAAAAATACCGATTTTTTATAAAATATATTTTATCCTTTATAACACAAATTAAAAATATAAAATATATTTAGATCAATAATGAATAATGAATACAAATATGTTTTCAATAATATTATCAATTGTGTTCTTCCTAAATTAAAAAATAAAAACACAAAAAATTTATTAAAAAATAATTATATATCTAGTATTATTGATTTGTATTTTTTATATTTTGATTTAAGAAATATCATAATTATTAATTTACCTAAAAATAACAAAATAAAAAAATTAGGATTTCATGTTAAAAAACTTAAATCTAAACATACCATTGTTTATATAATCGGAAATCCTAAAATGAATATAAACAAATTTGAAAAAATATCAAAAAATTATAAAAAAATATATGGTAAAAATATCATCAATCATAAAATAGGAAAAAATACTGCTATTGAATTAGGTTATTTTCACACTAATATTATAAAATTAAATTCTAATAATAATGAAATAAAATCACTTTTGTTTTTATTTACATTTAATAAAAAAATAATAACTAATAATATTTTTGGACCTCAATCTATCCACAAAAAAATATCTATGTTTGATAAAAAAAATATTACCAAAAAAACTAAATATATGAATTTATTATTATCAAAAATAAATCCTAAATTTAAAATTAAATATATTATTAAATAAATTTTTATTTACTCTTATCCATACATTTATAAAAACTTTTCTGTGCCTTTTTATAGTCCTTATCTATTTTCTTCAATTCATTTGATTCAAAATATTTTATAAAATATTTTATTTCTTTATCAAACTTTTTACCACACTTTTTCTGTTCTTCTTTATCCTCTATTTTACCACATTTTTTATTCATCTTCTTTAATAACTTAATATATTCATCCCATTCTTTTCCTAATTTTTTAGCCGTTTTATCATATTCAGCTTTCTTCTCTATACACCCCCTATTCTTTATCTCTCTTTTATAACACTTATTTACTTCCTTTTTCATTTGTAAATGTTTCTTTCCAATTGCCGTTTTATAATACTTCTTATCTTCTTCATTATAACATTTTGTCTTCTCTTTTTGATCTGTTATTTTACCACATTTTTTAAATTGTGAATTTATCTTTTTATCTAGCATTTTTGATAAAATATCTCTGTCTTTTTTACATAATTCCTGTGACAATTTATTTCCCATCTTTATATCTACTTTAGATATATTTGTTTTATCAAAAAAATATCAATTAAACCATACTTATAACATCCATCTTCTTTATTATAACCTTTTTCCCACTTTCATTTATAAACTTACCATTTGTAAAATTACCACTCTTTTTTAATTCACCCGTTTCATCATATTCATTACACATTCCCTCAAATTTATGATCTTTATAATTATGTTCTTTCTTTAAAATTCCCGATTCAAACCACTCTCTACATAATCCACTAAATTTATTTTTCATATAATTATATTCTCTCAAAAGAATACCTGATTCAGACCATTCTTTACATAATCCATTGAATCTACCCTTTTCAAAATTATATTCTCTCAATAATATACCACTATCCCAATCTCTTTTTCTATAAACTCCATTTAATTTATTTTTTAAATATGACACTTCTTCAACTAATATACCTTTTAGATTATATATCTTATAATTACCATTCAATTCTTTTATTTGATTTTCCCAATATATTCTTGGATATTTCATAAAAATATCTTTAGTTATTATACCATTATAAAACCATTGTCTATATAAATCATCATATTGATTATTTAATATACGACATTCATTTGATTCACTATTTTTTGTATATGGTACTAAATTATCTAATTTATCAAAAACTGCTTCAAATTTATTACCTGATCTATCTATAACATGAATATCCTCGTGAACATCTCCATAATAATCCATAAATTCCGTCTTTACTAAACACATATCCAAATCTTTATACCAAGTTTTATAAATTCTTCTATCACCTTTTTTATTATCTATTAGTAAATAACCATCGGTATCCCATTTTTTTTCATAAACATTTGGTACCATTTCTGATTCTAAAACTCCATTTGGATACCATTCTTTTATAGGACTAGTATAATTTATATATCTTTCCCTATATTTTTCATAATAACCTATACGAAATGATTCATATTTTAATGTACCATCATTATAATAATTTCTAACTACATACTTCCTAATATCTTTACAATCCTGTTGAGGACTTTCTAATGATAAAAATAGTTTTTCATATATCAAATTTCCATTAATATCCATTTGTTTAATACTTAAAAAAAGATATCCTTTTTGAACAAATTCTATTTTTAATCCATCTTTATCAATAAATTCTAATGTTTTTATTGGAAGTTCTAAACTTTCATTAACCATATTATTATCATAATTTAATGTTTTATCAAAAAAAAGATTATAACAATCATGACAAAAAAAATAAATTGGACCTGATAAAACATAATCTGAAGTTCGGTCATTAAAAGTGACTTCAAAAGATTGGTGACAATGAGTACATATTTCAATATCTTCCATTTTATAATTTATATTAATTTTATTTATTTATTAATTAATTTTATTTTATATAAAAATAAAATATTAAAAATTAATAAAATATGTCTATATCTATATGATTATCAATATGATCATTGTTTCCCCATGAGTTTGTTATTATTCTAACTTGTGATAAAGGATTTTTTAAACATGGTTTGTTATCAAAACTTTCATAAATTGGAGATCTGAAAAAATTAGACATACGGTCATAATGTTCAGGACACATTAATTTAAATGAATATTTTTCTATATTTTTAATTGGAAAATTAAATACATATTCACCTATTTTTCTGTTTTCTTCAAGTTGTTTATTTGTCATTAATAATATAAAATATTCAACATTTTCACATTCTAAATATGAATCTTTTCTTGCATTAAGAACCTCTATTGTCTTGTTTGTCATATTTGTTCTATTTTGTTTTTTTTGTTCATAATAATTATTTATCTCATCCATAAAATAATTGTTTTTATTCATTTTTATATAATAATTTATTTTATATATTTTAATGTAAATATTAATTTTATTCAATTTTTTTTGTTTACGTATATAATTTATAAAGAGTTGATATATTAATTTTAATTTATTATTGATATGTGATAAAGATAATTAAGATTTATTGTTGAAAAAAGAAAAAAGATTAATCAAATAATCCGTCTTCAATGAAAATTTTTATGTATTCTACCAGATCTTCCCAAAAAAACTTTGATGATTCTTTAGTAATTCTGTTATTAGATAGTAAATATGATAATACATCTAAACTTTTATTTTCATTATACATGAAAAATATATAGTCAACACATTCATTTATACAAACATTGTATTTCTTTTGAATTAATTCAAAATTTTCTGAATAACTTCTGTTCGTTAAACTTTTCTTTAGCATCTGTCGATGAATTCTAAAACAAATTGTTAATGTTAATTCATTTTTTAATAAATCAAACATTCCAATTGGTTTTGGACTTTCTTTCATCTTCAAATGAGCTCGTTTTTTGAACAAAAAATAACGATATTTTTCGAGTAAATTTACAAATTGATCAAGTTTATTCCTGAATAATTCGTCGATTTCATGTGAATAAGTAATTCTATTAATACGATTATTCATAGTATTACATTCATCACATGCTAAAACAAAACGGTTATCCTTAATAGATACTACATAGTTTACACCTGAATAGTCACCTAAATTAACCGTTCCATTATTTTTGTTAGCTAAAAGACACGACAATTTTCTAGTATCATTTAATTCATTTTCGATAATTCTTAATTCGTCTTGATTTCCTAATGAAGTATTTATAGATAAATAACTGGTTCCTGAAAAAATTTCAAATTCAAATATTATATCTCGTATACTATTCCAATCTGGTTCATTACTAGAACTATCAATTTTTTCACGATTTACACCATATAAATATACATCAGGTTCTTTATATGGAATTGCTGATTCATCATCTTCAATAATTGTTTTATGGGTTTTAAATTGAACATTTGTACCTTCAACTTGCACGTTCATGAATTTTTCATAAATCATAAGAAGTTCCAAAAATTCATTCAAAATACCATTTAAATAATCATTAATGACAACTTTTAAATTAAATTCATAATTTAATCCTTCACATCTCCATTTAAAAAAATCGTCTTCTAAGGTTAATTCAGAAATAACTCCATATTTTTCAGAATTAACTAAACGTATGGTTCCATTTCTTCCTGCGAGAACAAATTTTGTATATTCAATATAATCAATATCCATATCTAATAATAATTCAAATTTAATTAAATAATTCTTATTTAAACTTTCAATTTCTATATAAATAAACCTTATTAATTTTGCCTTCTCAATAGTCAAATTTCTATGATTTATTATATTGTCATAATAATCAACAAAAAAAACTCTTGGTCGGGTCATCTTAATATTGTAATTAGCTAAAAAACTGTGGTCAATATATCAACTATAATTTACACATAAATAAAAAAATTTCTATCCACTTTTTACTGTCAGTTTTTTGGTTTTTTAGCATTTACGTTTATAATAATTCAATTGTTTTATTTATTTTTAATATACTTAAAATAATTATTATATTTATTAAAAAATAATGAGTTTTTTACAATTAATTACTTTTGGACCCCAAGATTTACACTTAACCGGACATATTAGTGCACGTGAGGGATATGAACAAGATTATTTAAATAATAATTCTCAAATATCTCCTTTAAATAGAAGTAAAGATTATGATGATAATAACACAATGAATTTGGCAATAACTCTTCGAAATGGTTATGATAGTGCAGATGATGACGATAGTGTTAATTATGTTGAATCACGTGAATATGATCATGAAATGATTGATTTTAATAATTTAGAATCAAAAACTATTGAAAATAAAGAAATAAAAGAATGTTCTATTTGTTGTGACAAACAAACAGATATAATAACCGAATGTCATCATAAATTTTGTAAAATCTGTATAGAAAAATGGTGTAATTTAAAAAATAAGAAATATTGTCCATGTTGTCGTAATGATTTGTCTCAAAATAAAATATTTTCTATTTTATTAAAATAAAATATACATATATTTTAGTATAATTACAATGGATTCTAAGAAAAAGTCACATAAATCTAATAAATTGGGTAAATCAGGTAAATTTTTAAGAAATGAAAAAAATTATATTAAACGTGGTATATATGAAAATAATAATAATGGATTTAATGAAAATAATAATACAACTAATAATGAAGATCCTTTTAAAAATAGTTATAATTTAAATAAATTATTTAGTTCACAAAACACCAATTGTACTATTAATTTAAAAAATCCTAATTATTTTAAATTTAATATGAATGAGAATATAAATAAAGAATTGCAAAAAAATCCCAATTATTTTAAATTTAATATGAATGAGAATATAAATAAACAATTGCAAAAAAATATTTTAAATTATGAACCTAAAGAAAAATTAAAAAGATTTTTAGAAGAAGATTTAGTTAAATACAATTTACCAACAAAAATTTGTAGTGGAAAAAAATCGAATGAATATTTTTTAAGTGCTCATGGA
>JACCED010614807.1_pt1 | contig 11519 bp, 13 predicted proteins | sample 7455021 | NCBI WGS metagenome assembly JACCED01 (sample SAMN15323456, study PRJNA562643) | freshwater metagenome | isolation source: river surface water | place: USA:Blue River Watershed | collected 2017-08-19
ATCGTCCTCGTCGTCTGAAACGAAGTCCTCATCGATGTCCTCGTCGTCGTCCTCGGATTCTGAGAAGTCCTGATGCCATGACTGTGCAGACTTCACGCTTGTCCCAAGAACTTGATCCGAAATGCTTGGAATCTTTACACTCCTCAGAAACTGTCCAGCGTCGCTCTCTTCATCGGACGACCCCTTGTCGCTCTCTTCATCGTCCGACTCATCGTCGCTATCCTCTGCCATCGGACGAACAACAAAATCAACAGAGTCGCCGAGGACATCACGTACGTTCTCTCCCGCATTGTTGCGTTCGTCAAGCAGACTGTTGCGAGCATGATACAAAACATTTCCAACATCAAGATGCCCCAGTTTTGCCGCAATCATCAACAGGTTGTTGCCTGTTTTGCTGTCCTTGTAGCCGAGGTCGGGCCTGGGTGTGTAAGGGGAAAACGCAAGGTCTTTTACTTCATCAAAATCGTCGTCTCTGATTGCCTTCAAAAGCTCTTGTGTCAGTTGATGCACATTCATTTATGACAAGGGAGTTTTAGTTTGGTAACATTGCAGCAAGCTGGTCGGGTGAAATAATCGGGATGCCGAGATCCACGGCCTTCTTCAGCTTGACAGTTCCTTCGGAAGGATTCGTCGTGACCACGTGGGTTGTCTTCTTGGTGACAGACGCCTGAACTTCGCCTCCAACAGATACCACTTTCTGCTCCAGGACGGTCGAGCGGAACCCAGTGAAGACGACCTTAATGTCAAGACGTGCAGAAGACGACGGTCCTGCCGTCAAAGGTGCCTCGTCCACTGTGATGAATTGGGAGAGGTCCGTGTAAAACCTGCGGAACTCCTCGATCTTTGGAACAAACTGCATCGCAGTCTTGGTCGAAAAGCCCTCCAAGTCGGCGACCTGCTCGACTGTCACATCCTGTGTGAGCATGTCGGGGAAGGCATCCGTGAGGCGTTTGCACTTCTTGGCACCAAATCCGACTCCAAAGATCGTGCTGGCAGCCATGAGCTTGTACAAGGGAGCCGTCTTGACGGACCGAAGGCTGTCGATGATTTTTGAAGCGGACGCAACACCGAATCCAGAAAGCTTCTCCAGCTGCTCTCTCTTGACATTCAAAATGCTGAAAAGTGTCCTGAACCCTGCGTCGAACAGTTTGGTCACGATGCCCTCATTGACGAACGGAATCTCGAGCGTCACAAAAAAGTGGACTACCTTGCGTTTCTCCACATCCTCCGACTCTTCATCGTCCGGTAGATAGATATCCACGCCCGTCTCCGTCCACTTGAACTTGTCCGGGAGGGTCCCTGTATCCGATATTTTAAGGCCGCGTGTGATGTAGGGAATCACCTTGCCACTGCCAACAACCTCAACTTTGGCACCAGGGCCAATCTTGTTGTCGATAATGTACTTGGCATTGAAGCCGGTCGCCTGACGAATGATAACACCGTCACATTTGACAGGCACAAGGCACACAAGAGGGTTGTAGAATCCATGACGGCTGAGATTCCACTCCACATTGGTGACGGATGTGACGACCTTCTCGTTGTCATCGTTGGTCTTGAATGCAAACGCATACTCAGGGTTTCCTTCTGTGTTGCGGGTGTAAGGCATATTGGAATAGACAACAATGCCGTCGATTTCAAAGATGGACTGGTCGGCCATTCTTCTGAGAATCGTGAGAAGCGACCCGTTGTCAATTTCCCTGACAGAGGTAGACTTCACGACAGTGAACTCAAACTCATTCAGAAGTTCAAGCTGTTCCGAAAGAGGAAGACCCTGGCCATCGGAAGAGATGACCTCATATGCAACGAAACGGATGTCGCGTATACCTGGCTTGATTGTCTTTGCATTGACGATACCTGAAACCATGTTACGGGCGTTGGAATACTCCTTATTGTGTTTCGCAAAGTCATCCTTGGCAACAAGAAGTTCTCCTCGGATGGCCACGTCGACAAGAGCAGTCTTCGGGATACCCTGGATATGGTCTCGGATGAACGTAATGTCCGCACCGACCGCGCCATCTCCACGCGTGAACATCCTCATGAGACCCATCGAATCATACGTGATGAGGCAACTAACGCCGTCCAGCTTCTCGGTGCATACGTATGTAAACGACCGATTGCGGTTGCACCAGCGATCAATCTCAGCGTCGTCCTTCAGTTTGGTCATCGACCCCAGCCAGAAAGGAAGAGAGACTTTGACAACGTCGTCCCGAACTTTCGAACCGACCTTGGACTTGACGTCCGCTGACAGCATATTGGCATAGCCGCGAATGACATCGTACACAAAGTCAGGACACTTGGATGTTCCATTATAGTACGTGTCGTCGAGGTAGGCGACAATCTCCTTGCACTGCAAAGGAGAGATGGTCTTCAGGTAGGCGTGAATGTCACCCTCCGTTTTGAGTTTGGACAATCTCTCCACAACTCTTTGCATGTCAAATAATAAATGATTATCGGACTCTCTTTCTGTAACTGGGTCGGAAACAAGCTTCAGCAGGCCAAGTCGGAACTACAGGCGAAGCAGAAAAATGTGGAAGGCTTTCAGGATGCCAAGGAGGATCGCAAGGTGGACATGATGGAGGGCGCACAGTACGGACTCATCTTTGTCGTCTACATGATCTCAGTTGCTCTTCTGATTATGGAGATCATGCTGATGGTCTACTCTCTTCAGCTCGCCATTCGCTGCTCCAAGCCTGGTATGAATCGTGTCGCGCACGTGTCCATGGCCTTCTTCTTCACCTTCCCTTATGTTCTCATGTCGCTGTTTTTCAGCAAATGCGATGCTCTATAAACAATTCATATCACGAGTGTGATACGAATTAATGACTGGAATAAATGACAACGCCAAAGTCAAACGCAGCCTCCATGTGGTGGGTTGTCGTCATTATGATTATCCTTGTTGCCGGGGTGTACAAGTCGTGTAGTTCGGAGCCTTACGGATCGTTCATTGAACACGCTTCCGTCGATGACTGTCTGAACTTCCTGACCGCGATCGACAGTCCTTATGCAAACGATGCTCAAGATGTTTTGTATCTCGGAATTCCTGGTGCTCTTCCTTCTATGCACGAAAAGCCGCAGGAGTGTCTCGATTATTGGAGCACAATGTGAGATTGATACATCAACGGAAGTCTGCTGACATAAAGACTGAACCGTATCTTTTTTGCTTGGGGTCGATAGCAGCCATCGCTGTTGCCAGACTCGTCTTAAGCTCGTTGTAGCACTCTTCGACATATCCAGGTACACTTGCCACTGGCACATCTGATCTGTGGTCCGATACACTGACTGTTACGCCACCATTTCGACTGACGGAAATGGTCACATCGGGACTGGGCTTTTTCTGTGCGGAGAACATTTCTTTGGACATGACACAAGTTTAGACCGGGTCGCACAACTTAGTTTGCTTCAAAGAATGAGACATCGGAAAGGTAGTCGCCTGTCTCTGTCACCATAGGGATGTCCCAAAAGGTGTCCACAAAGGCTCTCAGCTTTTGTTGAGATGACCATATATGACCCTTTCCCAGAACTGCATGGCGATCCTTTCTGGAGCGGAGGGGTGTTTCAGAGTCGTTCAGGTGGATAAGTTTGACACAGTCCATACCGCACGCCTCATCCACTTTGCGCCGGAAGACAGCAGGATCCGACCAGTCTGTTACGCCGGATGCGAACGTGTGGCATGTGTCGATGCAAACTCCTACACGCGGACGGACACCAGGATCGAGTCGATTGAGAATGCTCTGGAGATGCGGGAGATCGTTTGGCAGGGTGTTTCCTTGGCCGGCGCTGTTCTCAAGGAGCAACGTCCCCAAGTTCGACGTGTTCAAATACAGGTTGTTGATGGTCTCGGCAACCTTGTCAAGGCCCTGCTGAAGATCTTTGGAGCTTCCAGGATGAACGATGACGCCTCCACATTTACATCCCATTTTGAATGCAGTGTTCAGTTCTGTAACGAGGCCTCGATGACACTTTTCAATCACCTCAGGATTGCAAAGGCTGAAACAATACGGGGCGTGCACAAACATGGTTGCGTCCTTTGAAGCACATGCAGCGATGTCCGCTGCTGAAACGAGCCGGCGCGAATAGCTCTGAGGAGACCCCAGGAAGACCTGGAAGGACGGCATGCCGACAGCTGCAGCTTGATCGAATGTCTCCACCAGTGTGGGAAGAATGGGAACATGCGATCCAAAACGGTTCATGGACTATTATCTGACATACGGACACGTGCCTTAAAACTACTCATCTAAGGAATGGCATCTCAGAATTAGTCACAAAAACATGACCACAGCAGCAAGCTCGAATATGGAAGATATACATTACACAAGAATGCGATACGAATGCAGTATGAGAAAAGTAATGGCAGATTTTGAAGACGCCAAACTGACGTTTGAGATGAAAAATACGACACGGTCTTACGTCTATCAAAACCAGAAAGACGACGCAAAAACGATTTCAGAGATGCTCAGGTCTCCAAACGTTTCTGTTGTATCTGTTCGCAAAGCGACGCAGGTCGGTGCGAGCGGAATGATGGTGCAACTTGCAACCAACCTTTGTACAGGGTCATTGTCAGAGGCTCTTGTCAATAACAACGTTTCCGAGATGAGGAAACACTACCAATACAACAATGTTTTCTTCGTCACTGGAATGTCCAACGCCTCGTGGGTGAAAGCGTACAAAGAGTACCTTCCTCAGTGTTTCAGGGACAACGTCTTTCATCTTCCTACTCTGAAAGACATGACGGTTCCTGAGAGGGATTTCGTTATTCTGCTCGACGAGATGGATGTCGCAACACAAAAGGACCAGACTATTCACACAAAACTTCGACACATCTGGAGCGTGTCCGAGATGACCTCTCGCAACATCAAAGTGGTGGCAATCAGTGCTACGTCCCAGCAGGAAGATTGGTATCTCCATAAGTGGAAGTCCGACATCCACAAAGCTGTAACCATGACCATTCCTCCCGAGTACTGCGGTGTTGACATGTATATGGATATGGAACTCTTCCATATGTCTTGGCAGCTTCGCACAGACGATGACGTTCGGCGCCTACTGGTGTCTCACATGGAACGTTTCGGTTCGGCCGACCCTCGCTACCTTCTGGTGCGAGTGACTCAAAAGAAAGACGACGCCATCAAAAGGATCGCCCACGAGCTTGGAATGAAAGTGTTATTCTACAATTCTGACGCAAAGTCCAATGCTGGAAACGATGATCATCTTGGCCATGATGACTTTGACAAACTCGGAGATACGGTACTCACTTGTCACACTGTTGTGTGCATACGTGGAATGTTGAGAAGGGCCAACAATGTACATGACGCCTTGTGGGTGAAGATCGGAACATTATTCGAAGCACCCGATTCCAATGCAAGCGCCACAAACCAAGGTCTTCCTGGCAGGTATACTGGGTATCGGCGCCATCTTCTCGTGGGGTCGTTCAAGCCTGCTTTCATCTTCTGCAACATGGATCATATCCGTAATTGGATTCGATGGTTCTCCGGAGAGAATGTCAAAATCTTCAAGAAAGAATCTATCTTCCAACCATCTGCAGTTGGTGTTGAGGACCATGGTACAAGACCCCCCGCCAGAAGCCCTGCGTCGTGTCCGATCGTCACCATCAAAAACTGTCCTGTTCCTTACGGCAAGGTTACCGCTGCCGCACATCGAGCTAAATTGATCGACTTTGTCTTGTCCCAAAGACCGGAACTCACAACTACTACATATCCCAACTTCCATATCAAATGTTGGAACATCGATACCGAGGAAAAGCTCAGAAAGTGGTACATCCGAGACATGTCATCAAGTGTCAATCTGGACGAAAAAGAGATTGTCAGCGACGTCATCCTTCTCTATCATAACACTGTCGGATGTAATGAAGTTCTCATTTCCCCATGGCGCGGCTCAGTTCATTCTCGAGATACGTAAATTGATTCTACAATGTTGCAACGCATGTTTTCACTAAGGGGTGCAGTAGGCATCGAGAAGCTTGATGAGCATGTCGGAAGCAATGTGAGAGCACAAGTATCCGCCGACGACGTCCATCTCGTGTCTCTGGATGGTGTCCTTGATCTCTGCCATGTTGTCCACAAGAATCTTGAGGCGTTCGCAACGGTCTGTGTCGTGGAGGCGGACACGAGTGATGTTTTCCTTTGCAAGTTCCACGATGACTTCGGCAACCGATTTGACATCCTTGAGTGCATCAAACTTGCATTCGATCGAGATGTCACGGCCCTCCGACCGGACTGCCACCGGACTATTGAAAATGTCGAAAGCAAACAAAGGCATTCCAGGGCGACCACGGATCTCAAAGCGAACACCACGAGCGATGGTCGCTGTCAGAGACACAATGTCTCCGTCATAGATGTTGTTCCTCAAAAAGTCCTCAAGGGAATCCAATGTGTCATTGTGGCTCGTAGCTGTGATCTCCCACATCTTTCGAATTGTTTTGTGTGCAGCTTTCCACGTTGTGCCAACTTGGAAATGCTACGTTTCGGACATTAATACGGAACTTTGACCCGGAGCTTTTTGCACTCCTTCCGGAGGAATGTTTCGATGTCGGCCTCCTTCACCGTGTAGGGCACCTCGATGAGCTTCACACCAGCGGCCTTGCATTTCATACGCTTCATCTCATCTCTATATTGCTGATTACGGAAGTCCGAGTACGTCTTGTAAAAGTATGGCTTGAACTTGTAGTGCTGAATTCCCTGGTATTCCACGCCAAGTTTGAGTTCTGGATCCCAACAATCGATCTCAAGGTTGAATCCAGTCACCTGGTTGTCGAGGAAATCGGGACGGGCTGTCTCGAAAGGCTTGTGGAACATTCTCTGCAGAGCCTGTTGACATGCGATCTCGCCCTTGGATCGCTTTTTAGGCAGGTCGTTGAATGACTGAGGATCCCACTTTCTCTTCGGAGCCTTGGGTTTGTAGTAGAACGTGTCGTCCCAGGTGCCCGTCGAAGTATCCCTGAACATTCTTCCGAGGACGATGGCGACAACAAGAAAACCAAGCAAGATCCAAAACCTGTATTTTTTCCAAAAGGCAAGCACAGATGCAGGTATCATCTTCTTCGGCAAGATGTAGGTCATTCCTTTATCTCGACGCAAACTGCATATTAAGCAAAGCGTCATCGTGGTAACAATTAGATGCATTCTGTCCCAACTCGACAACAACAGGTCGTGTTAGACCTCTTGGCCCAGCACAAATCCGTGTTTGTTCACGGTGATGCCGGAAGTGGCAAATCGGTTCTTGCCGACCTTATTGGAGACACGTTTCCGAACGCTATCGTCACCACGGCGTGTACGCAGCGCTCTCCATCCGCCTTCGATGTGACTTGGTGGGCTGGTATTTACAAGGAACGAAGTATGAGCGATGTTCGCATTCGCAACTGCGAGATGCTGGTTATCGACGACTGCCAGTTCTTATCTGTGGAAGAATTCCTCCTTATGAACGACAAGGTACAATGCATTCGTGAGGACGATAGTTTCTTTGGAGGCGTCACTGTCGCCCTGATCGGAGACGTATGGCAAACGCCACGCAATACAGAGCTGCTCACAGACACTGCCATGGCATGCTTTCAGCACACTGTCCTGCTTAACCGGGCCAAGGACGATCCGGAACTTTCCGATCTTCTTGAGGAAGTCCGCAAGGGAAATCTTGATACCATTCCGATGAAGCCCGAACGCGTGCCAACCAAAAAGGAGATCACCCTTCTCACCGCCGCAGATGCATGCTACATGAACGAAACCATCATCACCAGGCTCATCCAGGAGGGTTGTAAACCACATGTCTTTGTGGCGTCCACTTTGTGCAAGGGACATGCTGTCTCTCTTCGGGGCATTGAGGAGATTGACCATTGCATGTTCCACGATAAGACCATCCTTACACTGTGTGTTGGATGCCGTGTGATGCTCACAATCGACTACCATGAAGCGGACTTGAAGGAGGGTGCATGCGGAACCGTAGTTGCGTTCAATGAGCATGACGGCCTGCCGATTGTTCATTTTGATTGTGGCGTCGAGATCGTCATCCAGGAGTATTCATTCTCCATTCCCAGATACCCAAAGCTTGAAAGAGTCCACATTCCTCTGATGCTCGCCTGGGCGGCCCCCATCGAATGGGTTCCTTCGTTCAGTTTGGTGTCTGCCGTGATTCCGACAACCAAGATCGACTCTGAAACCATCTATAGCGCTCTTTCCCGCTGCAAGACACTGGATGGCGTCACTATCATGGGACCTCGCGTGCGTCCCACAGGCCGAACCAGAGTACTCGCGGACATGTACAAGGAACTTCATCAGCTCGACATCTGACAGGAAGTTGGAGAATCGAAAGAATTTTTCAGCTCTGTAACCCCGAAAAATCGACACATCAAACAATGACTGTTATCGCTCCTTCTTCCAGAAGGTTCTTCGATGCAATCACAGACTCTGAACAGATCCTGACTCCTGTCCGGAGCTTCCTTCTCGTCCAGTGCTTCCGGTGCAGGTCAACATCAAACCTTCGATCTGTTTCCCTTCCAATCTACGATCTGTCACACACAATCATTGTTTGTTCCAAACCGGAATGCATGTCATGTCTCAAGCCAAGCGTGCTGAGCTCTCTTCACACGCCTTACAACATCTTTACACTTCCCATCTGGCTACGCGAGAGGACAACGCCGAGGATCGTCGTCCGCAGGTCGTCCGGTGTTTTGGACAATCGATGGACCCTTCTCGGAGTCAGTTTTACATCGCACGGCGCCGCGAAGGTCGCTGTTGTCCATGACGACAACAGCGTCATGAAGATGCTCCATGTTGCAGATGTGATTGAGCTGAATCCGGAAATGAGACAGGACGTGCAGGAGTTTGTGGACCACATCGTCAAGTATGTATTCGATGATCTTGACGAGGTTCTCGGCGATCAGGAGGTCGATATTGTTGTATCCCAGCAATGATCGCATAAAGACTTGACCCTGTAAACTAACACAATATGAGCGAGTTGTTTGTTCAAGCAATGGACGATGAATATAAGCAACCACATATGACTGTCGGTGTAAATGGGTCGGCTGTCTACACACCCGAGGGAGTGGGAAACCACCTGCTCGTTCTCTTCAATTCTTTGGTTCGTGGAACAGCGGACTCGGACCTTCTCGAGATGGTCAGAAAAATCCCAGACTCCGAGTTCACAGACCTGGCCCTTCTCACGTTTTATACGCGCGACATCCTGGAGGGCAACGGAGAGCGTCGTCTCTTCTACGTCCTCTTCCAGGAGCTCCATCGTCGCAATCCCGACAAGGCCAAAAAGCTTTACACTCTTATTCCCCATTACGGTGCCTGGTTTGACATGTACAGGATGTTCGATAACACCACAAGAACGTGCCGGCAATTCGAACCCGTGGCTGTTACAAATCCCATGGCCGAGGACTTTGCCCAGATCTTTCTGGACCGCCTTCTTGAGGACCATGCGAAGGAGGGCGCCCAGGTATCCCTGGCTGGCAAATGGGCGCCTCGTGAGGGCCACAGGTACCACTGGTTCTGCAAAATGATGGTGTCAAAGATCAAGTCAGATGAATCTCTGAGCGGAAAATACCGCATGTACCGCAAGATGATTGCAGATCTGAACACAAGGCTCAAGACTGTCGAGACGTACATGTGCGCCGACGCCTCTGGCGCTACGAGATTTTCCGAGATCGACTTCAAGAGGGTCCCATCGCTTGCCATGAAGAAGTACCGAGACGCCTTTCTGCGCTCCATCAAGGACAACAACGACCGCGAACAGTGCGCGTCCAAGTTCCTTGAGTACCTCCATCAGGTCGAGGGCGGTCAGGCAAAGATCCACGGCAAGCTTGTGTACCCCCATGAGTTCGTTCAGGATATCATGAAGCATTCCGATGACGAGGACCGCCTACGTGTTATCGAGGCACAGTGGCAGGACCTTGTATCCAGCATTCGCCAGAAGGGAAGCCTGAAGGGAACAGTCATCATGGCCGACTTCTCTGGGTCCATGTCGATGACCCATGGATCCCGGGTGCAGCCGCTCTATGTTGCAATGGGCCTTGCTGCGCTGTGTTCACAGGCAGCTATGGACCATTTCCATGGACGATTCCTTACCTTTGACTCGATACCCGAGTGGCACAACGTTTTGGAAACCTCGAAGCTGAAAGATATCGTCGACAGCATGCGCGGAGTGTCACAAGGCCTCAACACGAACATGGAGGCGGCCATGGACCTTATTCTTCAGACCCTTCAGAAAGTTCAGGCGCCCGCAGGCGAGGAGCCCAAGCAGATTGTTGTCATCACGGACATGGGATGGGATCAGGCAATGAACAACGGAGGCATGTGGACAACACACTTTGAGCGTCTGCGGGAGCAGTGGAAGGCTGCTGGCTATACCCTCCCCCGTGTCATTGTATGGAATGTTTCATGCGCCTTCAAGGAGTACCACAACACGGCGACCGAGAAGGGTGTTGTGAACATCAGCGGATGGAACGCCAACCTGCTCAAGATGTTCCTCGATGGAGATGACATCGAGAAGAAGCTTGATAACCCTGTGTTTGCGATGATGTCCATTCTTCGTTCGGAGAGGTACCAACCGATCGTAAATGCTCTTGCCGATGAATAAATGGTCTTTATGAATCTCCATCCGAAAGACTTTGCGTATGTCTTTGCCTTCCTCGGTGTCTTCGTCGCTGCTCTTGTGCTCGTTCTCATGTATCCTACCAAAGATTTCAAGTACAAGGACAGTGACGGCCAAGAGCATGTCCACTATGGCTATGCAATGCTCCTTGCTCTGTCCATGGGAGTGCTTGCCGTTGGCATCACCTACATGGTCAAGAACAACATCATCCGCATGCCCGTCTCTCGTGACCTCACGCTGCACAAGTTCGTCAAGTACTAAACATTTCCAATCTCAAACAGGAGAGTGGAAAGTTGCAAAGAGGAGACCAAATATACCTCGGGTCCCCAATTTGAAATAATGAAAAAAATACGCCCCCACAGAATAAATGGATTTCCTCAACAAGATCGATGTCAAGAAGGATGCCGCCGCCCTTCTCATTGGTGCAGTCCTTGCCGTTGCTATTGCCTACGCCGCCATCTACCTCCCCAAGAAGAAGGCTGAGTTCCTCCTGAACAAGAAGAAGATGACCACCTCCGGTGAGTTCGAGGTCGACCACAAGAAGGCCTACGCCATCATGGCTCTTGCCGCCATCCTCGGCGCCATCCTGGCTGCTGCCATGCTCGCCTACAACCGCCGCTCCATGTCCGCCATGGGCTTCCGCTTCGCTATGGAGAGCTGCGGATGCGGCTACTAAAGAGCTGAAATTAAAAAGGAACGCCCCCCACGAAATAAATGGCATCCGATTCCAACTACAGCTCGTTCAATGCATACGACAATGAAAGGGCTGCGTCCAACGAGTTTGCCTTCCCCGAAGAGATCGCAAACCAGTGGGCGGCCAACATCATTGGCAACAAGTTCGTGACCCCCACAAACGGCCCCCAGCTTCGTATCGACGGCGAGAACTCGTACTTTGTTCTCAACTCCATCGCCCTTGGCAG
>JACCED010638236.1_pt1 | contig 11519 bp, 12 predicted proteins | sample 7455021 | NCBI WGS metagenome assembly JACCED01 (sample SAMN15323456, study PRJNA562643) | freshwater metagenome | isolation source: river surface water | place: USA:Blue River Watershed | collected 2017-08-19
AATGACATCACTCCGCCTTCTTCTTCCCCTGCTGCATGCGCTGACGGAAGCGTTCGGCCTGGGCGTCGAGGATGGTGTCGACGTCCTTGGCGTCGAGCGATTCGTCGGCGGCCATGACCGCCTTCTTCTGCGCCTCGCGCAGGTCGCCAAAGAGCGCCTGGAAGTCCTGGGCGGCGTCCCGCTTCTCATTTTCGGAAGCGTATTCGAGCTGCTTCCTGAGTTCGCCGAGCTTGGTGAAGATCTCGCGTACCTTCTCATCCTGGAAGGCCTTCGTCGAGGCCGCGCGGAACTTGGCCATGACCTCGGGTGAGACGCCTTCGACGTCCGGAAACATGCCCTGGGCTCCCTTGAAACGTCCGCTGCCGAAGGCGCCCTTGGGCGCCTCGCCTTTGGGGGCTTCGGGCGCGGCGGGAGCGGGCGCGGCGGGAGGCTCGACGGAGGCCACCGCCGTGGCGGCGGGCTTCTTGGCGGCGACGACGTCGTTCTCAGCCGAAATCGACGGGCGCACGGCGATGTAGGTCGCGGCGCTGCCGAGGGCGGCGGCCATGATGAGGGGGAGGATTTCGCGGAATGACATGTTCGTGGAGTTGAGGTCTATGATGGACTTTCGGAAAAATTACCGGGGCGCGGGATGAAAGCGTGGGCCGATCACTTCTTCTCCTCGGGTTTCTTCGGATTCTTGCCCTTGGGGGTTTCCTTGGGCTTGGCCGCCCTGGCGGCCTCGGCCCGCTCGCGGTTGATGTTCTCGATCTCGGCGAACACACGGTCGACCGCGCCTTTCTCGATGGCGGGGTCGGCGGCGATCATGGCTTCCTTGAGGGCCTTCCGCATGTCGTAGGTGGCGTTCTCGAAGTCCGTCCGCATGTCCTTCTTCTCGAGCGGTGACGCGAATTCGGACTGCTCCTTCAGTTCGGCGAGACGCTTGCGCGCCGCGGCGGCGCCGGCGCTCATGTAGGCCTTGGGCAGCTGCTCCCTGATCTTGGCGAGCTGTTCCTCGGAGACGCCCTCGACTTTTTCCGGCACGAAAGGCGAGCTCTTGGCGCCGACCTTCTTGCCGGCCTTCTTCTTGGCGGCCGGGGCCTGCTGCGGTTCGGCGGGCTTGTCCTCCGCGGAAACCGGCAGCCCTACGGCCAGAGCGAGCAGGGAAAGCAGAAGTGTCTTCATGGGCTTACCCTCCTTGAACACCGATCCAGGGGTAAAGTTCAGACTTTGCGGCGCTGACCGCTGTTCTCTGCCTGGTTCACCAACCTCCCGGGAGCATCTTGTTCCCCGGGAAGGGGGCGTTGGAGTGAGGCCCGAAGAACATCCGGAAACCCGCGAAAAAGGTGAAGACGTCCCGGTCGTTCATTTTGGCGTACTCGACTCCTGTCATGACCTTCATCCGGTGTCCTGCGACGTAGTGGTTCAGCCCCAGGTAGACCGCCTGATAGAGGTCGCCGTCCAGCATGCCGGCGGGGGACTCATAGCGCCGTTGGGCCCTCAGGCCGTTGGCTTCTTTGGCCGAGGCGACCTGGTAGCGAGCCACCGCCTCCAAGGAGTCGGTCAGGAAGTAGCTGGGCTGGACGTTGAGTCCGATCGCGTCCCCGCGCGAGCCTCCGAAGCCTGCGGTGAGTTCCGTGACCAACGCAGCCGAACCTTCGGTCAGGATCAGGGCTCCTGAGACTGCTTCGTCGAAACGCGTCAGGTTCGTCGCTCCCGTTTTGAGGTCGGTGCTCAGCACGCTGCCGTAGAACTGCGCTGAGTCCGTGCCCAGCGAGGTTCCGAGGTCGTAAGTCGCCGCGGCGAGGAAGGTTGAGCCGGAGTGAAGTTCCGTGAAGGCTCCGCCCATGTCACGGCCGGTCGCGTTGGAGAAAATGCCGGCGTAGTAGTCAAGCTTCTCGATTTTTCCGGAAAGCGTGACGGCAGGGGTGTAGTCCAGCCCCATCATGTTGGTGAACATCGACCGCTCCATGAAGCTCATGTAGCGGCTGGAGACGTTGCGGTCGTGCGTGAAGCGGTGCTTCTGCTGGCCGACGGTGAGGTTGACCGCGTCGGAGAACTGCCAGCGTGCCCAGAGCTCGGTGAATCCATTGTAGCCGGGCTCGAAGTCGCTGCCGCTGATCGCCTGGGCGTGCAGGGTGAGGCGGGTGAACATCCTGGCTTGGAAGCCGAGCCGGATGCGGCGGCTCTCGTAGCCCGCGTCGTCACCGTCGCTGCCCTCGGTGTCGTGATGATGCCCGTGGTAGCGACCCAGGACCCAGAATTCCTGAAGCCAAGGATGCTTCTCGTCCTTGTGGATGAGGCCCAGGTTCTCGTACTGCTCCTTCAGCGTCTTGCCCTTCTCGGCTTCAGCCTTGAGCGTGGGCGCATCCGGTGCCGCCCACAGCGAGTTCGTGAGGCCGGCGAAAAGCAGTGCGACGAGGGGAATGTTTCGTGTCTGTGACATTCGTAACAATCGGATCTGCTTATGGGTGGATTGCCCAAGGCGCGCCTTGGATGGCCTCGTTTGGACTGGGCTGTCACGCACATGGCAAGTATCTGTAACATACGAAGCCGAGTTGTTTCTCTTCGGTCACACGGCTGTAACATTGTCCGGAGGGCGAGATTGTCCGGACATTTAGGCGCCGGAGCCTGGCCATCCGGCGATCAGCCAGCCTTGGGATGCCAAATCAGGCCCGAAATCGTTTATGCCGCAAGGATCCGGACAAAAAAGAACCCCGGGGTCTCCGGGGTTCGTTCGGGGCTGAAGGGGAAGGATTACTCCTTCTTCTTCTTCTTTTCGCCGCCCTTGCCGCCCTTGCCCTTGCCGGCGGCTTCGAGCTTGGCGAAGACGTCAGCGAGGGAAGCGTCGGCCTTGAGGACCGCGGCCTTGGTGGCTTCGCGAAGTTCCTTGCCGGCAGCCTTCTTGGCTTCTTCGTCCTTGGCTTCGGCGAGCTTGGCCTTGGCGGCCTTGACGGCGTCGTCGTTCTGGGCGGCCTTCATGGCGTCGGTGAACTTCTTCCAGGTGGCTTCGTCCACGCCTTCGGGGCGGGCCGGGCCCTTCTTCTCGCCCTTGCCTTCCTTCTTGGCAGGGGCCTGGCCTTCAGGCTTCTTTTCTTCGGCGGTGACGACGCTCACGGTGAGGACGAGCGCGAGGATGGTGAGGAGGTGCTTCATGTGTGTATGGGGATGCACCTACGATAACCCCCGAACCCCGGGGGAGTTTCAAACCAGTTATTTATTTTATGACGCTCGGGGCGCTGGCCGCCCGGCCGGCCGGGGGCAGGATGGGGGCGTGACCCCCTTGCTGATCCATGTTCCGCACGCCTCGGACCTCATTTCCGAGGGGGAAAGGGCCGATTTTTCAGTTTCCGAGGGCGAACTGGGGGCCGCCCGCAGGCTCCTGACCGACTGGTTCACGGACGAACTCTACGCCGACGGGGCCGACCCGGAGGACGTGGTCGCGGCCCCGGCCTCCCGGCTGGTCGTGGACGTGGAGCGTTTTGAGGATGACGCCCGCGAGCCCTGCGCGAAATCGGGGATGGGCGCCGTCTACGTCTCCACTCCCTGGGGCGCCCCTTTGCGGAGGGTGAGCGACGAGCGCCGCGAGCAGCTGCTTGCGGCCCATTATCGCCCGCATCACCAGCGGCTCGACGAGGCGGCACGGATCCGACTCGCCCGTTTCGGCAGGTGCGTCGTCCTGGACGCGCACTCCTTTCCGACGCTCGCCCTGCCCACGCAGAGCGACTTCTCGCCGCCGCCTGAGATCGGCATCGGCGCCGAGCCGGGGCACACCCCGCCGGCCCTGCTCGCGCACGCGGTCGGCTTCTTCGAGGCGCGCGGATTCAAGGTGGGCGTGAACACTCCGTTCAGCGGAGCGATGGTGCCGTCGGCCTTCCTCGGCCGCGACGCGCGCGTGACCTCCGTCATGGTGGAGGTGCGACGCGACCTCTACATGGACGAGGCGGCCTGCGCGCGGAACTCCGGCTTCGGCCGCATCCGGGAGGTGCTGACCGAATTCCGTTCGACCCTCAGCGCGGTGCGCTGACCTCGGCGTCGTCCTTCGCCACCTCGGCGCGGAGCAGGGTCATCGCCTCGTCCCACATCGCCCGGGCGTCGGGCAGCCGGGATTCGCGCGCCTCCTCCGGCGCCTCCTTCCAGGCGGCTTCCAGCGTCTGCCATTCCTTGATGAGCTCCTTCACCCGGGGCGTCTCGATCCAGCGCTTGGCCGCGGCGTCGAATGTCTTCGGGTGCGCGGCCTTGAGCTCATTGATGATCCGCACGCCTTCCTGCACGATCATCGCCTTGCGCAGTTCGGCCGGAGCCGAGACCACGTTGTCCTTGGGGTCGAGCCTGAGGTCGGCGGCGCTGCGGGGACGGGCCGGCGGCGCTTCCGACGTCCGTGAGGCGTCCCTTCGGACGCCTTCGGTTGCGCGGCCGGCGGGCGACTCCGCGGCATCCTGACGCAGCAGGGACCAGGTCAGCCCCGCGGCGACGATCGCCGCCAGCAGGGCCGTGGGCCAGACGCGCGCGGAGGCCACGTCAGCGTCTCACTGGATGATGACCGGCTGAGCCGGAGCCGGCGCCGGAGCCGCGGGGGCGGGCGCGGCGTTCTGGCCGGCGGGCAGGGTGACGGATTGCACGCGGACGCCCGGGGGCAGGGCGTCTCCCTGGGGCGCGCCGTTCAGCCGTCCCATCTCCTGCTTGAGGCGGGCGAGTCCGGCCGTGCGGATCTGCTCCATCTCCCGCATGATGGATTCCTTTTCGCCGTCGTTGGCCGTCTTCCACTGGCCTTCGAGCTCGTGACGTCGGCGGAACATCTCCTTGAACTGCTCGTCCTGCAGGGCCGCGCCGAAGGCCGCGCGCATCTTGTCGCGGTCGCCGCCGGAAATCTCCTCGACCATCTTCTTGCTGTCGCTGTTGAAGTTGCTGAACTTCTCCTCGAGGGCGGCCTTGGCTGCGGAGGACTTCTCCTTCACCATCTCCTTGTTGCGGTCGAAATCCGGCCGGACGTTCTCCTTGGTGTTGAGCACCAGTCCGCTGGTGCTGCGGGCCTTGACCTCGCCTCCGGGCGCGGCCGCGGCGCTCCGCTTCACGGCCTGCTTCTGCGGGGCGGAGCCTGCGGCGGCGGGCTCCGTGCCGGGGCCGGCGTAGCGGCTCACGGCGATGCCGGTCAGCACGATCAGGCCGACGGCGAGGATGATGAACGAGCGGTTGTTTCCCATGGGGCGGAGTTTTTCTACTTCAATTGAACCGCCGGGGAAGGGCGAAGTTCCGCCGCGTCGCCGTTTGCCTCGACTCAGGGCCGCAAACCCCGCCAATAGAGGGCATGTCCAGCGCCCCTCCGCTCACCGGCCTCTCCTTCATCGGCTTTTCCAAGGGCCGGCCGGGAGGCCGCGTCTGGCGCGCCTTCGACCCCGCCGCCGGCGCCGAGCTGCCGGAGTCCTTCCATACGGCGCAGCCGGACGAGGTGGAACGCGCCGCCGAGCTCGCCGCCGCGGCGGCCCCCGTGCTCGGCGCGCTTTCCGGAAAGTCGAAGGCGGCCTTCCTCCGCGCGCTCGCCGACCGGATCGCCGCCGCGACGCCGGCGTTGGCGGCCCGCGCCATGCGTGAGACCGCGCTCCCGGAGGCCCGTTGCCAGGGCGAGATCGGCCGCACCGTCGGGCAGCTGCGCCTCTTCGCCGCCCTGGTCGAGAAGGGCGACTGGATTGACGCGCGCATCGAGCATGCCGACCCCGAGCGCAAGCCCGTGCCCAAGCCGGACCATCGTTCGATGTGCCGCCCGCTCGGTCCGGCGGCCGTCTTCTGCGCCAGCAACTTCCCTTTCGCCTATTCCGTCGCCGGCGGTGACACCGCTTCGGCTCTCGCGGCCGGCTGCCCCGTCGTGGTCGTCGCGCATCAGGCGCATCCCGGCACCGCCGAGATCATGGCGGGCCTCGTGCTGGAGACCGTGCGTGAGGCCGGCCTCCCTGAGGGCACGTTCTCCCTGCTGCAGGGCGACGGCCGTGACGTCGGCCAGCGCCTGGTGAAGCATCCCGCGATGCGCGCGGTGGGCTTCACCGGTTCCCGCGCCGGCGGCCGCGCCCTGATGGACCTCGCCGCCGCGCGTCCTTCGCCGATTCCCGTCTACGCCGAGATGAGCAGCGTGAACCCCGTCGTGCTGCTTGAGGAGGCCCTCACCGCGCGCGGCGAGGCGATCGCCGCCGGCCTGGCCGGATCCTGCACGCTCGGCGTGGGGCAGTTCTGCACCCAGCCCGGCATCCTGCTCCTCGTGCGATCGGCCGCCTCCGAGGCCTTCGTCACCAGGCTCGCCGCGCTCTTCTCCGCCGCGCCCGAGGGCGTGATGCTCACGCCGGGCATCCGCCGCGCCTACGCCGCCGCCGTCGCCGCGCGCTCCGGCCGCAAGGACGTCCGCGTCCTGGCTTCCGGCCCCGCCAGCGACCGCTCCTGCGGCGCCGGCGCGGTCCTGATGCAGGTCTCCGCCTCCGACTTCATCGCCGACGCCTCTTTGCACGAGGAGGTTTTCGGCCCTTGCTCGCTCGTGGTCATTTGTGACGACCTGGCGCAGCTCCGACGTGCGCTCGACTCCATGGAGGGCAGTCTGACCGCCACCCTGCACGCTTCCGACGCCGAGCTCTCGCGGCACGCCGACCTCGTCAGCCGGCTTTCCGCGCTCGCCGGACGCGTCATCCTGAACGGCTTCCCGACCGGCGTGGAGGTCTCGCACGCCATCGTGCACGGCGGCCCCTATCCTTCGCTTTCCGACGGACGCACCACCTCCGTCGGCTCCAACGCGATCTACCGCTTCACCCGGCTCGTTTGCTACCAGGGCTTCGCCGACGCTGCCTTGCCGGATGAGCTCAAGGAGGCGAACCCCCTCGGGATCTCCCGCCTCGTCGACGGCGTCCGGCGCGGCTGACCGTCAGCGGCCTTCAGCGCGGGCCTTGACGTGGTTCATCACCCGCAGCTGCACCTGCGAGACGATCTCCCGCGTCCAGATATTCCAATACGAAGCCGGGGCCAGGTTCAGCATGTAGCGGCTGCTGCCGACGAGACGCGTCCGTCCTCCGGGGAGGGGTTCCAGTCTGAACCCGCCCTCGAGACTGGCGTACGAGCCGTGGAGGTGCGGGGCGTCGATCTCGCGTCCGAACAGCGCCGCTTCCCGCATCGGCGGCGGCGTTTCGAGGACTCGGAAGCGGAGCTCTTCGCCGGGCTTCCAGACCGAGATGATTTCGGGCATGTCGCCCGTGCTCAGGCGGCAGACGCGACGGACGCCGACGCCGCCTTCGCCTTCCACGAAGGTCTCAAGAGGGTGGGCCACCCCGAGCATGAACAGCGATTCCGTCGGAGCGGGCAGGCCGCGGATGTCCTTGAGTTCGGCCCAGACCCGGGCCGGGCTGGCGTCGATTTCGACGACCGAGCTCACCTCGTCCTCGAGCGGTGACGGAGGGGTGAAACGTTCCCCCGTGGCGAAGAGCATCAAGGTGAGCCAGGCGGCCGACTGCAGTCGGCCTTCGGACAGCGAAGTGCGGCCGCCGATGAAGTGTCCGATGAGCGCGCCGATCACGCAGAGCAGCAGGGCCGGCAGCGCGGCCATGAGGATGCAGAACACGCCCTCCATCGCCGCGAAGCCGAGCATGGTCATGACGGCGGCGAGCGTGCAAATCGCCGCGCCGACGGAGTGGCCGGGGCTGCGTCCGTCCCGCGCTGAGATCAGTCCGGCCACGAAGCCCGTGGTCAGCGGCGTCAGGATGACCGCGCTGAAGATCAGGTAGGCGGACCCCTGTCCGCGGGATTCCATCGGCGTGTGCTCCTGCCAGAGGTAGACGCCGCCCCAGCTCATGGCCGCGACCGCCAGCCAGCCGATGAACGCGGGCACCGCCAGCCTTCCGGCCAGCCGCCATACTCCGTCGCCTTCGTCCTCATCCGCCGTCGCGCCCATCCAGAGCGCCACGCCCACCCCGAGGATGGGCACGCAGGAGAGCAGTCCCCAGAGCGGGGCCATGCCCCAGCCAAGACGACGGGCTCGCAGGCTCGACATGACCAGGGCTCCGACCACCGCCAGCGCGCAGGCGACCAGCAGGGCGGCCTCGTGGGAGGCGACATTCTCATTCCAGCCGCGCTGCAGCATCATCTGGAGCGCAGGCGTGATGCGCGCCGTCAGCAGCGTGGTGGCCAGCAGCGCCGCGGGCACGCCCAGGAAGAGGTAGGCCGTCCTGCCGGGAAACGAAGGGCGTTCGCTCATGCGTCCAGTCTCATTCCACGTCTGCGCTTAGCAATTTCATATCAGGGCGCGGCGGCCGCTGCCATTTCCGCTCATTCAGCGGAAAAGCAGCAGTTTCCACCAAGTCCGTGAGTAGGGCAGGGCGAGGTGCTCGAGGCAGGCGGCCGTGAAGGCGTCCTCGACTTCCTCCGCCGGATGTCCGTCCAGCAGTTTGGCCCCCTCCAGTTCCGCGCGTCCGCGCCGCGCGGCATCCTTCACGTGCGTGTGCTTGATGACGTGGGCGAACCCGAGGATCATCGCGAGCACGCCGAAGCCGGCCGCGGCCCAGAGGAACCTGCCGCGCCCGGAGAGCGCGAGCAGCGCGAAGATCACCGGCCACGCGTTGCCCCAGAGGATCATGAAGGAGTCCCAGGCGGACAGTCCGCCCAGCTTGCGGTCGCGGTGCTGCAGCGCATGCCCAGCGAGGCGCGCGGCGCGGGCCACGTCGAAGAGGGTGCGTCCGTGATAGGTCCCGGGCGACAGCTTGATGGCCGGCTCGTGCGCGGAGTAGAAGTCGTTCACGGCGAGCGAAGTCTCATCGACGTCCACCTGGGGCACCTCTCCGCGCAGCAGGATGATGCGCGCCGCCTGGGCGCCGCTGACCCCGCGCACGAGCAGCGTGCCGCCGTGACGCCGCCGCAGGGCGAGCAGCCGTCGCCAGGCCATCCAGGGCAGCAGGACGGCGAAGGCGCCGCCCAGGCAGAGGGCCAGCAGGATCTTGAATTGCAGTCCCGGCACGGGAGCAAGGTGCGGGGGATGCGGTCCGGCATCAAGGCGGGAGGAGCGTCCGAGATGGGGGGGATAAGGGGCGGTGGAATCGGTCCTGGGGCCAACCCGTCCGTTGACCCGAAGCGGCGGGTGTGCGAGGATGCGGCCATGGACATCGAATCCGTCCGAAGCCACCTCCTCGGCCTGCAGGACCGCATCTGCGGGCTCATCGAGACGGTCGACGGCCGGGCGCGTTACTTCTCCGACGAGTGGACGAGGCCCGAGGGCGGCGGGGGCCGCACCCGCGTGATGGCCGGCGGCGCGGTGATCGAGAAGGGCGGGGTGAACTTCTCCGACGTGCGCGGCAAGTCCCTCCCTCCCTCGGCCACCGCGGCCCGGCCGGAGCTGGCGGGGCGCTCCTTCCGGGCGATGGGCGTCTCGTGCGTGCATCATCCGCTCAACCCCTACTGCCCGACCTCGCACATGAACGTGCGCTTCTTCTCCACCGAGGGTCCCGATCCGGTGTGGTGGTTCGGCGGCGGGTTCGACCTCACGCCCTATTACGGCTTCGACGAGGACGCGGTGTCCTGGCATCGGGCGGCGCAGGCGGCGACGGGACCCCTCTACCCCAAGTTCAAGTCCTGGTGTGACGACTACTTCCTCATCCGCCATCGCGGCGAGGCCCGCGGGATCGGCGGAGTCTTCTTCGACGACTTCAACCAGGGCGGATTCGACGCCGCCTTCGACCTGATGCGCCGCGTCGGGGACGCCTACGCCCCCGCCTACGCGGACATCCTCCGTCGGCGCAAGGACACGGCCTACGGCGAGCGTGAGCGTGAATGGCAGGAGGTGCGCCGCGGGCGTTACGTCGAGTTCAACCTCGTGCTCGACCGCGGGACCATCTTCGGTCTCCAGTCCGGCGGGCGCACCGAGTCCATCCTCATGTCCCTGCCGCCCCGCGTCCAGTGGCGCTACTGCCATCAGCCGGCGGCGGGCACGCCGGAGGAACGACTAGTCTCGCATTATCTGAAACCGCAGGATTGGCTGAAGGGCTCCTGATGACCTCGCGTGAACGCTTCCTCGCCGCCCTCCGACGGGCCCCGCACGACCGGACGCCCGTCTGGATCATGCGTCAGGCGGGGCGGTATCTGCCCGAATACCGGGCGCTGAAGGCCAAGTCCGACTTTTTGCACATGGTGCGCACGCCCGACCTCGCGGTCGAGGTGACCCTGCAGCCGCTCCGTCGTTTCGCGCAGCTCGACGCCGCCATCCTGTTCAGCGACATCCTGGTCATCCCGGAGGCGCTCGGCGTGGGCTACCGCTTCCGGGACGAGGGCGGCATCGCCATGGAGCGATCGCTCGGTTCCGTCGCCGACCTCGCGACCCTGCGTCCGGCGGGGGCCGCGGACCGTCTCGCGTACGTCTATGAGGCCCTGACCCTGCTGCGCCGCGAGCTCGGCGACCGCAAGGCCCTGCTCGGCTTCGCCGGTTCGCCCTGGACCCTCGCCTGCTATCTCGTCGAAGGCGGCGGCTCCGAGGACTTCCCGCGCACCAAGGCCCTGGCGAAGTCGGACCCCGCCTTCATGCACCGCCTGCTCGCGCTGCTCGCCGAGGCCGTGACGGAGTATCTCCGCCGTCAGTTCCTGGCCGGCGCGGACGCCGTGCAGATTTTCGACAGCTGGGCAGCCGCGCTCGACGGAGCCGACTATGAGGAGTTTTCGCTCCGATACATCCGGGCCGTCATCGAAGGCCTGCCCAAGGACGCGAAAGTCATCCTCTACGCCAAGGGCAAGTCCCCTGACGCCGCCGCGCTCGCCGCCACCGGCGTCCCCTGCCTTGGCGTCGACTGGACCGTGCCGCTCTCCCGGGTGCGCGCCCTGGCCGGTAGGCCCATCTGCCTGCAGGGCAATCTCGACCCCGTGCTGATGACCGGCTCGCCTGAGGCCGCCGCGGCCGGGACGCGGGCCGTCCTCAAGGACAACGCCGGCGACCCCGGGCACGTCTTCAACCTCGGCCATGGCATCACGCCGGACGCCCGGATTGAGACCGTGCAGGCCGTGCTGGAGGCCGTCGCGGCGGGCTGACCGCCGCCCCCGTTTGACACCGGCCCGCGGTTCGACTGGATGCTGTCATGGCCCGCAAAGGCATCCTGCTCCTGAACCTCGGCTCCCCGAAGAGCACCTCGGTCGCCGACGTCCGGACCTACCTGCGGGAGTTCCTCGGAGACGACCGCGTCATCGACTACCCGGCCTGGTTCCGGTTCCTGCTGCTCGAGGGCATCATCCTGCGCACCCGCCCCCGCAAGTCCGCCGCCGCCTACGCCACCGTCTGGACTCCTGAAGGCGCCCCGTTGCTCGTCACCACCGAGAAGCTCCGCGCCAAGCTCGAGGCCGCGACCGGCCTGCCCGTCGTGACCGGCATGCGCTACGGTGAGCCCTCCTGCGAGCAGGCCATCCGCAAGGTCCTCGAGCTCGGCATCGACGACCTCTTCGTGATGCCGCAGTACCCGCAGTACGCGATGTCCTCCTACGAGACCGTCGTGGTGAAGTTCCAGGAGGAGCTCGCCCGCGTCGCGCCCGGACTCAAGTAC
>JACCED010565239.1_pt1 | contig 11517 bp, 10 predicted proteins | sample 7455021 | NCBI WGS metagenome assembly JACCED01 (sample SAMN15323456, study PRJNA562643) | freshwater metagenome | isolation source: river surface water | place: USA:Blue River Watershed | collected 2017-08-19
GAGCCGCGCTTCTATGGCGCGATTGGCAGCCTGGAGAGTGCCGGCATCATGGGTGATCTGGGCTTGGCGCCGCTCTGCCTTTCCAGCTTTCCTGATCATTTGCTCCGCCGTACGCTGGAAACCTGGCAAGCGCGCAGCGCCGCCGCCGGACATTCCACAGAAACGCATTTCCCGATTTCCATCAAATGCTTTGTCGCACCAACAGATGAAGAAGCGCGTGAGCAAGCACTAAAGCACCTGCCGGAATTCTTCGCCCTTCAGGTCAAGCATTATCAATCGGATGATGCACCCTGGGGCAATATCGAAGGTTATCAGCAATTCAATAAGATGTTCGCCAATCTGCGCCTGCTGAGTGATCCGGCCAATCTTGGCGGCTATCTCAGCCAGAATTTGGTTGGCTCCCCGGAAACCGTGGCGCGCCGCCTGCGCCAATTCGCTGATCTTGGGTTTGATTACTTCGTGGTGAGCAACGCCACTTACGGGGTGCCGCGCGACGTCCGGCACAGCACCATCAAATTATTCGCCGATGAGGTGATGCCGCGGCTGCGCGCTGATATGTCGGTCGCGGCCGAATAGGGCAAAGTCAGCGCCCATCATGGGGGGGCCATCGTCAGGTGGGCCGCATGATATTCTTCCGCTAAGCCTTCAGTCTTTGTGGCCCAACAGCCTGCCATCGGCGCCCCCTGGCCAAGGCACGACACCAGCACACACATAGCCTGTGCTCCTGGACGTTACCTTTCCCATTGGGTTTTAAGGAAGGGCAAGACCTGTTTCAGCGCGCCTGCAACTACCCGTTTGCCAATGCGTCGAGAAATCGAAAAGGGATCTAGCCCAGGCTTTCGCCATGGAGCGCTTCATCCAGCCCTTGGCGTTCTTCTTCCTGGCTGACACGCAGGCCAATCATGGCATCGGTGATTTTCAGCAGGCCCCAAGTGCCAAATCCACTCCAGGCCGCAGCCGCCGCCGCGCCCAGCAACTGCACCTTGAACAAATCCAGCCCGGCGACATAGACACCTTCTGGTGCCGTTGCCGTTGCACTGAGAGCGCCATAGGCGAAAATACCAGTCGCGAGCGTACCCAGCAGGCCGCCCACACCATGCACCCCGAAAGCATCCAGACTATCATCATAGCGCATGCGTGCTTTCAGTTTCGTCACTGCCAGATAACAGATAATCCCCGCCGCCAAGCCAATGGCCAAAGCCGGGCCGGGCAGGACAAAGCCAGCCGCCGGGGTAATGGCGACCATGCCCGCCACCGCGCCGGAAATCGCGCCCAGCACCGTGGGGCGACGATGTTGCAGCCATTCAATCGCGGTCCAGGACAGCGTCGCGCCGGCTGCGGCAACCTGTGTCGCCACAATGGCCATGCCAGCGCGCCCGCCCGAGGCCAGAGCGCTGCCGCCATTGAAGCCAAGCCAGCCCACCCAAAGCAAGGCAGCGCCCATCACGGCATAGGCCAGGTTGAAAGGCGCCATATTGTCATGCCCGTAACCAAGGCGACGGCCAAGCAGAATGGCGCAGACCAGCCCGGCAACGCCTGAATTGATTTCCACCACAGTACCGCCCGCAAAATCGGCCAATCCCATCTGGTTCAGCCACCCCAAGGGCGCCCAGACCCAATGCGCAATCGGCGCATAAACGCAGAGCGACCAAAGCGCCATGAAAACGCATAAGGCGGAAAATTTCATGCGATCAGCAAAGGCACCCGTAATGACAGCCGGGGTGATGATGGCAAAGGTCAGCTGATAGAACATGAAAACGCTTTCCGGAATGGTGAGCGCCACCGCTACATCCGTCCCCGCCCCAAGCGTGAAGGCCTTATCGAAATTCTCTTCAAGCCCCAGCAGAAATACCCTGGAAAAATCGCCAATCAGCCCATTGCCATTACCAAATGCCAGGCTATAGCCCAACACAATCCAGAGCACGGTGACGATCGCCGAGATGAAAAAACTCTGCATCATCATCGCCAGAATATTCTTCTTGCGCACCATGCCACCGTAGAAAAGCGCAAGCCCTGGCAACGTCATCACCAATACCAGGACGCCACTCAAAATCATGAAAGCGGTATCGCCGGTATCGATCGGCCGTGGCGTTTCCGCAAAGGCGGCTGGGGCAAGCAACAGCATCAAGCTGCATAGGGCAAGAAACATGAAGGGGCGCTTTCCTTATTCATGGCCCGCCCAAGAACGCGTCATGCCAAAAGGACCAGCCGGTTTCATTTTGTCATTTAATAATCGCCACGCCTACCCGGACACCCAAAAGATGAGCAAAAAGCCATCTTTCGGGAAGCTTTCCCCTGGCCAGACAGATACCGGATTTATCGGGCCTGCCGAATGACCGTTTCGCCGAAGCGCTGCAAATTCTCTTCCAGATTGGGCAGGAAAGCAGTTACCGGCAGGACAATGCGCTGCGCCCCGCGCTGGCGGCGTTCCGCAATGGCGGCCAGCGGATCCTGACCGGAATTGGGAAAGGCGCCCGGACAGCCCGTGATACGTTCAATCGATTCGGGGTCTCGGCCCGCAGCCTCAGCCGCACGGCGCACCACATCGAAAAGCGGAAAAGTATCCGCCGGCGCCCCGATGGACGGAAAGAAGCCCTGGCCAAGGCGCCCGGCGCGCCTGGCGGCCGCTTCAGAATGCCCCCCGATAATGATGGGCACCGAACCGCGGCAGGGTTTGGGGTTGCTATTGACCTTGTCGAAATTCACGAATTCCCCGTGATAACTGGCGCCATCACCAGCCCATAACGCACGCATGGCCCCGATATATTCATCCGCGCGCTTGCCGCGTTTTTCAAACGGCACCCCGATGGCGGCGAATTCTTCCTTAAGCCAACCAACGCCAATGCCCAATTCAACGCGCCCGCCGCTCATGTAATCAAGCGTTGCCACCTGCTTTGCCAGGGCCAAAGGTTCACGTTGCGGCAGAATGATAACGCCGGTCATCAGCTTGATCGTGGTTGTTGCCGCTGCCGCAAAGGACAACCAAATCAGCGGGTCAACATAAGGTGCCGTATTCGCCGCGGGCATGCGGCCATTGGCGCTATAGGGGTAGATGCTGTCATATTGCTGGGGCAGCACGACATGATCGATCGCCAATACCGTGTCGAACCCGGCCGCCTCTGCCGCGCGGGCAACCCTGGCAGCACCTGCCGCATCCGGGAAATTCAGGCTGGCGAAGTGCAGTGCGAACTTCATGGCATTACCCCCCAGTTGCATAAGATATGGGCTGAAACCCCCAGGGCTTCAGGGCAAACGATAGACACGCCGCGCCGTACCGGCAAAAAGAGCCGCGCGTTCCTGCGCGGTTCGGCCTGCGGTCACGCGCTTATAGGCGTTCCAGAGATTGCCATAGCTGCACGCGCCCTTATCGACCGGAAAATTGCTTTCAAACATGGCGCGGTCCACACCGAAGGCATTGATGCCCGCTTCAATATAAGGCGCCCATGCCTCAGCCAATTGGGCAGAACTGGGTGGCAGGGCCTGGCCATAACAATCGCAATTGAACAGCGCCATGCCGAAACCGCCAAGCTTCAGATGGATATTAGGGTATTGCGCCAGGCTTTGGATGCCTTCCAGCCATTCACGGCGCACAAAATCCTGCCTTGCATGATAGGGCCCGATATTGAGCGGCGCGCCAACATGATTGAGCACAATGACTGTTTCCGGAAAGGCCGCCGCCAGATCACGCAGCTCAGCGAATTGCGTGAAATAGCACCAGGCTTCGAAATGCAGTCCCAACGGGGCCAGCGCCGCAAAGCCACGCCGAAACGCGGGGTCCAACAAAAGGCCAGGTTGCGCCTGGAGTGAGCTGCCCCGCGCATCCGGATCAGGATGCCAGACCGCAGCTTGCCGAATACCGCGAAAACGCCCCTGCCCTGCAGCGATGTGCTGCTTCAGTAACGCTTCTGCCTCATCGCCAATGGAAAAGTCGATAAAGCCAATAATCCCATCCGCAATGCCCGGCCTATATTGCTCGGCCGCGAATTCCGTCTCCCCCAAGGATGCTTCGATGGGATCCCCATGGGTGCGATAATGTGTCTTGCATTCTATGAAGACGGTTCGGACAACATGATGGCCGCTTGCGGCAATATCGGCCGCGATATCCTTGCTGTGATAGGGAATGCCATCGCGTTCCCATAAATGATGATGTGGATCGATGATCTCCAGCCCAGGATCCAGCGCTGCTTCAGCACCAAGGGCAAGCCATTCGGGCCGCACCGGCAAATGGGGACGCGTGGCAGACATCTCGGTTTCCTAGAGGAAATTGAGCGGGGCACGGTCCAGCATCACCTGCCCGACCGCGGTATAATGCCCGCTACGTGATTGGATTTGCTGCGACAATGTGTGCATGTCCCGAAAGCGCTGTTCGAATTGGCTGCCGGGAAAAATAGCATCCACCCCTGCCGCCTTATGGGCGAAATCACACACCGCCAAGGCTTCATGAATGGCGTGCACCGAAGCCAGCCTTACCCGTGCACGATCCTCGGTGGTATGCTTTGCCTTGCCATAAAGCCCCTGCAATACATCCAGCAGAAAGGCGCGCGCGGCGGAAAGCCGGGCTTCGGCCCGCGCGATTTCATGTTGCACAAAATGGTCATCCGCCAATAGCGCCTGACCGCGTGGCGTTTTCCTTATGGCCAGGGCGATGAATTCGCGCAGCATGCTCTCGGCCGTACCCAGCGCCACTCCGGCCACGCCAATTGCATACAGCCCCGTTTGGGTGAACGCATAAAGCGGGCCGGGTTCACGGCATTCATCCGGGTCTTCACGTGTGGCGGAAAAAGCCTCAGGGATGAAAATATCCTCAACCGTATAGCTATCGGAAGCCGTGCCGCGCAGGCCAATCGGGTTCCAGGTATCCAAGAGCGTGGCTTGCTCCATCGGGAAAAGCAGCGTTCTTACAGCCGGGCGACCCAGATGGTTCAGACGGAAACTGCCATCACCCTCACGCACGCGGCAATGCGCGCCCATCCAATTCGCCAAGCGGCAACCTGAGGCAAAGTCGAACCGTCCGGACAGGCGATAGCCGCCCGGCACCGCAATGGCTGTCACCTCATTGGGTGGGCCCCAGGCCAGAACGCTGCGCGGATTGGCAAAAATCTCCAACGCCACTTCAGGGGCGACATAGGCGGCGATCAAAACGGTGGAATTCGCCACAAAGAGATTCCACGCCACCGAGGCATCATGGCGTGCCACCTCAGCGATGGTCAGCAGATAAGTGGCCGGATCCTCTTCCTCGCCGCCGGCGAAACGCGGCAATAACAGGCGGAACAGCCGGGCGGCGTGCAGGGCTTCGACCAAGGCGGGTGGAATACGGCGCTGGGCTTCAATCTGGGGAACGGCTTCGGCAATCATGGGGCCCAGCGCGCCGGCGCGCTTCAGCGCTGCATCCGTGAAGGCGGATTGGTCCATGGTTTGTTTCCTCAGCGATATTGCGCGCCGAGCATGCCCGCCTGTCAAGCGCCAGGCTGGGCGCTTCTGCCTGGTCACAGGAGCCTGGAGCCCCCAAGCCTGAACGGGGTCCACGGGCTGGGATCTTGACCTCGCTCAAGCCGTATTGGCCTGCTATTCTCCACAAACCTGCTACGTCAAAGCCAATTCCCACGCGCGAAAGAGCAAACCCATGCCCGATACCGCCATCCTCCACAGCCCCCAGACGGCCACGACGACTGAGCATTTTGACGTATTGATTGTTGGGGCCGGCATTTCCGGTATCGGCGCGGCCTATCACCTGACCACGCAATGCCCGGAAAAACGCTTTGTCGTGCTTGATACCGAGGAGACCTTCGGCGGCACCTGGTGGACCCATAAATATCCCGGCATTCGTTCCGATAGCGATCTTCACACTTTCGGCTATCGGTTCAAGCCTTGGCGCGGCGCCCCCATCGCGACGGCCGAGGAAATCCTGCGCTATATGGGCGAAGTCATCAGTGAAAATGATCTTGGCCGGCATATCCGCTACAGCCACCACATCACCCATGCCCGTTGGGATAGCAAAACGCAGCTTTGGACCCTGGAGGTCCTGGATAAGGCCACTAACACCGCGCGACGCTTTACCTGCAATTTTCTCTATATGTGTCAGGGCTATTATCGCCATCGGCAGGGCTTCATGCCGGAATGGCCGAATATGTCCGCCTATCAGGGCCGGCTGGTGCATTCGGAAGAATGGCCGGAAGATCTGGACTATACGGGCAAACGCGTACTGGTGATTGGCTCTGGCGCTAGTGCGGCGACCATCATTCCCGCCATGGCGGCCAAAGCCGCCCATGTCGTCATGCTGCAACGCTCCCCCACCTATTTCCGCGTTGGCCGCAACGCCATCGAAATCGCTGAAGAATTGCGCGAGCTTGGCATTTCGGAAGATTGGATCCATGAGATCACGCGGCGCAAGATCCTCCTTGAACAAAGCAAATTCACCAAAATGACCTTCACCCAGCCGGAAAAGGTCAAGGACGCCTTGCTGGATGGCATCCGCGCGATTGTCGGGCAGGATTACGATATTGGCACGCACTTCACCCCCAGCTATCGCCCATGGCGGCAACGCATGGCCTTTGTGCCAAATGGTGATCTTTTCCACGGCATCGCCGAAGGCAAGGCGAGTGTCGTGACGGATGAAATCGACCATTTCTCGGCCAGTGGCGTGATGACCAAAGGCGGCCAGGAGATTGAAGCCGATATTATTGTGGCCGCCACCGGCTTCAACCTGAATGTTCTTGGTGACATCGCCTTTGAGATTGACGGCGCGCCGCTCGATTTCCATCAAACCGTGACCTATCGGGGCATGATGTTTACCGGCATGCCGAATATGGTGTGGGTCTTTGGCTATTTCCGCGCATCCTGGACCTTACGCGCGGATTTGGTGGGCGATTTCGTCTGCCGGTTGCTGAAGCACATGGATAAGCACGGTAAAAAGCAGGTTGAAGTGGCGCTGCGGGCGGAAGACCATAATATGCCCATTCTGCCCTGGATTGATCCGGAGAATTTCAATCCTGGCTATCTGATGCGCGGCATGCATTTGCTGCCACAGCGCGGCAACAAGCCCGAATGGATGCATAATCAGGATTACTGGGCAGAAAAGGATGAATTCCCCAAAATAGATCTGAATGACGCGGCTTTTGTGTACCGCTAGGCTGCGCGCATCGGTTCAACGCCCCAGCGCATAACACGCCTTAGGCTTAGGGGAAGAAGTTTTTTTATGAATGAAGCTTCCAGGCAACCGCGTCACACCAGGCCTCCGGCAGCGCCTTTCGCACAAGCGCTAAATGCTAGGCACCTCACATGCCCAAGCTTATGGAACAAGCCATGACAATGGTCACTGAAAGCGCCACGCCATCGCTCCTGCCGCCGAAGGGCTTGCGCGTTTTAGTCACCGGTGGGGCGAATGGCATTGGCCGTGCCGTGGCGGATGCCTTCCAGGCTCATGGCGCGCGTATTTGTATTCTTGACACGGCACCGGTTGCCAACCCGCATCCGGATTGGCTGATTATCCAGGGCAGCGTCACCGTGGCGCAGGAAACAGAAATGGCTTTCCATGCCATGGATCAGGCCTGGGGCGGCGTTGATGTGGCGCATGCCAATGCCGGCATTGCCGCCAATAAACCCACCCTTGATCTCACGGAAGAAGAATGGCGGCGCGGGATTGATATCAACCTGACCGGCGCCTTTCTCACGGCGCAGGCCGCGGGGCGGCGCATGGTCGCACAGCGCCAAGGGCTGCTGCTGTTCACGGCCAGCATCTACCACGCAGGGGCGGGCCCGGCACGCGCCACTTATTGCGCCAGCAAAGGCGGCGTTGCGAACCTTGCCCGCACACTTGCCAGCGAATGGGCGGAATATGGGGTGCGCGTGAATGCCCTGGCCCCAGGTTATGTGGAAACCGCGCTCGTCACTGAATTGATTGATAAGGGCCGGCTTGACCCCAACGCCATTCTCCGCAGAGCGCCACAAAAAAGATTCGTGCAGCCAGCTGAAGTTGCCGCGATGGCGCTTTTCCTTGCCTCCCCTGCCGCATCTTCGATCAATGGTGCGATCATTCCCATTGATGGTGGCTGGACCGCAAATATCGCGCCATGACCGCCACGGATTTTGCCACGCGCGCCAGCATCAATGGCCATTCGCAATTGGTGGTCATTCTGGCCCACCCGATCGGGCATGTCCGCACGCCCAGCGAAATGAATCGCCATTTCGCGCATATCGGCCGCGATGCGGTGCTTGTGCCAATGCAGGTGCGGCCGGAAGATCTGACGCAGGTGGTTGCGGCTCTCAAGCTTATGCCCAATCTGGGCGGCATTGTTGTGACGGTTCCGCATAAGGAAAAAATCCTGGCGCTATGTGACCACCTGACCGAAGCGGCATCCTTGGTTGGGGCGGTGAATGTCATTCGCCGCGAACATGATGGGTCCCTGCCGGGTGGACAATTTGATGGCGAAGGTTTCGTCGCAGGTCTGCGCGCAGCAGGGCATGCGGTGAAGGGCAAGCAGGTTTGGATGGTGGGCGCCGGCGGGGCTGCTGCGGGCATTGGCTATGCCTTGCTGCGCCATGGTGTTGCTGGCCTCACGCTGCATAACCGCACCCGCGCCAAGGCAGAAAGGCTGATAACGCGCTTGCTCGCTGCGCTGCCGGATGCGCCCTTACGCATCGGCTCCGCTGACCCTGCTGGGCATGAGATTGTGGTCAACGCAACTTCCCTTGGTCTGCATCCGGAAGATGCACTGCCTGTTGCCCCGGATTTGCTCATGCCGGGCATGCTGGCGGTCGAGGTGGTGATGAACCCGGATCAGACTGCCTTTCTGCGGGCGGCCGCGGCACGCGGCTGCGCCACGCATAAAGGGTTGCCGATGCTGCTCGAGCAAATCCCGATCCTGGCGGATTTCGTCACACGCGCCAGCACCACGCCATAGGTTCTTGTGTCAGCGCGGATGGAGATTGATTATCACCGCAGCAGCTTTTGAAGCGATTGTCACTTCGGTCAAAGCCGACGGCACGCCGATTGAGGTATGATGGCCAAGCCCGGGCTTCTCACTTAAGCTCCCGTCCCAGCATTTGACTCCCATAGAGGCATAGATGACGCAAAGCCCTCCTGCCCAACGTGCACGCAGTCTTGGCGCCCTGCTTGAACAGGAAGGGCCGGAAATTGACCGCCGCCGCGAATTGACGCCGGCAGTAGTTGATGCGCTGGTGGAACATGATCTGTTGCGCCTGCTATTGCCGAAAGGGCTTGGTGGGCAGGAAATCGCCTTACTCGACTTCTGCAAAACCACTGAAGCGGTCGCGTATCATGACGCAAGTACGGGTTGGTTCGTCAATCAATCCAATATTTCCGCCGCTTCTGCCGCAGCTTCCATGCCGCCAGAAATCGCTGCCGAAGTTTTTGCCGGGCCGCGCACAGGGCTTGCCTGGGGTGCGAAGCACAATCAAAGCAAGGCGGTCCGCGTGGAAGGTGGTTATCGGCTTACTGGGAAATGGGGCTTTGCCAGCGGCAATCGTCACGTGAAATGGCTCGGTGCCCATAGTTTTGTCAGCAACCCCGATGGCTCCCCGCATATGCGCTATGGGCAGCATGATGATCGCAGCTTTATCTTTCCGCGCGACCAGGCGGAAATCATCGATGATTGGCAGGTCTTGGGCCTGCGCGGTACCGGCAGCGATACCTATGCGGTGGATGATCTTTTCATTCCCGATAGCCACGCCCCCGCCCGCGATGCCATTGAGGAAAAACGCTGGCCCGGCCCCTTGTATAAGCTGAGTTCCACATTGCTCTACGCCACTGGATTTTGTGGCGTTACCATGGGTGTCGCGCGCCGCATGCTCGATGATTACATCGCCTTGGCCAAAGGGCGGCATAGCCGTGCCTCTGCCAATGCCATGGCCCAAAACCAAGCGGTTCATCGGGAAATCGGGCTTCTGGAAGCGAAGCTTTCCGCTGCACGCGCCTTTCTGCACGCGGCAGCTTCCAATGCCTATGAAGCTGCGGCAGCGAATGAGTTGGATATTGAAGCGCGCATTCGCCTACGCCTTGCCACCACTTACGGCATGAATGAAGCGACCGAAGTGTCACTCGCGTGCTATCGCGGCGCCGGCACCGCGGCGATATTCAATAGCGGCCCCTTCGAGCAACGGATTCGTGACGCCCTCAGCGCCAGCCAGCATCTGCAAGGCATGATGGCGCATATTGAAACCGTGGGCCGCTATCTGATTGGCTCAGACGAACCGCCGCGCTTCCTCTAGGGCGATCGCTTTAGATCGCCCCAGGCGTGATGCTTCAGACGCGGCGCAACCATTTTTTGGCAATGCGGCAAGCAACGGTATAGGCGGGGTTGAAGACATTACCCACGTCATACCGTACGACCTGGCCCATCAAATGGCTCGCCGCACGAACATCCAGGCCATAATCCTCACCTAACCAGCGTGACATTTCCGTGGTGGCATGCTGCAAGGCTTGGTCCAGCGGCCGCGCATTACCGATGGTAAAGATATCATCTGCGGTTTCGCCGCGTGGCCAGGTGATCTTTCGCTTGAGCACACGGAAAGTCACCTCCATTTCAAAGGAGGTTTCAATGCCGGTGCCAACGATTTCGCCATCACCTTGGCAGGCATGACCATCGCCGAGATAGAATAGAGCGCCCGGCACTGAAACCGGAAACCATGCTGTCGTACCCGGCGCGAAAAGACGGTAATCCATATTGCCGCCATTCTGCGCGCTTGTTGCTGTTGATAGTGCTTGGCCAATGGCAGGGGCCACGCCGAAGCAGCCGATCATGGGCGCGATGGCAGGGCTGAAGCTTTCCAGGCCGGGCACGCTTTCCTGCAATTTCACAATGCCTGCGGCGACATCAATATCCCACACCGCTCTTTGCTGCGGCAGGCGTTCTGCCACAGCGCCCGCTTCCAATACCGTGGGCGATAGGGGTGAATAGGTCCAACCTGTCTTGCGGTTGGGTGTCAGCCGATCAATGCGCACGGTCAGCGTATCACCCGGCTCCGCCCCTTCGATGAAAAAGGGGCCGGTCATGGGATTGGGCCGATTGGCCGCCGTAACCTCATGCGCATCCAGGCCCGAAGCATCGAGCGTATCCGTAATCACCGTATCGCCATCAGCAACCCGCAAGCAGGGTTCAGCGGTGCCGATCACATTGTAATAGCGGGTGGGACGAAACCGATGCGTCGCCATGGGACTCTCCTGGAATGAGATAGGCGTGAAGCAATAAGATGCCTGAGGCTAAAAACCAGCAATAGTAGCGTCAAGTTGCCGCATAGGCACGCACTTGGCGGATATCAGGGCCAGGTTGCTTCAGGCCGCCAAGAAAAGCTCATTCACAGCATCACGAATGAACTCCGCATCTGGTGGATTGGCAATGGGATTGCCGGCACGATGACCCCAAATGCTTGGGATGGGGCGCAGTATCGCCTTTGCCAGATAAGGGAGTTCCGCCGCATTATCCGCAACGCGGAAATAGATATCAGTCTCCGAAGGCATCAGCAGAACCTGCGCCTTGATGCTGCGCAATGCAGCCGCCA
>JACCED010567899.1_pt1 | contig 11516 bp, 7 predicted proteins | sample 7455021 | NCBI WGS metagenome assembly JACCED01 (sample SAMN15323456, study PRJNA562643) | freshwater metagenome | isolation source: river surface water | place: USA:Blue River Watershed | collected 2017-08-19
ACGAGTTGGTATGGATGTCTCCTGGGGTGGTTGGCCCTTTTGGCGAGTGGCCACAGTGCAGAAATCTCGGTTGGTGATGACGCAATCCGCTCTGGTGCGTCTCCTTACAACTGGATTTTTCACGAAGGGGTGATGGCCTCGTCCGTTTGTGGTGCGTCGCTGCAAGTGCAGTTCGAGGGGACTCAACGGGTCGCGGTGCGACTCGGGGCGGAGGGGATGCCGGAAGGGTTGTCGGGTTCGCGGATGCCGATTGTGGGTTGGTCAATCAACGGGGGCGAACTGCGCACCGTGCAGGTGGACCGGGCAGGGATGGAGTTGGTGCTTTCGGAGGGAGTGGCGAATCCCAAAGTTGATCTGTTCATTCGCGGGATGTCCCCGTTCGAGGATCGATGGAACGGGGAAGTGCCGGTGAATACACTGCGCATCAGGGGGTTCGTTGTGGATGATGGTGCTCGTGCCCTCGCGATTTCGCAGCCTGATCGGGTGTGGTGGAACATCGGGGACTCCATCATGTCAGGCGACGGGGCGGCGTATGGGCCGAAGCAGGGACGTCCGCACAATGATCGATGGGCGGAGTCGGATGATGCACGGGCCTCTTACGGTTACCGGTTGGCAACGGCATTGGGTTATCGGGAATCCCGTTTGGCATTTGGTGGATATAACTGGAAAGGTGGTTTGGCGAAGGTGGCGCACTTGAAGACGTTGATCGACCGTCACTCATCGGGGGTTGCTCGTTTTGAGGGAGATGTGATGAATCCGCGGCCTTCGGTGGTGTTGATTAACCTCGGGACGAACGGTGTGCCGCAGGTAGAGGACGTGGTGGTCGCACTGGAAAAATTGCGATTGCGAGTTGGTAAGGAAGCCCGCGTGGTGGTGATGGTTCCGTTGTCTGGCGCGGCGCGAGCGAAGGTAACGGAGGCGTATGAGGCGTACCGCGCTGCGAGCGGCGACCGTGCGACGGACTTGCTGGATTTAGGGAAAATTGAGTTTGAGACCTGCGATGGCGTTCATCCGACGGCTGCAGGTCACAACGCCGTGTTCGAGTTGATGTTGCCAAAAGTCCGAGCGCTGTTGAGAGCCATCGATGCTTCCCGGTGATGTGCACCTGTTCAAGTGTGACTCACCATCAACTCGGATCGTGGCGCCGTCAGGATTCCAAGGGGTCAGCATGTATCAAGGGGGGTCTCAACGGGTTTAGTTGGTGTGTGAATCGTTGATTTTGTTGTCGGCGGGGGATTGATTGGGAAAGCACCCGAGGCGTTATCATTTAGGCAAACATGATGAAGCAGAAACGAATAGCGGATGAAGTCATGCGGCGCGGCTTTGTGGCGCGGATTGCGAGAGCGCTCTTGGGCGTCGGAATGGCGGAGTGCTGGGTAACCGGACAAGGCGGACAATGTGCGTCGGGTGCAGACAGTCCCGCGCTGGGTCTGGGAGGGAGTGCGCGTCGGGTGATCTACCTGTACATGGATGGGGGGATGAGCCACGTGGACACTTGGGATCCGAAACAGGGGGAGGTTGCGGGGCCGACCAAGATGATTCCGACGGCAGTGGACGGCTTGTTTTTGGGCGAGTATTTGCCGAGGGTCGCTAAATGGATGGGACATGGGGCGGTGGTGCGATCGCTGACCTCGACACAGGGAGCGCATGAGCAGGGCAACTACTTCATGCACACCAGTTATCAGTTGAGGGGCACGATCGCTCATCCTGCGATGGGCGCTTGGCTCGGGCATTTTGATGGGCCGGGAAATCCGGGATTGCCGGCGTCGGTGTACATTGGAAACGCAAGTCGGCATCCGGGTGCAGGCTTTTTTCCTCCTGGGTTAGCCCCTTTGTTCGTTCATCATCCGGAGGCGGGGCTGAAGGACATTGCATTGCCTTCAGGGGTCACGGAGTCATTGCAGAGCAAGCGGATGGCGTTGGCAGCGGAACTGGACACGGACTTCACGGGATTGTTCGGATCTCAGCGGGGGGTAACTGCGCATAGTGACGCGTATGATGGTGCGTACCGGATGATGCGGAGTGCCGACATTGCTGCGTTTGATTTGACGCGTGAGGATGCGCGATTGCGCGATGCCTACGGGAAGGAGGCGTTTGGGCAAGGATGTTTGCTTGCGAGACGATTGGTGCAGGCGGGGGTGAGGTTTGTGGAGGTGGGTTTACACGGTTGGGATACGCATGCGGGCAACTTCACTGCCGTGCCTGATTTGTGTGCGCAGGTGGATCGTGCGTTGTCGGCACTACTCGAGGATTTGGAACGGCACGGGATGCTCAAGGATACGCTGGTGGTTGTTGCCACGGAGTTTGGACGTACGCCGAGGATCAATGTGAACTTGGGTCGAGACCATTATCCCAAGGCCTTTTCCTGCGCCATGTTCGGGGGCGGTATTCGGGGTGGGACGGTATTGGGGAGCACGAATGCGCGAGGGGAAGAGATTGAATCGGACGAGGTGGGCATTCCGGATTTCAACGCGACTATCGCTTACGCGTTGGGTTTGCCGCTGGATCAGGTGGTGATGTCGCCGAGTCAGCGTCCGTTCCGGGTCGCGGACAAAGGGAAACCGCTGAAGGCGTTGTTTGTATGAAGTGGTTTTTAGACCTGCTGGGCAGGGGGCTTTGGTCCGTGTGCCTTGCGTTTGCGTTCGCGGTTGCGCCTGCTTCGGTTGGTGTTGCCAGTGATGGTGGAGTGGCAACAGAGGCTTCAATGATTGATGGCTTACTGCAGCGTCACTGGGATTCGAAGGGAGTTGCTTCGCTGCCGAGTGCGCCGGACGAGGTGTTTTTGCGTCGCGCCTACCTTGATCTCGCGGGACGTATCCCGACGGTGGAGGAGGCGTTGGCCTTTTTGGAAGACGGGCAGCCGGATCGGAGATCACGCTTGATTGTATCATTGCTGGAATCAGAGGGATACACGGCACGTTTTTACAATCTTTGGGCGGATGTGCTCCGGTATAAGTCGTGGTTCGTGAACACTTCGAACACGATTCCGGCGGCTTACGGGCAGTTCATTCGGAACAGTTTACGGGTGAACAAGCCGTATGATGTCTTTGTCCGCGAGATGCTGTCGGCCAAGGGATTCGCTTGGGAGACGGGGGCGGTGGGGTATTACCAGCGAGATCCCGACATGCCGTTGGACAATATGGCACTGACGGCTCGGGTGTTTTTGGGAACGCGCATGGAGTGTGCGCAGTGTCATGACCATCCCTTTGACAAGTGGAAGCAGACGCAGTTTTACCACCTAGCGGCGTACACGTTCGGGAACAAGCAGGTGAATGAGGCGTTCGATGTTCCAAGGGAGTTGGTTCGCGAGCGACAGAATGAGATTGAGCAGCAGTTCAAGCGGGAGAAAGCCGTCGCGACCGACGGCGGGACCGAGGCTGAGGCGCGTCGTCGGGAGCGAGTCGCAGCGGTTCAGTTCCCGAAGGTGATCTACGTGTTGAAGGGCTGTGTTGGACAGTTGCTGAGTCCGGTTGGGATGAATCACCGGCTCAATGCCTTGCTGAAGTTGCCGCATGATTTCAAGGAGTCTGATGCCAAGCCGTTTGATGTGATGCGTCCGGAGGTTCCGTTCGGTCCGGCGGCACCCGTGCCGGATGGGGGTGATGGTTTTGAGGCGTTTGCGAACTGGGTGACTGCTCGGGATAATCCATTTTTCACGCGAGTGATTGTGAACCGTTTGTGGAAGGTCATGTTTGGGGTGGCGCTGGTGGAGCCGCTGGACGATTTGCATGACGACACGGTTGCGATGGTGCCGGAGTTGGAGGGCCACTTGGTGGAGTTGATGAAGCGGGTGGGCTACGACATGCGCCGGTTTTTGCGGATCGTGGCAGCGACTCGTGCTTACGGAGCAGAGGCGGCTCGTGACGAGTTTCGGCGTGGAGGAGCCTTCCATTTTCAAGGGCCGTCGGTGCGCCGGATGACGGCTGAACAGGTGTGGGACTCGATGGTCGCACTGGCCAGTCCTGAACCGGATGCGAGAAACGTGATTCGCGAGGAGGCTGAGGCGCGACGGATTGGCGTTTCACACATGACCTACGATGCGTTCACGACGTTCGATGGATCGCGGTTGTTGGAGATGGCCTATGCGCGACTGGAGGAGGAGCGCTCTTTGGAGGAGCGTGAGAAGGCGGTGTTGGAGGAGATGGTGGTGGCGAAGCGGAATGGGGATAAGGAGACTGAACTTGTCCATCGACGAAAGCATGGAGCGCTGTTGCGCGAGAGGGGTGAGGCGTTGGTGGATGGTTTTCTGAATCCCGTGCTCGCAGCACTTGCTCGGCGACAGGGCGGCCCAGATGCGACTCCCTTCGTCGATCAGGAGTATAAGATGAACGCGAACCCATCGGTTTTGGTGGTGGAGACGCTTCGTCGGACCCACATCCCGGGTTACGGGCCTCGGCCGAAGACGGCCGAGGAGAGGGAGCGCGAATCCGCGAGTCGACAGCAGCGTTGGATTGCGGAGGCGGACCGACTCGGGATTCGTGAGGACAAGCGGGGCGCCTATCTTGCGCACCGGGCGAAGGCGGGGCTGGAGTGGTTGCGTGCATCGGAGTTGGAGAGTCCAGCGCCTCGGGGACACTTTTTACGCACGATGGGGCAGAGCGACAGGGATTACGTTGAGAATGCGAACCTGATGTCTTCGATCCCTCAAGCGTTGGCGATGATGAATGGCGGACTGGTCTCGTCTGACGGTGTGTTGTCGCCGATGTCACCCTTGATGATTGGTCTTGAGCGATGTGGAAATCGGGTGGAAATGCTTGAGCGGGCCTATTTGGCGGTGTTATCGCGGAGGCCCAGCGCAGCAGAGGTTGCCCGATGGGACCGAGCCGCGGAGGAGGGTTTGGTGCAAGCGAAGGACGTGGTGCAGACGCTCCTGAACACCAAGCAGTTCCTCTTTGTGCGGTGAGAAAAAACAAAACGACCGGCGGAACAGATGTTCCAACCGGTCGGAAGAGTTTTGTTTGCGGCGTGGCTTTTACACGGTCGCTTTGACCGCGGCAGTGGCGTAGTCGCGATTCAGTTGGCCAATCACGCTGGCTGGGATTTCAGCTGGGCAGACGGCCTCACACTCGAGGTAGTTGGAGCAGTTGCCGAAGCCCTCAGCGTCCATCTGCTTCACCATCGCGAGCGCGCGGCGTTCACGCTCGGGTTGTCCTTGTGGAAGGGAAGCGAGGTGGGTGACTTTCGCCCCGACGAACAGCATTGCGCTGGCGTTCGGGCATGCTGCGACACAGCCGCCGCAACCGATACATGCAGCCGCTTCCATTGCACGGTCGGCTTCCACTTTCGGGATGGGGACTGCGTTGCCATCTGGAGCAGCGCCTACATGTGCAGAGATGAAGCCGCCGGCTTGCTGGATGCGGTCGAGTGAAGAGCGACTCACGCAGAGGTCGCGGAGGACGGGAAAGGCGCGGGCGCGGAACGGCTCGATGACGATGGTTTCCCCGTCGCGGAACTTGCGCATGTAGAGCTGGCACGTCGTTGTTTCGCTCGGGCCGTGCGGAACGCCATTGATGGTGAGGGAGCACATGCCGCAGATGCCTTCTCGGCAATCATGGTCGAAAGCGATGGGCTCTTCGCCTCGCGAGACGAGGTCGTCGTTGACGATGTCGAGCATCTCGAGGAAAGAACAATCTGGGGGGATGTTCTTGGCCTCGTAGGATTCCATGCGGCCGGGGGTTTGGCCGTTTTTTTGGCGCCAGACTTTGAGATGAAGGTTCATTTGTAGCTCCGGGTGGCGAGTTTAACGTTTTCGTAGTTGAGAGGTTCGATGTTTCGGACTGGCCGAGCGGCTTCTCCGGCATACTCCCATGCCGCGACATGAGCGAAGTGTTCGTCGTCGCGCTGGGCTTCACCGTCCGGAGTTTGGTATTCGGTGCGGAAGTGACCGCCGCAGGATTCGTTGCGTTCCAGAGCGTCGAGGCACATCAGTTCACCGAACTCGAGGAAGTCGGCGACGCGACCTGCGCGTTCGAGTGAGACGTTGAGCGATTCATTTTCACCGAGGACGGCAGCGGTTTCCCAGAACTCGCGTTTGAGTTCGGGGATGCGTTTAAGGGCGCGTTCCAAGCTGGTTTTGCTGCGGGCCATTCCGCAGTTGTCCCACATGATCAGCCCCAGTTCCCGGTGGAACGATTCCACGGAACGACGACCCTTGATGGAAAGCAGGCGCTTGATGCGGTCACGCACTTCGTTCTCCGTCTGCTTGAACGCGGGGTGGTCGGTGGTTGGACGCTTTCCATTGTTCGGGGCCAAGTAGTTTCCGATTGTGGCGGGAATGATGAAGTACCCGTCGGCAAGCCCTTGCATCAACGCGCTTGCTCCGAGGCGGTTGGCTCCGTGGTCAGAGAAGTTCGCTTCGCCGAGGACGAAGAGACCTGGGATGTTCGACATCAGGTTGTAGTCCACCCAGAGGCCTCCCATGGTGTAGTGCACGGCTGGGTAGATGCGCATCGGGGTTTTGTAGGCATTCTCCCCGGTGATCTGGTTATACATGTCGAACAGATTGCCGTACCGCTCGCGGATCTTGCTCTCGCCCAGGCGTTTGATGGAGTCGGCAAAATCGAGGTAAACGCCGAGGCCCCCAGGACCAACGCCGCGTCCATCGTCGCACGCCTCTTTTGCGGACCGTGAGGAGATATCACGCGGAGCGAGGTTCCCGAAGCTCGGATACTTCCGCTCCAGATAGTAATCTCGCTCATCCTCAAGGATTTGGTCGGAGGGGCGAGTGTCGCCCTTCTTCTTTGGAACCCAGACACGCCCATCGTTGCGAAGCGACTCGCTCATGAGGGTGAGCTTGGATTGGTAATCGCCACTGACCGGAATGCAGGTTGGGTGGATTTGCGTGTAACAGGGGTTGGCGAACGCAGCGCCCCGCTTATAGGCGCGGAACGTTGATGTCACGTTGCATCCTTTTGCGTTGGTGGACAGATAGAAAACGTTGCCGTAACCACCGGTTGCGAGGATGACGCAGTCGGCTGCGTGCGTTGAAATGGTGCCGGTGACGAGGTCTCGCACAACGATGCCCTTTGCGTGGCCGTCGACGAGGACCACATCGAGCATTTCGGTTCGTGGGAACATTTCGACGGATCCCGCCGCGATTTGGCGGTTCAGCGCGGAATAGGCGCCAAGGAGAAGCTGTTGTCCGGTCTGGCCGCGCGCGTAGAACGTTCTGGAGACTTGTGCTCCACCAAAGGATCGATTGTCGAGGAGACCGCCGTACTCACGGGCAAAGGGGACGCCGAGTGCGACGCAGTGGTCGATGATGGAGACGCTGACCTCAGCGAGTCGGTGAACGTTCGCTTCGCGGGCCCTGAAGTCTCCGCCTTTGATGGTGTCGTAGAACAGCCGGTGAACGGAGTCGCCGTCGTTCTGGTAGTTTTTTGCGGCATTGATACCGCCCTGCGCGGCGATGGAGTGGGCTCGGCGTGGCGAGTCTTGATAACAGAAGGCTTTCACCTTGTAGCCAAGTTCTCCGAGGCTGGCAGCGGCCGATGCACCGGCGAGACCGGTGCCAACAACGATGATCTCAAACTTGCGGCGATTGGCCGGGTTGATGAGCTTGGATTCGAACTTGTGATTCTCCCACTTCTGTTCGAGCGGTCCGGAGGGGATCCGGGAATCGAGGGTGATGCTCATTGTTTCAGGGATGCTTGGAAGGGTTGATGGGTGAGTGAGAACGCGGATCAGGCCTGGAGTTTGAGGAAACCAGCGAGCACCGCGACAGGAATGGATCCGTAACCGACGAAGACCGCTGCGCCGACAAGGTTGCCGAGTTTAACGAGCCCTCCGGCATTGTTGTGCGAGGTGAGGCCGAGCGTTCGGAACACGCTAGTCACCCCATGGCTTAGGTGCACCGCAAGCAACCCAACCGCGATCAGATAGAAAGCCGAAACGAGCGGGCTTTGAAAGCCAAGCACCAGCATCGTGTGAACGTCATTCTCCGATGCGAGCTTGCCACCGTCCGCGAGCAGTTTGAACCGCGCGTCGGTCGTGCGGAGCGTGTAATGGAGGAGGTGGTAGACAACGAACGAGACAATCACCAAGCCACTCCCGAACATCATCCGCGTCGCTAGGCGCGAGACCTGATGCTTTGATACGGCGTATGCCTCCGGACGGGCGGATTTGTTCGCCGTCACGAGAGAAATGGTTGCGACGAGGTGGGTGACGAATGCGGCGAGCAGGCCGATGCGCATTACCCAGAGGGTTTTCGGGATGGAATGCAGAAATGCGGCGTACTCGTTGATTTTTTCGGGTCCGGCAAAGACCTGAAGATTTCCTGCGAGGTGGCCGAACACGAAGCCGATCAGCGCTAGACCAGTGAGCGCGACAATCCACTTCTTGCCGATGGATGAGTTCCAGAATTGGGTCAGGAGTTTCACGGGACGAAAAATTTTGTGCGAACTATCAGTGTTTCTTCTAACCCGCAAAAAAGGTTCTGTCATCCTTGGTGATCGAAAATGGCGCGATAAGGTGCAGACCGTTGCGGACATGCGCACGGGAAATGACGCTGATCGATTGACCTGAGGGGGGCGATGCGGTGCGGTCTTTCCGTTATTTGCGAGGAGCGTGCTGAGAGGGGGCGTTTTTTTTCGGAAACCGAACAACCTCCACATCATTGTTTTGGGGTGCACCGGGGGTGCTTCGGCCATGGGCGATCAGGGATTCGAGTAAATCCTGCATTTCCGCGACTTTTTTGGGCATGGAGTCGGCGAGGTTCTGCGTTTCGCCGAGGTCGTTTGCGAGGTTGTAAAGTTGAACGCCGTGCTGTTGGTCGCTGATTTTGCTCCAGCCTCCCGAATCGGGTGCGGGGATGTATTTCCACGATCCGTTTCGGACCGCGGGAACGCCTCGGATGCTGGCGCTGATCGCGTTGGTCCTGATTGGTTTATCGTTCCCGTGCAGAAGGGGAAGAAGACTGAAGCTATCCTCTCCGCAGTGGTCGGGAAGAGTGACGTCCCAGATGTCGGCGAAGGTGCGGAGGAGATCCGCCTGAGACACGAGGTGCGCGCTCTCGATTCCGGCTTTGATTTGGCTGGGCCAGCGGATGATGAAAGGGACACGGTGTCCGCCCTCCCACGCGTCGGCTTTGTAGCCTCGCAGCGGGCCGCTGGGATGGTGTCCGTTTGCTTCAAGATCTTTCACTCCGATGTAGGGGGCGCAACCGTTGTCGCTGGTGAATACGACGAGTGTATTCTCCGAGACGCCGTTCTTTTCCAAAGCTCCCAGAATGCGCCCGACAACGGCATCAGTTTCCATGACGAAGTCGGCGAAGGGATTGAGTCCGCTTCTTTTTTGCCATTCGCGATTTACAGCGAGCGGGGTGTGAGGAGAGGTGAGTGGCAGGTAGAGCAGGAACGGTTGTTTGGCGTCGACTGATTCTTTGATGAACGTTTCGGAGCGCGCGGCGAGGGCTGGGAGGATTTCGTTCAGTTTCCAATCCTTGAGGGCGGGGCCTTGGGTGCTCGCTTGGTGGTTCTGCAAGAGCTCTTTCGGGAGGAACGCAGTGGGGATTCCCAGCGTACGGTCGTTTTCGATGAAACAGTAGGGGGGCCAGTTTGGGACATCGGTGCCAAAGTAGGTGTTGAAGCCGCGCGTGGTCGGGCCGCCTGCGATTGGCTGTGAGAAGATATCTTGCCAAGCGGCGAGTTGCTCTTCGGTGACGGTTGCGTCGCGGCTGTTGGGTTGTCTTGTCTTAGCGGGCCGCGGGATTTCGTCGGCGGGCTGAGCCCTCGGGGATAGAAGCTGGCGTTGCTGCTTGGTGATCGGCCAATCCCATCCGAGGTGCCATTTCCCGATGCATGCGGTCCGATATCCTTGGTGCTGCGCGAGGGTTCCGATGGTCATTCGATCGGGGGCGATAAGGGGTTCGCCAAACGTTCCCACGATGCCTGCTTGGAGACGGGAGCGCCAGTGGTAGCGCCCGGTGAGGAGGGTGTAGCGCGAGGGGGTGCAAACGCCGGATGAGGAGTGGGCATCAGTGAAGCGAATGCCTTCGCTGGCGAGACGGTCAATGTGAGGGGTCGGAATCTTGCCGCGCTCCGGGTTATAGCATTGTACATCGCCGTAGCCGAGGTCGTCAGCCAGCAGAACGACGATATTGGGTTTGCCTGAGGCCAGGGACTCACGAATGGTTAGTGCATTGAGCGTGAGGATGATGAGGATATTGAGGTGGAAGGAATACTTGACCATCGGAGTGATTGATGTGGATGCCTTTGTTTCTTGTTGATTGCTCGCTCAGTCAGCCGTTCATGGATCAACGGGACTGCAATCAATCGAATGTTCGGATTCGTCGGGGAGATTGTGCACTTTTTCGAAGGGCCGTTGCCTCGAACCGCGGCGAGACCCAGCGGAGGAGCCGGATTCTCACGGTCGGCACAGCTTGTCAGCCATTGTCTCCGCGGCTGTATTGCCCGCGCTGCCGGGCACGTTTCCCACCACACGGGTGTTTGCTCCGTCCAACTTGACCACGACGAGTGTGTCGTAAGGCTTTTTTCCGTTCGGATTTTCGGAGTACATCCGGAAGATGATCGCGTACGGGGAAAATCCTTTCCCAGTTCGATACCCGCGCCACTGCACAACCGCATTGGCTTTCCACGGTTTTTGGCCAGGGCACTGTTCAAAAGTCTGTGAAGCGAGAGGAATCTCTTGGCCTTCGTGGATCAAATCCAACCAAGACCGGTCATCTCCAGTCCTCAGAACGACTCGGTAAGGCCCCTGACCGGGGAAGAGGTAGCCGCCGTTTGCGTCAGGCTTTCCCTTCTTCGTGTCGGTGGACGTGAACTCGGAGGTGGGGACATTTGGAGCTGCGACCGTGGGGCGCGCGAGGAGGTGGAGTGAGGCAAGGATAATGAAAAGAAACTTCATAATGTCAGGCGGGTTACGTTCGCAAGAATGCGAGGCATCCATCGGATAGCCAGACCGTTTTCGGTTGGGGAATGCCGTTCGCAACTGCGGTTCCGTGGTCAGGCTGCAGGCTTGCATACGGTGAGGTTCCCTCGTTCGGGCAGTGCCGCCGACGGGCGGATCCTGCGGAACGAGCCGAGCGCGTCCACTGTCCACTTTTCGCGAGGGTTTCGGATGGTACCTTCTCGGGTATGTCGGACCGACTTTCTCACGCGTTGTTGTACGGGATTTTTGATACGGGGTATGCGAATCCAGCGGATGCTGGGACGATTGTGGAGAGGATGGTTGCGGGTGGGGTTGATGTGATGCAGGTCCGAGCGAAGGGTTGGGAAGAAGAGGACGTGGAAAGTCTTGCGAGAACGGTGGCTGAGGTTTTGTCGGGAACTGGGGTACCGCTGATTTTGAATGATTTTCCGCAGTTGGTGCCCTCGGTCGGAGCGGATGGGGCGCACGTGGGGCAGGAGGATCATGCGGTGGCGGATGCGCGCTGGCGGGCGGGCCGATCTCTGGCGGGTGAGGTGCCGCCGGTGGTGATCGGGAAGTCGACGCACGCGCTCGCTCAGGCGGAGGCTGCGCAGGCGGAGGGTGCTGATTACATCGGGTTTGGTCCGTTG
>JACCED010091232.1_pt1 | contig 11514 bp, 9 predicted proteins | sample 7455021 | NCBI WGS metagenome assembly JACCED01 (sample SAMN15323456, study PRJNA562643) | freshwater metagenome | isolation source: river surface water | place: USA:Blue River Watershed | collected 2017-08-19
ACTGCGGGCCCAGGCTTTGGGCAGCGGGGCCATCCAATTGCGCCAGCGCGTGCATGTGCGCTACGAGGGCAGCGACGCGGCCTTGATCGTGCCCTTTGGGTCCTTGCAAGACATTCAAGCGGGTTTTGAACAAGCCTATCGCCAGCGCTTTGCTTTCTTGATGAGCGGCAAGGCCTTGGTGGTGGAGGCGGTATCGGTGGAGGCGGTGATCAGTGGCGACAGCCCCAGCGAGCAATTGCAAGCCTTGCACCCCGTGCGCGATGTGCCCGCGCGTGAGCGCGTGCCCATGTATGTGCAAGGGGGCTGGCAGCAGGCGGCCTTGGTGGTGCGCGCCGACCTGCGTGCCGGTGACCAGGTGGCCGGCCCGGCCATCATCGCCGAGCCCAATGCCACCACCGTGGTGGAGCCGGGTTGGCGTGCCGAGTTGACCGCCTTGGACCATTTGGTGTTGACACGGGTCACGCCGCGAGCGGTGAGCTATGCCGCTGGCACCCGGGTGGACCCGGTGCTGCTCGAGGTGTTCAACAACTTGTTCATGAACATCGCCGAGCAAATGGGTTTGCAGCTGCAAAACACCGCTTACTCGGTCAACATCAAAGAGCGTTTGGATTTTTCTTGTGCGCTGTTCGATGCCCAAGGCCATTTGATCGCCAACGCGCCCCACATGCCGGTGCACTTGGGTTCCATGGGCGAGAGCATCAAAACCGTGATCCACGACAACCAAGGCCGCATGCAGCCGGGCGATGTGTTTGTGCTCAACGACCCCTACCACGGTGGCACCCATTTGCCCGATGTGACGGTGATCACGCCGGTGTATTTGCCCGACCACGATGCGCCGGTGTTTTATGTGGGCTCGCGCGGCCACCATGCCGACATTGGTGGCACATCACCGGGTTCCATGCCGCCGTTTTCCACCTCGATTGAGCAAGAGGGGGTGCAAATTCAAAACTTCAAATTGGTCGAGCGCGGTGTGCTGCGCGAGGCCGCCATGGTGGCATTGCTCAGCGCGGGCGCGCACCCGAGCCGCAACCCGGCGCAAAACATGGCCGACTTGCGGGCCCAAATTGCGGCCAACGAAAAAGGCGTGCAGGAGTTGCGCCGCATGGTGGCCCACTACGGCCTGGCGGTGGTGCAGGCCTATATGGGCCATGTGCAAGACAACGCCGAAGAGTCGGTGCGCCGCGCGATTGCGGTGTTGGGTCAAGGCTTGGCATCGTCGCAGGCCAGCCCTTCGCCCCAGGCCTTTGTGCTGGAACTCGACAACGGCGCACGCATCCAAGTGGCCGTGCGCATCGATGCCAGACAGCGCAGCGCGGTGGTGGATTTCACCGGCACCTCGGCCCAACAAAGCAATAACTTCAATGCGCCCAAGGCGGTGTGCATGGCCGCGGTGCTGTATGCGTTTCGCAGCCTGGTCAACGACGATATCCCGCTCAACGCCGGTTGCCTCAAGCCCATTGAGGTCATCATCCCCGAGGGTTGCATGCTCAATCCGCGTTACCCGGCATCGGTGGTGGCGGGCAATGTGGAGACATCGAGTTGCATCACCAATGCCTTGATGGGGGCTTTGGGCGTGATGGCGGGCAGCCAACCGACGATGAACAACTTCACCTTTGGCAATGCCAGCCACCAGTATTACGAAACCATTGCCGGTGGCAGCGGGGCCGGTGGTGTGTTCGGTGACCAGGGTGAGGAAGTGGGTGGTTTTGCGGGCACCAGCGTGGTTCAAACCCACATGACCAATTCGCGCTTGACCGATCCGGAGGTGCTGGAGTTTCGCTTCCCGGTGCGCTTGCAGTCGTTTGCTGTGCGCACAGGTTCGGGCGGCAAGGGGCGCTGGCCGGGCGGCGATGGCGGCGTGCGCCGGGTGGAGTTTTTACAGCCCATGACAGCGGGCATCCTCTCCAACGGGCGGGTGTACCCGGCTTTTGGCATGAACGGTGGCCTGCCGGGGGCGGTGGGCATCAACCGCGTGATCCGTGCCGATGGCACGGTGCAAGACCTGGGACACATCGGCCAGGTGCAAATGGGCGTGGGGGATGTGTTTGAAATCAGCACCCCTGGCGGTGGGGGCTATGGCTTGCCCGAGGGGGGCTGAGCGGGCCAGACCTGGCCATTGACGGTCAAGCCTTGCGCGGCAAAGCGCTCGGCATTGGCCGGGCCAATGCCTTTGACCCGGCGCATCAAATCGGCCCAATCGGCGAAAGCTTTGGTTTGGCGCTGGGCCAAGATGGCCCGGCTCATGGCGGGGCCCATGCCGCGCAAGCTGTCGAGTTCGGCTTCGCTGGCTTGGTTGATCTCCAAGGCATGGCCCGCGCCCACGGCCAGCGCACACAGCAGGGCCAGCCCCATCGCGCGCCAAGTCGCCAGGCGAGGGCGTTTGACCACGGCATGGACAAAGGCCAGCGCGCCCATGCTTTCAGACCGGTGGTTGGACGGCAGACAGGGCCTGCATGTACTGGGTCACGCCGGTGTGCACATCGGCAAACACATGGTCGCAACCGGCGCGGCGCAAGGCGCTCAAATCGGCCTGGGTGAAGCACTGGTATTTGCCACGCAAGGCATCGGGGAAGGGGATGTACTCGATCAAGCCTTGCGCTTGGGCTTGGGCCAAGTTCATGTGCGCTTGACCGCTTTGGCTTTGCACCACGGCCAAAGCCACATCATTGAAGCTTTGCGCCCGACCGCTGCCCAGGTTGAAAATGCCGCTGGCCATGGGATGGTCGAAAAACCACAAATTGACCGCGACCACATCGCCCACCCAGACAAAGTCGCGCATTTGTTCGCCTGGGCCATAGCCACCGTACTCGCCAAACAAACGCACCCGGCCATCGGTCTGAAATTGACCGTGCTGGTGAAAGGCCACGCTGGCCATGCGGCCCTTGTGTTGCTCGCGCGGACCATAGACATTGAAGTAGCGAAAGCCACAAACCTGGTGGGCCGCCTGGGCGAAATCAGGGCCGCATTCGCGCCGCATGCGCTGGTCAAACAGCAGCTTGGAGTAGCCATACACATTGAGCGGGCGTTCATGCGCGGGGGCTTCTACGAAGGTGGCCGAGCCGCCATAGGTGGCCGCAGAGGAGGCGTAGAGCAGTCGCGTGCCAGCGCGTTGGCATGCGGCAAACAAGTCGCACGACAACTGGTAGTTGTTGTGCATCATGTATTGGCCGTTGGTTTCCATGGTGTCGCTGCACGCGCCTTCATGGAACACCGCTTCCACGCTGCCATAGTGGTGTTGGGCAAAGCGCTGGTAGAACTCGCCAGCATCTTGGTAGTCGGCGATGTGCAGGTCGGCCAGGTTGCGAAACTTGTCGCCATCGCGCAAATCGTCCACCGCGATGATGTCGGTGATGCCGCGCTGGTTCAGGCCTTGGATGATGTTGCTGCCGATGAAGCCGGCCGCGCCAGTGACAACGATGCGCATGGATGCCTCCTTAAACCGGCGCGGCTGCGCCAAACAGTTCGGCATGCGACACCGTGGCCGTGCCCAACTTGCCCACCACATAACCACCGGCTTTGTTGGCCCAGGGCATGGCTTCGCGCAGGCTCAAGCCTGCACCCACCAACACGGCCAAGGTGGCGATCACCGTGTCGCCCGCGCCGGTCACATCAAACACCTCTTGGGCCTGGGCCCCGACATGGCTGGCACCTTCGGCATCGAACAAACTCATGCCCTCTTCGCTGCGGGTGACGATCACCGCTTGCAGGCCCAGTTGTTGGCGCAGGTTTTGCGCTTTTTCGGCCAGTTCTTGTTCTGAATGCCAAGCCCCCACCACCTGCTGCATCTCGCTGCGGTTGGGTGTGATCACGCTGGCACCGGCATAGGCGCTGTAGTTGCTGCCTTTGGGGTCCACCAAGATGGGTTTGCCCGCTGCACGGGCCGCTGCAATCATGCGGGCCACATGGGCCAAGCTGCCTTTGCCGTAGTCGGAAAACAGCACCACGTTGTGGGCGGGCATGACGCGCTCAAAGCGCTCGCTGAGTTGTTGCAACACGGCTGGGGTGGGGCTGCTTTCAAAGTCGGCCCGCAGCAGTTGCTGCTGGCGACCGATCAGGCGCAGCTTGACCGTGGTGTGCAACGCGGGGTCGCGCGCGAGTTCGGGCTGAATGCCGCTTTGCGCCACCAAGGCTTCAAACTGGCGGCTGGCCGCATCGTCACCGAGCACACTGAGCAAACTCACCCGCGCACCCAAGGCGGCCACGTTGCTGGCCACGTTGGCTGCGCCGCCCAAGCGCTCTTGTTCGCGGGTCACGCGCAGCACCGGCACCGGGGCCTCGGGGCTGATGCGGTCGACCGCGCCGTACCAATAGCGGTCGAGCATGACATCGCCCACCACCAACACATGGCTGGTGTGCATTTGTGCAGGGGTCAGGTGTTTCACAATTCCTCCACCCGCCGTGCGGGGTAACTGTCCCAGGCTTGGCAGCCTGGGCATTGCCAAAAATGTTGGCTGGCCTCAAATCCGCAAGCGGCACAGCGGTAACGCAGCAAGGGCTTGACCGCTCGGTCAAGGGCTTTTTGCAAACCAGCCGGTGTGTGGGACTGCCCTTGCATCCACTGGCTGGCCACCACCAAGGAGGGCTCGCGCTCCAAATGGCGCAGGTACAAAGCCGGGACCGATGCCGGTGCATCGATGGCCACCAGTTCGGCCAGCGCTTTCAACACATCCAGCGAGGGCGTTTGGTCATAGGCTTTTTGCAGCAGATCGCGCACCTTGGCCACTTGGCCCAAAGCCGGTGCCCATTGCGCCAGTTGGGTGGCGATCAAGGGCAAGGCCTGGGGCTGGGCTTGGGCCAAGTCCAGCAGCAAGTCCAGGGCGGGTGCGGCCTGAGCATGGCGGTGCATTCCCTGGGCCAGGGCCAGGCTTGCGCGCACGTTGTGCGGCACCAAAGACAGGGCTTGTTGCAGCAGGGCTTGGGCTTGCGGCCACTGCTCGGGCGTGTTCAATGCCTGGGCTTGTTCGCTCAAGTAATGGGCTTGGCGGCCTTTGAAGCTGCCTTCGCCAGCTTGGGCCAATTTATCGGCCATCAAAGCGGCCTGTGGCCAGTCGCGTGAGCGCTCAAAAATGCCCAGCAAGGCCAAGTGCGACATGGATGCATAGGCCGTGCCCTCCAATGGGCGCAAGGCGGCTTCGGCCCGGTCAAGCAATCCTGCTTTGAGGTAGTCGAGCGCCAAAGCGTGTTGCGCGCGGTCTCGGTCGCTTTGGCTCAGGTCGGCACGGGCCAGCAGGTGTTGGTGCACCCGTACCGCGCGTTCGTATTCGCCCCGGCGGCGAAACAAGTTGCCCAAGGCAAAGTGCAGTTCGGAGGTGTCGGGGTCGTTTTGAACGGCCTCGATGAAGGCATCGATGGCCTGGTCCTGCTGCTCATTGAGCAAATGGTTCAGGCCTTTGAAATAGGCTTTGGGGGTGCGCTGGTTGTCGAGCTTGAGCTGGCGCAGGTCAAAGCGCGAGGCCAGCCAGCCCAGGGCAAATGCCATGGGCAGGCCCAACAAAATCCAACCCTGGTCAAACTCCATGGGCGGGGTTCTCGCTGGGTGGCTTGCGCTCGGTGGCCGCTGGTTCGCCAGGGTTTGCGCGTGCGCGGCGCACTTGGCGGTGCTCGCGCCACCATTTGGGCACCATCAACAGCACGCCCAACACCAGCCCCAATACAAACACCGCCAACAGCACCAGCACTTGAGGGGCTTGCCACTGTTGGCCAAAAAAGAAATGCACCGTCACATCGTGCTGGTTGTTCAGCGCGAAGGCAAACAAGGTGAAAAAAATGGCTGCTTTCAGTGTCCACTGAAGCAGCCCGATGAGTTTCTTCAAGTGGATTCCTCAGGGCTTGAAGATTCTAAGACCGTTGCACGTGAAGCCATGGCTTCACGTCGGGGGTTGTTGCAGCTTAGAAGTGCGCTGGTCCACCTCTTCACGCAAGGCTTTGCCGGGCTTGAAGTGGGGCACGCGTTTTTCGGGAATGGCCACTTGTTCGCCAGAGCGCGGGTTGCGGCCCATGCGCGGCGGGCGGTGGCTGATGGTGAAACTGCCAAAGCCGCGCAGCTCAATGCGGTGCCCGCGTGCCAGTGCATCGCTCATGGCTTCCAACAAAGCCTTGACGGCGTATTCGGCATCGCGGTGGGTCAATTGACCAAACCGCTCGGCCAGGGCTTCAACCAAATCGGAACGTGTCATGGGTCAGATACAGCTAAATTCGATCCAATGCCAATGAAGAAGGGTTTGCAACCCCATGGCTGGGCACAAAGTCCAGCCATGGGGCGCAGCCCCATCGACAAATCAGTTGTTGTCGAGCTTGGCGCGCAGCAATGCGCCCAGGCTGGTCGTGCCCGCGTTCTCGCGCGACGACTGCTGGCTGAGGTTTTGCATGGCATCGGCTTGATCGGCTGCATCCTTGGCCTTGATGGACAACTGGATGTTGCGGGTCTTGCGGTCCACATTGACCACCACGGCGGTGACTTCGTCGCCTTCTTTGAGGACGCTGCGGGCATCTTCAATGCGGTCGCGCGAAATTTCGCTCACACGCAGGTAGCCAATGATGTCTTCGCCCAGGTCGATCTCAGCGCCTTTGGCATCCACGGTCTTGACCTTGCCGGTGACCACTTGGCCTTTGTCGTTGATGGCGGCAAAGGTGGTGAAGGGGTCGGCATCCAACTGCTTGATGCCCAAGGAGATGCGCTCGCGCTCGACATCGACGGCCAACACCAGGGCTTCGACTTCTTGGCCCTTTTTGAAGTTGCGCACAGCGGCTTCGCCGGTTTCGTTCCACGACAGGTCGGACAAATGCACCAAACCGTCGATGCCAGCGGCCAAGCCGACGAACACGCCGAAGTCGGTGATGGATTTGATCGGGCCTTTGACGCGATCGCCGCGCTTGGTGTTTTGCGCAAACTCTTGCCAGGGGTTGGCACGGCATTGCTTCATGCCCAAGCTGATGCGGCGCTTGTCTTCGTCGATCTCCAGGACCATGACTTCGACCTCGTCGCCCAGGGCCACGATTTTGGAGGGGGCCACGTTTTTGTTGGTCCAGTCCATTTCAGACACGTGCACCAAGCCTTCGATGCCGGGCTCGAGTTCCACAAACGCGCCGTAGTCGGCGATGTTGGTGATCTTGCCAAACATGCGGGTGCTTTGCGGATAGCGGCGGTTCACGCCCATCCAGGGGTCGTCGCCCATTTGCTTCAAGCCCAAAGACACGCGGTTTTTCTCGGTGTCGAACTTGAGGATCTTGGCGGTGATTTCTTGGCCAGCGACCACCACCTCGGAGGGGTGACGCACACGGCGCCAGGCCATGTCGGTGATGTGCAGCAAGCCATCGATGCCGCCCAAGTCCACAAATGCGCCGTACTCGGTGATGTTTTTCACCACGCCATGGACGATGGAACCTTCTTTGAGGGTTTCCATCAGCTTGGCGCGCTCTTCGCCCATGGAGGCTTCGATCACGGCGCGGCGTGACAACACCACGTTGTTGCGCTTGCGGTCGAGCTTGATGACCTTGAATTCCATGGTCTTGTTCTCAAACGGAGACAAGTCTTTGATGGGGCGGGTATCGATCAGTGAACCAGGCAAGAAGGCGCGGATGCCGTTGACCAACACGGTCAAACCACCTTTGACCTTGCCGCTGGTGGTGCCGGTGACAAATTCGCCAGACTCGAGGGCTTTTTCCAGGCTCATCCAGGAGGCCAAACGCTTGGCCGTGTCGCGGCTGAGGATGGTGTCGCCATAGCCGTTTTCAACGCTGCCAATGGCCACAGACACAAAGTCGCCGGCTTGGACTTCGACTTCGCCTTTGTCGTTTTTAAATTCTTCGATGGGCACATAGGCCTCAGATTTGAGCCCCGCATTGACCACCACGTGGTTGTGCTCGACGCGGACCACCTCGGCGGTGATGACTTCGCCCGTGCGCATTTCAGAGCGCTTGAGGGATTCTTCAAACAGGGCTGCAAAAGATTCAGACATAAACTTTCCTTGACCGGACGCAGGGTGAATGCCAGCACCATTGCTGGACAAATTGTTCTGATTCGGCGGTGGGTGATGCGGCTGTTGCCGCGGTTGGTTAAAAACCCCAAAGGCCAGTGCGCAAGCTGCGCGAAGGGTGCCCCCGGGACCGGTTCAAGCAGAGCCCACAGGGGGCAACACTTGTTTGCCTTGCCACCAAGTCAACACCTGCGCCACCGATTCCTCGATGGAGAGCTGGGAGTTGTCCAGTTGCACGGCATCTGCGGCGGGCTTGAGGGGCGCAACGCTGCGTTGTGTGTCACGCGCGTCACGCGCTTCCAAGTCTGCGCGAAGAGCCGAGATTGTAGTGGAAAAGCCCTTTGAAATCAGTTGCTTGTGCCGTCTTTCGGCTCTTTTTTCTGCGCTGGCGGTCAAAAACACCTTCAAAGGCGCGCCTGGGAAGATGACGGTGCCCATGTCGCGCCCATCGGCCAGCAGGCCGGGCAGGCGGGCAAAACTGTGTTGCAAATCCACCAAAGCCTGCCGCACCAGGGGCAAAACCGACACCTTGGAGGCATTCATCCCAGCCGTTTCGGTGCGGATTTCTTCGGAAACATTGATGCCAGACAAGAGCACTTGCTCACCTTCAAAGCGCACGGGCAAGCGCCGCGCCAGTTCGGCGATGCGGCCTTCGTGCTCGGCTTCCAGGCTCAGACCGGCTTGCAAGGCGGCGTGTGCGGTGACCCGGTAGAGCGCGCCGCTGTCGAGGTAGTGGTAGCCCAAGCGCTGGGCCACTTGCGCGGCCAGCGTGCCCTTGCCCGAGGCGGTGGGGCCGTCAATGCAAATCACCGGCACTTGTTGCGCTTGGGACAGGCTGAACAAGGCTTCGAAATAGTCGGGAAAGGTTTTGGCCACGCACTTGGGGTCTTCAATGCGCACCGGCAAACCCGCAGGGTTGAAGGCGGCCAGTGAAAAACACATGGCCATCCGGTGGTCGTCATAGGTGTGGATGCTGGCCGCTTGCCACTGGCGGATGGGGTGCACCCGGAGCCAGTCCGGGCCCTCTTCCACCTGGGCACCGAGTTTGCGTGCCTCGGTGGCCATGGCCGAGATGCGATCGGTTTCTTTGACCCGCCAACTGGCGATGTTGCGCAAGGTGCTGGGCCCATCGGCATACAAGGCCATCACCGCCAAGGTCATGGCGGCATCTGGGATTTGGTTGCAATCCATGTCGATGGCCTTGAGCGGCCACGCACCGCGGCGGGTTTGCACCCAGTTGGGGCCGCTCTCGACCACCGCACCCATGAGCTGGGCCGCGGCCATGAAGCGAATGTCACCTTGGATGGATTGGGCCCCCACGCCTTGGATGCGCACCCCGCGCTCAGAGGCCAATGCACCCAAGGCAATGAAATAGCTCGCGGAAGATGCGTCGGCCTCCACATGCAAGCTGCCTGGCGAGGTGTAGCGGCTGCCCGCTGCAATCGTGAAGCGCTGCCAACCATCGCGCTCAACCGTCACCCCAAATCGCTGCAACAGTTGCAGGGTGATCTCGATGTAGGGCTTGCTGATGAGTTCGCCCACCACCTCAATCACGATGCTTTGTGTGGCCACCAAGGGCAAGGCCAACAACAAAGCGGTCAAAAACTGGCTGGACACATCGCCGCGCACTTGGATCGGCGCGTTCAGTTGCAAGCCGCTGTGGCCTTTCAAGGCCAAGGGCGGAAAACCCTCTTGGCCGGTGTACTCAATCTGGCAACCCAATTGGCGCAAGGCATCCACCAAGTCGCCTATCGGTCGCTCGTGCATGCGTGGCACGCCATGCAGTTGGGCATGCACGCCCATCAGGGCCAGGGCGGCGGTCAGCGGTCGCATGGCGGTACCCGCATTGCCCAAGAACAAGTCCAGCGTTTTGGCCGGTGCCTGCCCGCCCAAACCGGTGATGCGCACCGTGCTGCCTTGGACATCGAGGGCGCAACCCATTTGCCGCAGGGCATCGAGCATCACCCGGGTGTCGTCCGAGTCCAGCAGGTCGTGCAAGGTGGTGGTGCCTTGGCACAAGGCCGCCAGCAACAACACCCGATTGGAAATGCTCTTGGAGCCGGGCAAGGTGACCGTGCCTTGGGCGCTGGTCAGGACGGGAATGTCGAGGAAGGCGGTGGCGAACATGCGTGTGAAAAAGGTCAGAACGCGTTGATCAATTGGAAAGATGATCTTGCTTGGACTGCAACGACCAAGCCGAACGCACATCACGGGCTTGCGCAATCAGTTGTTGCAAGGCGGGCGCATCGCCTTTTTCCATCGCTGATTCAAAGGCTGCCACGGCCGTGCGAAAGTGGGACAACTGGGCCAAAACCTCGCTGCGGTTGGCCAGCAATATGTCGCGCCACACCGCAGGGTCGCTGGCGGCGATGCGCGAGAAGTCGCGAAAGCCAGGCCCTGCCATGTCCAAAAAATCGGCCCCGCTGGCTTGCTGGGTCAGTGCGTTGACCGCGGCAAAGGCCAGCATGTGGGGCAGGTGGCTCACCGCTGCAAAGGTGGCATCGTGGGCTTGGGCCGACAGGGTGCTCACGGGGCTGCCCACCGCACGCCACACATCATGGGCGGTTTGCAACAAGCGCATGGCGGTGTTGGGCAAGGGGGTGAGCACGGTGCGGCGGTCTTGGTAAAGCCGGGCATCGGCATGCTCAATGCCCGCGACTTCTTTGCCAGCGATCGGGTGCGCCGGGACAAAGCAAACCAGTTTGTCGCCCAAGGTGGCCTGTGCCGCAGCGATGACATCGCATTTGGTTGAACCCACATCCATCAGCAAGGCGTGGGCGGACAAGGCAGGTGCCATGGCGGCAAAGCTTTGGTGCATCGCGCCCACGGGCACGGCCAACAGCACCAGGTCAGCGCCGTGCACGGCATCGGCCACGCTGGCGCAGGCTTGGTCGATCACCTGCAGTTCAAGCGCACGTTGGCGGGTTTTTTCAGAGGCGCTGAAGCCCACAATGCTGCGCACCAAACCGGCCTCGCGCGCGGCCAGGGCAAACGAGCCGCCCATCAGCCCGCAACCGATGATGGCAAGGCGTTGAAAACGGGGCTCCGCCGGTGCTTGCATGCAAGGCCTTCAGGCGCTGACGGGGTAGGAGCCCAACACTTTGTAGAAAGCACACAAAGATTGGAGTTCGCTCAGGGCCTGGGCCACATGGGGCTGGCTGGTGTGGCCTTGGATGTCGATGTAGAAGAAGTATTCCCATTGGCCGGATTTGGCCGGGCGCGACTCAAAGCGGGTCATGGACACGCCGTGGGTTTTGAGCGGCACCAGCAAGTCGTGCACCGCGCCCGGGCGATTGGGCACCGACACCACCAGCGAGGTGCAGTCATTGCCAGAGGCGGGCGGTGTGGCCATGGTTTGGGGCAGGCAAATCACCGCAAAGCGGGTGCGGTTGTGGGCCTCGTCTTGGATGGCATGGCCGACGATGTGCAAGCCAAATTGGCTGGCGGCGCGTTCGCTGGCAATGCCAGCCCAGGCCGGGTTGGTGGCGGCCAAGCGCGCGCCCTCGGCATTGCTGGAGACGGCACGTCGCTCGGCATG
>JACCED010150873.1_pt1 | contig 11508 bp, 6 predicted proteins | sample 7455021 | NCBI WGS metagenome assembly JACCED01 (sample SAMN15323456, study PRJNA562643) | freshwater metagenome | isolation source: river surface water | place: USA:Blue River Watershed | collected 2017-08-19
CCATTTTCCGATTTGTGCGGTGCAACCTTGGAATCTTCGGTTTTAACGGATACGGATTTGTCGGGTGCGAATTTCACCAATGCGAGACTGCGATTTGCGCGGTCTGGAGGAGTTCCAAACACTAGTGTTCCTGCGATCCTGCCTTCGCCATACAAATTCATAACAAATTCGGCAAGTGGCGGATACATTGTCGGACCATTTTCCGATTTGAGCGGTGCAAACTTGGAATCTTCGGTTTTAACGGGATGTGATATATCAAGTGCAAATTTCACAAATGCGAGACTGTATAATACCAAATCAGGGTTATTGGCGTTCAACGATCCATTGATTTTACCTCCAACGTACACATTTATTAGAAGCGCAGTTACCGCATCCGGCGGCTATATTATTGGAACTGGAGTTGATCTTAGCGGAGCGGTTCTTATATCTACTGATTTATCTGGTCTCGTATTTACAAACGCAAATATTCAAAACGCCCAATTATCAAATACAAATCTAGTAAATGTGAGGAGCGGCGGAATTAGAGGCACTCCATCAAATTTGACTTCTGGATACACAATTGTGAATGACAATACAAGTGGTGCATACATTATAGGAAGTAGAGTAGACTTATCAGGGGCGGATTTAACAAACTGCATGTTATCCGGACTGGACATAAGTGGTGCCAATCTTTTTGGAGCAACTATGCTGAATACAAAAACGGGTCCGAATTTGATTGGTCCGCCGGCCGTATTTCCGTCATCAAGGTACAATTATATAGTGAGTAGCGCAAGTGGTGGGTTTTTGATTGGACCGGGTGTTAACCTTTCTGGCGCAAACCTTTCAAATGCAAATTTATCAAATTATGACTTTACAGGTGCAAATCTTAACGGTGTTGATTTATCCGGTTGTAACTTAACAAACGTTAAAAGTGGTCTCACGAGTGGACCACCAATACGACTTCCGCCTTTATTTGTTTTTATGACTGACAACTCGTTTGGCGGATTTATTGTAGGTCCAAACGTTGACCTTAGTGGTGCAAATTTAACAAATTGCCAGTTTACAGGAATTAATATCGTCGGGACATCTTTTACAAACGCTACTATGATAAATGTTAAAAGCGGAGGTGGAATGATGGGTCCTCCATCTTCCCTTCCACCAAAATATAGGTACGTATATGACGGTTCAAATGGCGATAATACAGCCGGGTATTTTATTGGTCCTGGAGTTGACTTATCCGGAGCACGACTTCGTAACCTGAATGTACCAGTCGATCCTGTTACCGGATCCAATACATTGTACAATCTAGAATCTGCATATTTAACAAACGCTAATATAACAAATGCTAATTTTAGCGGAACGAGTATGAAAAATGTAAAATCCGGAGGAATGGTTGGAAATCCACAAGCGCTACCTGTTAATTTTACGTTAGTTACTAGCGCATCCGGAGGATATTTTGTCGGACCCGAATCAGATCTTCAAAATGCAAATTTGAATGATGTTGTATTGACTGGGTTAAATATTACATTGGCTGACATGAGTGGAGCCACATTTGTAAATACGCGAACCGGCGGCTTAATTGGTCCTCCAAGAACAATAACTGGTGGATACTATTTTGTTCAGCGTCCGGGTACGGGGGTGGGTACAGCTGTACCAGCCGACGCATATATTCTTGGACCGCAAGTAAACTTGACATCTGCAAATTTGAGTGATACAAACCTAACCAACTTTGACTTGTCTGGCAGTAATCTTTCGAATACTCTTTTTACAAACACGACGTTAACAAATGCAAACATATTCAACGCGAACCTTACAAATATTAACCCGGGTACATCAATACAAAACAAATTTACAGTGAAGCAAAACCTTCAACTTTTGAAAAATCGCAATAATCGCGGAATATCAAGAATACGTATAAGTGACTGCTCAGGAAGAGACATTGACGTAATTGATGCAAGTACTGAAATAACGTATTTACCATTTTACAATCGAATCTATGATCATGTCCGAAATTTTTCAGTATCAGTTTTTATACCTGACGCTAGCAACAACTCAAATTTGTCTAATTTGGCATCCACCGGAAGAATGTTTTATATTCCGTCCGGTCCAGGAGAATCGTTTTACGTTGATAGTAGCGTTACGTTGACTACATTACCTACCCCAGTACCTGGTAACTATCAAAGTGCTCAATATTATCATGACGTGGCAGGAGAACGAATTATCGAAACTTCTACTGGAAACACGATACGCAGTATTCTAGTAAACAATCGTATATTCTTAGTGTTCGGCGCATCAATGTTAGGCATATTGATGACTGATGTATATCGCGCTCAAGGGTTTCCTGCAATTTATGATGTTTATTCATATTACGGAACCCGCAATCTTGCTCTTCCTGAAAAAGTATCACGTGTATATACCGTTGTTGGAAATACCAACATATCATTGAACTGGGAACCATCATTCGTTGACGGCAAACCTAGACTGGGATATATTATTGAATATGCCGAACAAGAACCAATAGCACAGTTGTATATACCGTGGACTACTTTTTCAGATAATTATCCACTTACAAATGTTACAATTACTGGTTTGACAAACGGTAAAAAATACTATTTTAAAGTTGCAGCCAAAAATATACTGGGACGGGGACCTTATTCTGACGTTGTATCTAATACTCCTGGTAGGTTTCCTGACACCATATCTACTCTTTTTACTACAAGTTCAGTAACAAGTCTTGGTGTCACAGAGAATAAAATTAACTTGGAATGGTTGGAACCATACAACCAGGGTTATGACATACAAAAATATACAGTTCGATACCGAAAAGTAAGCACGCCTCCCGAAAACCCTCCTCCTACGAACTTAACATGGTCTGAAAGCGAGCACATATTGAATATTGTTTCAACCGATCCGTTGCTCGTGCGCAAAGTTAAAGGAACTACTACTGTTATTTCGTACGCTGTAAGTGAAGATAACTACATATTACCGTCTCAACCTCCACCAGGAACACAGCACTTGTACCACTTTCAAATATCATCGTCAAATATTCTTGGAACAAGTGCCTTTTCAAATCCGTCCCCGATTGTAAATACACTTCTTTCGGATCCTGACTCAATGACGGTTGTATCACCAAGCGTTGTATTTTCTCGTATCGGAAATTTGCCTGGTAAAATACAAACCAGTACCATATTTCCAATGGTTATACCCGATAATGGTGGTAAAAAAGTAAAATTATCATGGATTGTTCCGACTCCGTATACGTATGTTCCATACGCGTATGTTATAGAATATGTAATAACACCCACGCCAGGAAATGCCCCCGATGCGTCATGGAATATGATTTCGCATAATGCGTTTACCGTTTCAAATGACACAATACGAATGGCGGCAGAAGGTGGTGCAGTGAGCGCAGTTATGACGACGATTTCTAATTTAACAAATGGTGCGTCTTACACATTCAGAATCGCCGGATTAAATGCAGCCGGGCGTGGAGAATTTTCAACTGCTCTTCCATTTGCAGTTATTCCGGGTAGTGTGCCTTCTATTTTGAATGTGACCGGTGAAATAGCGTTTGCGATTGACACGACTACTGGCGGAAACATAACATTATATTGGATTATACCAAACAAGAATGGATACTCAATTACAAATTATAGAGTGAGACGACGAATTTATTTAGAAGGAGATAATGACTGGATAACTACTGAAATAACAGTACCTCAAAATATAACAAATACGCAATCGTACAGGACTATTACGTACACCGGACTCATGAATGGCATTACCTATGAATTTCAAGTTGCATCTAAAAACCAGATGGGGTGGTCAGAGTATTCAGGAACGCTTTACGCGGTTCCGAGAACAATACCTGAGCCTGTTTCATCTGTTACTATTGGCGTATTGAATGAAAGTTTGCAGGTAAACTGGAGCACGGTAGGTACAAACAATGGCGGTTACCCAATTACTGGATACAAAGTTCAATATATTCCAGTTACAGTTTCTACACCGGTAGACGCGTGGCAAACCATTGAAGTTGATGGAATATACAGTTCAAAGTTAATAATAACCAATTTGCGAAATGGAATAACATACCGAGTCCGAGTTTTACAGGTAAATGCAATTGGACCAAGTTCGACTCAAATTACACCGGTTGTAGAAGGAGTACCTGGAATTTTATCACTTGCGCCTACAAAACTATTGGCGATTCCGGGAAATACTAGAATTACAATATACTGGGTCGAACCAACAAGTTCGGGAACAAATGATATCAGCTATTATTATATTCAATACAAACCGACTTCAAGTCCGGTTCAGTCTTATGTTTATGTAAACAATACGGGACAAACTACACCAAAACAATTTACACGAAGTGATTTTAGCATCGTTCCTAATGCGCCCGGTTACGACGCTTTTGTTGGAATTGTCGATGGATTAACCAACGGTACTCTATATGATGTAAGAGTAGCTGCCGTAACACAAGTAGGTATAGGGCAGTGGTCGGATCCAGTTAGCGAAACGCCTGGTACGGTACCATCAAAGGTTAACTAGTACCGACCGATCGATTCGATCCATAGTTTTAAAAATTATCAAGTCAAATATTTTAAAAGTTTTGAAGGTTTTAAAATATTTTGAACAATACGTTAAAAACAATTAAAGTATAAAATTGATCATAATGAATTTTATGTTATAAATATACATATAAAAAGATATCCATATAGTAGACTTATTCGGACATTCTGATTCTGACGCTCTAATAATGCCCAAACACGACTTTGATATTCACGCGTACAAGAGGTTTTTACTGAGTTTACAAGACAAAATCATTCCAGGCAAAAATAATGAAAAAGAAAAAGAAAAAGAAAGAGAAAGAGAAAAAGAAAGAGAAAGAGATAAAGATAAAGACAGTCGTAGAGATAAATCACATTCAACGCAGGGTACAAGTGTTACAACCAGTAAAAAAACGAATCGAAAGCGTCGCAACCCATTCAATGAAATCGGATACCCTTTAAAAAAGAAACAAAAAGTCACGAGCAGCGGAACCGATGGAACAGAAAGCGATGATGATTCTAACTTACCGCCAAGGTATGCAAATATAATAACCACTCGTTCTGGAAAACAAATAAAAGTTCCCGAAACACAGACACGGGTACTCGGTAAAAACGTGTTCGTAGAAAAAAAAGAGAAGAATACTACCAATACCAGTACCATTGCCAATGATAATATCAAACGCAGTCCAATAGGTGGACCCGGAACCAATATGAAAGGAGGAAACGGAAATGGAAATGGATCATCAACATCAAATACAAACTCCAAACAATTATCTTCAGTAAACGGAACGTCTAAAAAAAATAAAATTTCAGTAAAACGATCGAACACGTTTGCACATGGTAAAAGGTTTCTCAAGAAATCATTCCACGTTCCGCCGCCTGATAGTTCGAATAGCGACGATGATAATGACTACGACGGTCAAGACGTGGACGAAAGTAAGGTTTCAAGTTCTGATTCAAGTTCCCGAACAAAAGAGGAAAATGAACTTGTTTCCGAGTCGGAGGCCGATTCGGACCATGAAAATACTGGAAAAGGTGGTAAGATGACTAAAAAAAGGCCCAGTTTATCAGACCGAAAGCAAGCTGCAAATCACTTGAAGAGAATGCTTGCGAATAAAATGAATATTATTATAACAATGGACAATCCGGGTAAAAAAATGTCACCTTCAAAAAAAAATAAAAAACAAAAACTCGGAGCTTCCAAGTCCAGGCGCATCTCTGGCGATCCTGAAGAATGGTTGTATACGGACGATGAAAATGCAGGTAAATGCGAATATGAGGAATATGAAAACCAATCAGAATCAGGGGAAGATTACACAGACGACGAGTCCGAACATGAACACAATCCGGACCTTGACGAGAGTGGTGACGAGAGTGAACAATACGAAGACGAAGACGAAGATGAAGATGAAGATTATGACGAATATGAAGATGAAGATGAAGATGAGGATGAGGATGAGGATGAGGATGAAGATGAAGATGAAGATGAAGACGATGATTATGGAGACGATGATGACGATGATATTCACCACTCAACTTCCCTTTCTAGAAACGCTAGTTTAAATAGTCTATTAAGCGCGACCGGACAACCGAATAGTTCAACTGGGTCAGGGCATGGATCTGGATCCAAGGATTTATCATTTGCAAGTGATCCGGATTTTGTAAAATTTGTTAAAAATACGCCTATTTCTGTGATTCGAAACAGTAAGACTCCAGAAAATGACGAAAAAACGATGGATCTACTGTTTACAAATATCAAGGATATGTACAAGTCTGATCCCGATAATCAAATACTTCGCGCTTACTACTATCAACTTAAAAATGCATCAAACCATATGAAAAAAACAAGGGCCAAACGTATGCTGAAAGAAAAGAAAAAGAATTGCAAGGAATTCAAGAAGTTACTCAAGAAACGAAACTCGAACAATGACTTGTTATATTTCAAAAAGAAACTTACTCCAGAACAACAACTAACTTTGATTCAGGAAATACGAGAGGTTCACAAAATATCGTTTAGCGATGTACCCTATCGGTTGAGTGTTTTACAAGCGTCAATTCCGAGACTATTCAAGTCAATAGCAATCAACAAAATATCGACGCTTCGAAATATGGATCCAGGATCGGGTGAATTTTATAAAATTAAAAACTGGGTAGACGGATTTATGAAAATTCCGTTTGACAAAGAAAAACAGTTGCCGGTTACTCTTGAAACTCATGGTCGTGAAGCATGCAGTCAGTTTATGGATCGGGCAAAAAAACAACTAGATGATGCAGTTTATGGACTAGACGATGCTAAACTTCAGCTTATGCAACTGGTCGGACAATGGATCGCAAATCCGCTTGCAATCGGAACTGCAGTAGCTATTCACGGCCCGCCTGGCACTGGTAAAACAAGTCTGATTAAGGATGGAGTAAGTAAGATTTTAGGAAGAGACTTTGCATTTATTGCACTAGGCGGTGCTACAGATAGCAGTTTCTTGGAAGGTCATTCGTATACATACGAGGGTAGCACATGGGGTAAAATTGTGGATATCCTTATTCAATGCAAGTCTACAAATCCGGTGATTTATTTTGACGAGCTTGATAAAATAAGCGAAACCCCAAAAGGAGACGAAATTGTTGGTATATTGACCCATCTTACAGATACCACCCAGAACAGTCAGTTTCATGATAAATACTTTTCTGAGATCACATTTGATTTGAGTAAGTGTTTATTTATCTTTAGCTACAATGACGAAAGCCGAGTCAATCGAGTTCTATTGGATCGTATGTTTCGAATTCGGACCTCCGGATACACTGCAAAAGAAAAGATCACAATTAGTCAGAATTACTTGATTCCAAAAATTGTAGAACAAGTGAAATTTTCAACAGGTGATATTTGTATTTCTCCTGAAATAGTCGAATATATTGTTGAAAATTACACTGAGAAGGAGGAAGGAGTCCGTAACTTGAAGAGGTGTATTGAGATTATATATACAAAGTTAAATTTGCACAGACTTATGACACCGGGAACCATCGTTAGTATGTTTCCAAAAGAATTCAAGTCGAATGAAGTGACATTTCCGTTTTCGGTCACGCGAGACAATTTGGAACATTTGCTCAAAAAGAATGAAGTAAAATTGTGTTATGGTATGTATGTTTAAAATGTTTAAATGCTAGTTATTGAACGTAGCCTAGTCCTAATAAAATCCCTTCAATATATTTATTATTTTTTATGTATTTACAACATTCGTTCCTATTACTAGACTTACTGATATTGATATTGATATTGCTAGAACTACTACTAGTGCTACTAGTGCTAATGGCAGTACATTTCAAAGACTCTCTTGATATAACAAGTGGCGTTGTTTGTTTTTTGTTTATTCTCTCCGTTTTATTGTTGTATGTTATTTGAAGTAAACATGGTAACATACAGATAAACTCAGTGCTTAAGATTGATTGTTGATGTATGTATTATTTATTTATTATTTAACTATTATTTAACTACAGATTATAGTTAAGTTTAATGTTTAATATGTTATTCAATGTATAAAATTTAGGAATACGATAAAAGTAATTCATAAAAAAAAATAAAATAATTAATACATATATAACTCATAACTAAAACAAATAATTTAACTACAAAAAATACAATTACAACAAATGGCATTTTCATTTAGCAACCAGAAAGAAGTGTCGATTGCAATCATCGTTATTGTAATTTTAATCATGATTTTTAAGCCGTCTATATTAGGTATTATGTATAACAATATTATTGGAAAATTATTCTTAGTTGCGTGCATTGTGTTTTTAACGCTGAAACATACAATTGCTGGACTTCTCGGAGTTGTTTTTATTGCAGTAATTGCTTCCAATTCGGTATTTGAAGGAAACCAGAACGCAGATGACGATAATGCCGACGAAACAAAGAATAAAAAAAAACCCAATACCGAACCTGCTACTACTATGAGCGGAGAGACGGCGTCAGAAGATAAGAAAGAAGAATCTACCGCTACTAATGTAAATATTGAAGCGGCAAAAGCTGCCTTGAATGTAATCGGCTAATGATGTAAGAATCTAACATCTAACACTGCTTTGCAAACATTTCATATGTAGGAAAATGTAATTTGGGACGATCAACCAGAGAACTCTGTATATATACGTATTTTGAAAATCTATCACGGTATTGGTTCTGCTGTAGTAGTGAAGTTATTTTATTTCGTTCATATGGAAGAAGAGTGCTTAATTTTTCAACATAAACCGTGTCACCGTAACCAATGAATATAATCGGACGTAGAAAATATCTGAATATGTTTACATTCGGAACATATGCTCGGACAACCAGATGTGTCACTTGATTCATTAAAAAAACGAGTCGCAAAAGTTCTTCTTTGTTTGCTACTGGATTATGTTTAAAGGTTTGTATAGGAAAACATAAACTGAAATAGTGATATATTTCTTGATTCGTAGAAAAATTTTTATACGTGTGAGGATATACTCCATCCAAACTTATTTTTTTAAATCCTGTTTTTTCAGCTTCAGCTATGAAATGGTGCATATACGACTTAACATATTCTTTCGATTTTTCTATAGGAGAAAATGCTTGATATAAGTCGCCATATTGCGTGAGTGGTTGAGAATCGATATATATGAACTTGTAGACATCGTTGCACAAATCAATAACTGGATCAAAGTCGGTACCGCAACCTATATATAACGCACATCCTCTGTTTTCACGAGGAGTTAAGATCGACATTTATAGAAGACGTGTGTCTATAACTGTTCTTGTTTCTTAATATTATATTTAAGTGAATACTTCACATATTCATATTCGTATGACGTTATAACCAACCTGTTCAATATTTTTTGCCAATTTTTTAGGAATGGTTTTAATTCCTAAAAACTTACTTTTTGGATCATTCATTCTTTTAAATAATGTTTCAGTATCATACGCCTTAACTGGTGGGTTTAAATTTTGCTGTATAATTGTAGTAGTTTTATTGTTACTGTCAAGGACTAATGCTACATGCCCATAAATAAAGTCTGGTTTTTTATATTTCCAAAAAAGTATCGATCCCGGTTTCAAATAATTTTCAGAATTATGTTCGTATGGATAAGAGAACGTTTTTAATTTGTAGTCTATTTTGGAATTTGATAATTTATCTATTTTGTAAAAAAAATCAACTGCATCAACAACAGATGGAAATGATACACCCTTAACTGTACTAAAAAATCTTCTTATCAATTCAACACACTCAAACGGTATTCCATATCCTGTTTTATATTGTTTACCTTCTTTTTTGAAATATATATCAATAGTGTTATCCATATCCATATCCATATAATTATATATAATGTTGTGTTATATATAATGCAATAATATAATCCAATAATAATAATAATATAATAATAAAACCAAAATAACATTAAATAAAAGAGCATGGAAAAATAATATGAATAAAGTAGTTCCTCTTTCGCAGGATAAAGACGATCCACCAGTTACAACACCTTCAAGTTCTAGTGAAAAAAATATAAAAATTATTTTAGAAATTATTGGATGGATTGGAAGTTTATCGGTATTGATTCCATATGTGATTCCTCTGGAAAAAAAACTAGATTTTATATTAAACACGGTTGGCGCAAGTGGTTTACTAATTATATGTATCAAGTCAAGACAATATCAGTCTATCATAATAAACGCTGCTTGGGTAATAGGAGGGATTTATAAGTATTTTGCAACCAGTTACTAAAAACAATAAAAAAGTGAATAAACAGTCATCACTTTTTTATTTTTATTTTTATTTTTATTTTTATTTTTATTTTTATTCTTTTATTCGGTTTTAATTGGGGTTAATCATTTTTTATTTTTAGCGGTTATCACCTCAACGGAGCAAGCACTTGCCGTTTCAATGTCAAGTTCATCAGAGTCGATTTCTCCAAACGTTTCATCTTTGGCGTACTCGTCATCTTGAATAATGCATATATTTTTCCAGGCCTTGAGCGTTCCTCTTTTTCCGAAACGTTTATCCATAACAGAGTATAAGTCTTTTGGTTTAGGTACTTCTCGGTCATGATGTGTTCGATACCACTTTTTGAACGTTTCATTCAAGTCGCCAGATCGTACAACTCCGCCTTCAAATGCTTGGATTTTTTCATTAATGAATTCAGAAATGTGATCTTCGCTTTCAAAGTATGCATTGCTGCTATCTTCAACTTCTTTACATGTAGTGACTACGCCTCCGGTTTGAACAGCTTTATCTACTAACATCGACATGAAAATTCCTGCCCATCTTTTCAAATTTTCATCCAAATACTTATTCATCATGAACTGGTAAGGTGAATCTTTATCTCCTTGTACGGGTCGTTCACAAAATTTCGAAATAAAATCGATTTTCTTGATGCGGCGTTTTGTACCGTCGTCGTTTGTTTCCAAGTTGAACATTACATTTGTACAAACTGCCAGCTTACACTGTGGTACAAACGTTATACTATCTTTGTATAGGGCTCGCGCCGTGACGGGGTCGCCTCCAGTCAATTCCTTCAAAACACCATCGTTCAATGTATTATCGCTCTTTGTAGGCTCTTGCATTACAGCATACCTTACTCCGACCAGCTGTGCAATCTCTGAAGACGTACTTCCAATTCCAATACGTTTCTGAGTAATTAATGCAATTGGAAGACTGACTTTATAGTCGCCTAAACACAATGCCATAAGTTCTACCAATTTCGACTTGCCATTGCTTCCGCCTCCGATGTATACGTTGAATGTTTGATCGCGATTCACGCCAATCAGCACGGACGCCAAGTGTTCCCACATGTACCGTCGGACGGGTTCGATCGGAAACAACTGACTCATAAAGTCCATAATTTCTGCAACTTCAGTTTTATGCACAGTAGATGCGTCCAATTTTACATACTCGATATTCGTACACTTTGAAATATTGTCGTCCGGCTGGCCGTCTCGAAAGCATTTTTGTTTAAAGTCCATAACGCCATTCTTGAA
>JACCED010436834.1_pt1 | contig 11506 bp, 9 predicted proteins | sample 7455021 | NCBI WGS metagenome assembly JACCED01 (sample SAMN15323456, study PRJNA562643) | freshwater metagenome | isolation source: river surface water | place: USA:Blue River Watershed | collected 2017-08-19
AAAATTATCGTGTTTTTGTTTTTAATAACAAAGTTATGGATGTTATTGAAAGAAAACGTCCTTTTATTGTCACTGATGGTATTCATACTATTCAAGAACTTATTAATATGCGCAATGAAAAACAACTAAAAGAAGGCAATTATCCAACTAAAAATATTCATCAAGTCACACTTCAAAAACAAGGTGTCAATTTACAATCTATTCCTCCTGAAAATCAAAAGATTTATATAACAAATACTATTAATTATCATAATGGTGCTGATCCTGTAAGAATACCTCTTGATAAAATACCTGAAAAAAATTTGGAACTTTTTGTTCGTGCTCATAAAGCAATTGGTTTAGAATGTTCAGGTATTGATTATATGTCTCCTGATATTACTGTTCCATATGATATTAATAAAGGACATATTATTGAAGTAAATGATATGGTTGATACTAAAATACATGTAGTTGCTGATAATCGTTCTAATCCTAATTTACTTTTCCAAAATATTGCTAAATCATACAAAGAAGAATTTTTATCCAAAAAAGATAAAAATGGTAAAAAAAAAATGTAAATTATAAATATTAAATAATAAATAATTAATATTTTTTATAAACTTCTTCTAATCTATTTAATACTGAATCAAAATTAATATAACAATTCATTCTATAAGTTGAATTATTCACTAAAATTTGCTCTGAACCATATTCACTTTTCTTTTTTTCAACTCTTTTTCGAATATTATCATAATTTTTTTTATAATATTCAATCATATCCATTTTAAAATGTTCAAAAACAACTGGTGGGTTTTCTATCATATTACAAATTGCAACCATAAAATTACCATACTCAATAATTTCATTATATGTTTTATACTTTTTTGCATCTTCTCCTTTTAAATTTTCAAATCCCGGTTCATTTTCTAAAGGATTATCATTTAATACTAGTGCTTGAATAGCAACTAAAACATTTGAAATTGTATTTGTTGGAACCCAACCTGGACCTTGCCATGTATTTAACATTGATAAACATACTTTACCACATGTATATAAATTAGGATTAAATCTTATATTATATTTATTTTTTTTATCATCTTCAATTGTACCTTGTGTACAATATTTTGCTGTTGGTGGATTCATTGGATAATTATCTGGATATGTAAATTCAAAAAAATAAAATCCATCTTCATATGGACTATCTTTTGGACCAATTATCATCACATATAATTTTTTAATATTACTTTCATCATAATAATAATAAATTCCATTCTCTTTATTTAAATCTCTTGATTTTTCTAAATCTTGAATCTCTTTTACTATTCTTTTTGTTGCTCTATCCATTTTTAATTTTAATTTTAAAATATTCTTTTTATTTTTTTTGCTATTTTTCTTTAAGTTGAATTTATTTAAATAATAAAATAAATATAAATAAAATTAAAATTTGAGTTTAAAGAAAAATGAAAAAATAAATAAATAAGAAAAGAATAAAACATGATTGCAGACCGATTTAATAAAAAAAATAAACTTAGTAAAACTAAATATTGGGATTTTAGTTTTAAAAAAGAAAAAAAGAAAGATAAAAAAGACAAAATTGAAAAAAAAGACAAGAAAAGAAAACGTTCAAGTGAAAGTGACGATGATGAAGAAGATGTTAAATTTCCTAAATTAGATGCTGAACAAGAAGCAACATCAATTGAGCGTAAGGGAAATCACATTTATTTTTATTCTGAAGTATCACGTGATTCTATTTTTACTCTTAACATGTTAATCAATGAAGTTGAGGAAGAAAATCTTATTGGTTCAATCACTTATGGTATTGACCCTATTCCTATTTATCTTCATATTAATAGTTATGGTGGTTCTGTACATGCAGCTCTTTCATGTATTGATACCATTAAAGCTTGCAAAGTTCCTGTATATACTATTTGTGAAGGTGCTATTGCTAGTGCTGGTACTCTTATTAGTGTAGTTGGTACAAAGAGATTTATGCGTCCATCTGCATATTTACTCATTCATCAATTATCAAGTGGATTCTGGGGTAAAATGAATGAAATTGAAGATGAATATATTAATCTTAAAGCATTAATGAAGAAGATTCGTAGTATTTACAAAGAACATTGTAACATTCCTAAAAAAGAACTCAAAGAAATCCTCAAACATGATTTGTGGTGGGATTATGAGAAATGTGTAGAAATGGGATTAGTTGATGGATTATATCCTATGGATTTAAATAAAAATATGGATAAAGATGAAGAAGAAGATGAAGAAGATGATGAATAAATTATTTAATCATAAAAAATTAAAATAAAAAATAAAAATGTTTTTTTTAAGTTTAAATTATTTAAAATTAAATAAATAATTTAAAAAAATAAAAATTAAATTTAAAATAATCGTTTTATATTTGATATAAAAAAAAAGAATAAAAATAAACATATAGATAAATATTAAATATGAGTACACCTAATTATTATGAAATTTTAGGAGTATCAAAAGATGCTGATATTGATGAAATAAAGAAAAATTATAAAACATTAGCTTTAAAATGGCATCCTGATAAAAATCCAACTAATAAAGAAGAAGCAGAAAAAAAATTTAAAGAGATAGCAGAAGCATATCAAGTTTTGAGTGACCCCGAAAAAAAGAGAGAATATGATTTATATGAAAATTTATCACAAAATTCAAATAATAATAATAATAATAATGAAAATACAAATACAAATCAATCAAGACAAAGACCTTTCCATTTTAATTCTAATTTTGCTAATCCAAATGATATATTTAATATGTTTTTTAATCAAAGAAATAATATGAATCAAAATCAGGGACAAAATCAATTTGAATCTATCTTTAGTCAACATTTTACACAAAGTCATTTTCAACAAAATCATAATCAAACAAATAAAAAAAAAACACAACCCAAAGTTGACACACTTCCTTTTCCTCTTAAAGACCTTTATATAGGAGGTAAAAAAAAAATAACTGTCAAAGTATTTGAAAATTGCAATAATTGTAATGGTAGAGGAGGAATGGTACAAGATTGTCATTCATGTAATGGTGTTGGTGTTATTTATCAAGTTAAACAATTAGGACCAGGATTTATTCAAAAAACTCAAATAGCTTGTCAAACTTGTATGCAAAAAGGAAAAATTATTAAATCAAAATGTAATACATGTTTAGGTTCAAAAGGAAATGTGATTGATAGAGTATTTATTATTAATATTGAACCAGGTGTTAAAGAGGGACAAAAGATATTATATGAAAACATGGGTATGGATTCAGAAGATTGTGAAAGAGGAGATATGATTTTTATTATTAAAGAATTAAAACATGATAAATTTGTACGTGATAATGATGACTTACATTATAATATTGATATTTTATTAGGTGATTCATTAATTGGATATTCTATTGATTTTGAAAACATTAATGGAGAAAATATTAAATATTTTGAAAATGGTATTATTGAACATGGATCTATGCGAAAAGTTATTGGTAAAGGTATGCCACGATTTGAAAAAAATAATAGATATGGAGATTCAGGATTTGGTGATTTATATATTCATTATCGTGTTATATATCCTCCTAATCAAAAATTAAAAGATGAAGATAAAGATAAAATTAGAAGTATTTTCCCTTGTTTACAAATGAGAAATGATGGTGATTTACCAACTGATTCGCAAATTATTTTTAGAAGTGAATTAATTAAAAATAAATAAAAAAATTCGGTTTAAAGAAAAATGAAAATATATTATTTATATATAAATTAAAAACAAAAATGAGTAGTGAAGATCCTAATAAAAATAATACTGTTAAAAGTTCATTTGATCTTAAAGATTTAATGAATATGGGACAAAATCCCGCTCTTCAACAACAAATTCAAGGTATGATGCAAAATCAATTCTCACAACATTTAAATAACAACAATGAATCTACTGAAAATAAATCTTTAAGTAAAGAAGAATTGAGAAAAAAACTTCGTGATAAAATTCGCGAAAAAGAAAATATGAGAATGGGTAAAAGTTTTCAAGAAAAAAAACAAATTGAACAACTAAAACAAAACCCTATGGTTAATGCTATGGGTGATGTTAAAAATGTTGATGTTAATATGTTAGTTGATCAAATTATGCGTCAACAAAATATTCCTAACAATCCTCAACAAAGAAAGAGTGTTAAACGTCAAGTTGAACAACTCATGGAAAAAATGAATAAATAAATAAATAAATAAATAATAACTTTTTTTTAATTATATTGATTTTTTCATATAATAATAACTAATGAAAATCAATAATGAACCTATTAATTTTACTATAGTAAACTTTTCTTTATTAAAAATAACACCATATATAAATGACATAAATATACCTATATATGATAAAAATGCATATAATGATGGTTCTAAACGAGTAGCTGCAAAGAATCTTAAAAAATAACCAAATGCACCTATAATTCCATTTATTACTAATGCTATCAATACTTTGTTATATTCTTTTTTTGATTCAAAATTTTCTTTTACTTCTTTTTCTTTATTATCTTCTTTTTTAGGATTTAAATATTTTGTATAAATCAAATATAAACTTATAATTAAAGTTCCTATAAAATAAGCTATAAAAAGATGATTCCAATTATTTTTTGTTGGTATATTTCTTACTTGAAAATAAATCATTGCTTCTGTGATTGCAGCTAAAATAATCATAACAAAACCTTCATATGGAAAATTTTCTTTTATAACATTTTTGTTTTCATATTCTTTGTCTTCTATTTTTTTTGTTTGATTATCTTTTAATTGTTCATAAGATAACAAAAATGTACCAAATAAAGCTAAAAATATACTCCAATGTATTTTTTTACCAACATATAAAATAATTAAAATAGGATAAGTATAAAATAATGTGTATGCGATTCCAGATTCTAATAATTGAAAACCTTTATACGATACATAAATATGAATTAAATTTGTGATACCTAAAAATAAACCTTGTTGATTAAATAAATATTTACTTATAAAAGATATATTACATAAAATTAATGATATTGCAAAATATATTATTAGTCTCGTCCATAATTGAATATCTATAGGTAAACCAATATTTTTTACAAAAACTGGATATAATGATAATAAAGATTCTGAACCTATTTTACTTATTAATGCATAAAAATTCATACTTCTATTATTTATTTATTTTTAATTTTTACATATATTAATTAAATAATTTTTTATTTATTTCACCTTCCGAAGGTGAAAATATAAAAGTTATTTTTATAAAGTTCTATTCAATTAAAAGAGATATAATCTATATACTCAGAACAATCTGTCTTTCAGAAGTTATAATATTATATAAATTTAATATTCTAAATTTTACCTTCCGAAGGTGAAAATCTAAAAGTCATTTTTTATAAAGTTCTATTCAATTAAAAGAGATTCAATCTATATAATTATATCAATTCATCTTTCAAAGTTCTAATATTATGTATTTTTATATTCTAAATTTCACCTTTGGAAAGTGAAAATCTAAAAGTTATTTTTTTAATATAATATATAAAATAATACATTATTATTTTTATAAAAAAAATGAAAAATTTAAATTAAATACTTAAAATTTAAAGCATATATAAATAAAAGAACGTAAAATAAAAATGACAGATATCGATCCCGATTTCCCATTTCATTTACTTGATGAAGAAAATAATACTTCTTCAAACAATACTGAAGAAGAGAATGTACGTGCAGCTGATGAAGTTGTACGTGAACAATTAATTCCAGACAATTCCTTTCCGAATACTAACAATGTATCAAATAACCATGATTTTTATTCAAATATTCCACCCAATGTATTTAATATGACTGAAGAAGAGCAAATTGCATATATTGAACAATTAAGCTTTCAACAACATCAACGAGATATTAGTATGAATGCTGAATCAGAGATTCAACGAAAAATACGAGAAGATGAAGAAGAAAGAATAAGAAGAGCTGAAAATATGAAGAGAATGACAGAAGAATATTGGGATAATAAATCGAAAGAATTTGAACCAATTATTAAACAATCAAAGATGTCGCGAATTGATCCTCAAATAAGAGAATCATGTATTTTGGTAGAAAATATTTTAAATAAAAGTATTGAAGAAAGAAGAAAGTTTATTTATATGAATGAAGAAGAATATAATTCTTTTTATCTATTTATTGAGAAAATGCATTCTACAGATCCTTCAAAGAGAACTAGAATACAAATTAGTGATGAATTATATGATTACATTCAACAACATTTTATGTTGAATGATGATTAAAAAATAAATTATTAAATTTTATAAAATTAGATTTTTTTGATTATTAATGATATATGGTAAATGATATATGATAAATGATAAATTATAAATTATGTATCTTTAAATTTTTAATATATTATAATAAATTTATTCTTCATCACTGAGACAAAGAATACTATAATTATTTGAATAAATTGAATCTGTTTCTTTTCTTTTAAGTTTAATTGGTTTCTCAACAGGATTTTCAATAGGTCTTCTAATCATACGTCGACGGGGAACTTCAGGTTCAGAATCAGAACTCTCAGAAGATGATATATCAAGACTTAAGTAATCAACAAAATTTGTTAATTTAGATTCTTTTTGCATCTTAACAATCCTTTTAATATTCATAAATGTTAGATTAATTGTTTTAACTAAATCATCCTCATCTTCATGCGATACATTCATAATACCCTTTGTATAATCAATATAATATTTGGGTGTTCTTGTATAAAAGATATTGCGAGTTTTTTCACAACAATCTTTAAAGTTTCCAGGAAGTTTAGGGATAGATTCAATAATACTATCCATATCATGTTTTTCTAAAATCATATTATAGATAACTTCAGGTGATCTTCTAAGTCTTTCATTAAAATCAGTTCCCATCAAAATACACATATCTAAAAATTGTGAATAACTTAAACCAAGATTATCTAATATATATTCAATTCTATATTCAAGAATTTCATCTTTATATACATCAAAATTTCTTAAAAGTTTATTACACCCAAATGCAAGTAAATCAGAATCATCCGAAATAACAGCATCAATAATACCTTCATTACATAATTGAGATAACATACCATCGGCCTCACCATATGCTTCAACATAAGCGATACCATAAAAATCTAATAAAGATTTAAAATAATAGATATCTTTGTTTACAATAGTAGTTGATAATTTCTCTGATACTTCTTTCTTTTCAATAATATCTGAAAGATTGCAACTATGAAAATAGTCATAATTAATTTCTTCTTCTTTAATTTGTTGTGAAATCTCTTCAGTTGTCATATTAATTTCATCAATATATTGTTGAATCATTCTTTGAAAATATTCAAATGATAAATCTTCAGTTGTATTTCTTAATTCATAAATCTTTGTATATAAAACTGTATAATTCTTATTTTTTTTACGTAAATTATATCTCTTAGATACAGTTTTCTTTTTATCTTCAGTTAATTGTTGCATCATTTGTTGATATTCTTCCTCATATTTTTTACGTTCTTCAATCATTAATTGAGGAAGATTTTCAGTAAACTTATTCTTCTTCATTCTTGAATCAAATACAAATAGAGGAAATATTTTATGTTTTAATAATTTATAGCAAATTTTTGATATAATCTTAATATTATGTTCTTCATCACCTTTATTTTTGTGTGCTAAATTACTAATATCAATTGCTATAATTTTACCTGAATAATCATTTAAATCAACGGTTCTTACACCTGCATCTTCAAAAGGTATTTTATTCTCTTGATTAAATCTATTTAAAAAACCACAAAGTCCTTGAATTCCCATCTTTTTTATTTACGTTTATATAACGTCTATAATTACTTTTGTAAAGTGTTTATTCTGAACTACATATATTTTTTCCTTTTCTTAGTATTGATTTTTCATTTTTTTTTTCATTTTTTATATTTATTAAACTAAAAATAGATTCAATTATTTATATAATAATATTTAATAATTATTATAATCGTAAAAAATATATATATAATTTATTTATTTGTTAAAACATCATTAATTTTAAAAGAATTAAGACCATAATATTTTAATATATTTCTTAACATAATAACATTGTTTTTACAATAAAAATCTTCTAAAGTGTATTTTAATAATTTTTCATGTATATCAATAATGTCCATTTTAGCTAAATTTTTACCCATATAATTAGTTAAAAATTCACCAGTATCAATCATTCCTAATTTTGATGTTTTAACTTTTTCATCATTTTCATTATAAATATTATTATTTTCAAATATCTCTTCATCATATAATTCTAAATTATGACTCATTATAAGTGGTTTTTCACAATATTCTAATATATTTTCAAATTCAATTTTTACATCTTCAATTGAATTTCCTTTATATAATTCTTCTTTTTTATAATAATTTTCTATATTTTGAGTATATTGAGGATATACATATCCAGATGATATTTCAAGTTCTAAATCTAATTCTTCCATATGTCTTTGAACCATTTCTCGAGGTATATCATATCTTTTATGTAAATTTTCAATTTCTAAATCATAAATAAAAACCATATTTTTTAATTTCTTTTTTAATGCTAAACTTAGTATTCTTAATAATACTAATTTATTTATTTCATCTTCTTTCATTTGAATAATATATTTTTCACCATGATAAAAATTCCAAATTTCAATTTTAGGATTATTCCATTTATTATCATTTATATAGGATTGAAGTACAATTTCCATAACATATTTTTTAGTCACATTTTTATTAAATTTAATCATAATAACTTTATTATCATTTTCACTTATCATATCAATATCACATAATAAAGGTAGTTTTGTATGTTCTTTTGTTTGATAAAATAAATAATTAATATTTAAATTATTTTTAACTAATTTAATAATTTGTTCAATATAAGGATATAAATCAATTAAAATACTTTTATCATCTATATTCCATAAATTAACTTCTTCTTCTAATAAATATAAAAATACACTTATATCCCATATTGATTTATAAATTAAATATTCATATTTTTCTTTCTCTTCTATATCAAAAAATTCATGATCTTTTTTATTTTGTATAAATTCCATTTTATGTATTTCTAAAAATAATAAACTCTCTTCCATTCTTTTTCGTGGAAAATTAATAACATCATTTTCGAGTGCCAATAAAAATACTTTTTCTAAATTTCCTTCAAATAATTCATATAAATAATTTAATAATTTATCTTCATCTGGACTTAATTTATTTTTATTTTCATATATATCTCTAAACATAATTAAATTCATACCTATATGAGGAAATCTGTTTTTCATTTCTTGATAACCTTTTGAATATTTTTTAGGAATTAATATTAAATTATCCAATAAACTACGAGTTTTTATAAGAATCAAATTATCATTCATTTTATAATAATCAAAAAAGTACATATAAACATGTTTTAAAAAATATAAATAAAATTTACCATTATCTTTATAATCTTTTATTGCGATTTTTTTTGTATCATAATCTTCACCAAATTCAAATATTTTTTCTTTTTTAACTGTATATGGTAATATCTTTTCTAAATGAAAATATACTTCATCATCAAAATATTTTTTGTTCGAAAATAAGTTTTTTAAAACAAAATATTCAGGTTCAATCTCCTCTTTAAACTGTAAAGTTCTTGTAAAATTAAATCTTTTATTTTCTGTTTTATAATAATTACTCGGACATAATTTTAATTCATACCATGGCATTTTTTTTTGTTCTACATAAATCCTCAATTGATATTTAGCTCTACTTAATCCAACATACCATAAATATTTATATTCTTTATATTCTTCCTCAGTAGGTATTTTTCCAAATGTATTTGTATGAAAATTAATTAAAAATACACTATCAAATTCTAAACCTTTTGAACCATGAATAGTATATAAATTAATTTTATCCTCTTCTTTATTTGAACGAAAATATTCATCCTCAATATCACTCATCTGATTTTCCTTTGAATCATCATATTGTTTTTTAAATTCTATATTATTATTCTGAAAATTATTTATGACTAAAGATAAACCAATATTTGCATATGTATCATTATAAGGTTTTGATTTTTTAACTGGACCAATAACAGCCATATTTTCTCTTTTAAATTTTGATTTTTTAATATTTTTATTGATGTCTTCCATAATCTCATCTATTGTACCAGTAAATATAATTGGTTTTATAATATTTTTCATATTTTCTTCTTTTGTATAATCAATACCAGATATCATCATTGGTGTTATCTTTGACCATGGTCTAAAATAATTAATTAATGTTATAATTTCGGGATTAGACCTATAGTTTTTAATTAAATGATATACTTTACCTGAATGATTTAATAAATATGTATCACTACCTTTTTGAAATTGATATATATTTTGATTAGGATCACCAATTAAAATAATAGGAACATTGTAATGTTCAGATATACAACACATAAAATCATACTGAATATTTGATATATCTTGAGCTTCATCAACAAAAATAACTTTTAATTCTTTTAATTCATCCATATCTTTATAATATAATGGGTCACTATCTATTTTAAAAATAGCACTTAAAATAACAGTATCTTCCATTGTTGTATTTGTAGAATAATCAATATCTTCTTGATTATCAACATCTTTTTGATAAATCATAATTTTACCTGCTAATGAATGAATGGTACGAATATTTTTTCTATTAAAATATCGCATATTTTTATCATATTCCTGGTTTTCCACTTCTAATAATTTTAATCCCTTTTCCAAAAATTCATAACTTGTTTTTCGACTAAATGTTAAAATTAAATATTCATTTTGATTAGTAAAATCACCATTGTTATAATGATGTAAAATTTTACCTAATATTGATTGTGTTTTACCACCACCTGGAATACCTAAAAGTTTTGAATTTTCCAAAGGTGATTGAATAAATAATAATTGTTCTTCATTATAGGGAAAATTTTGAAAATGTTTAATCCATTTATCTTTTTCTAATCTTTGTATTAATTTATCATTATTTTCTATAATATTTTTATCTTCTGTAAATAAGGAAGACATTATATCTTTTGTCTCTATTATTTTATTCATCATTTTTTAAATATATTTTAACTTAATTAATTAATATTCTATTTTTTCATTTTTTATTTATTTTTTATTTATTTTTTTAAGTAGTATATAATTTATCTTTATATATTATAGAAACAAAATTATAATAAATGAGTACAGAACTTTCAAAACAAATAGCAAAATATATGGAAGATGGAAATAATGAATTAAATAATAATAAATCAAAAAAAGAATCCATAAAAATAACAACAAGAGATAAACCAAAATCTAGCACTAAAGCTTATAAATCAAAAAAAAGTACTAAAACAACTAAATCAAAAACAACTATGAAAGAATCTAAATCAAAAAAAAGTAAAAAATCAATAAAATCCAAAAAATAAAAGAATTTAGAATAAATATTTTATAATTTATATAATAATAGAATTAAGATTATTATAAAACAAATGAAT
>JACCED010445833.1_pt1 | contig 11505 bp, 19 predicted proteins | sample 7455021 | NCBI WGS metagenome assembly JACCED01 (sample SAMN15323456, study PRJNA562643) | freshwater metagenome | isolation source: river surface water | place: USA:Blue River Watershed | collected 2017-08-19
CTATAGGAAAGCCAACTAAGTACTGCAATAAGTTTAAATCTTCTAGATACTTGGTTTTTATTTTACTTGACCACTTACGTACATCTGTATGAAACCACAACATCTCTGCAAAGTTCTCTAAGTACATTGTGTACTCAGGACGATTAACTACAGGGACTTTCAATTAATAAGTACCACCATCTACAACACCTACAAGTGTATCACCTAGTGTTACAGTACCAGTGAATGTAGGATTAGCAGAGTCTGCTTTAGTTGAAACAGCCACAGCAATAGCAGTGTACTCTGTATCTAACTCAGCACCACGTACTACCTTAGCAGCGTTGCCTGTAGGTAGCGTATCCTTAGCTGTAAAGTTTACTGATTTAACATAGTTGCTCATAGTAATCGCCCTTGTTTTACGTAGACATCAATCTTTTGAATTGAAATAGGTTGTCCATTAATATTTGTTTCAAAACCAATCTGTATAATCTTACCTCTACCATTGGTATTTACTTTCTTTTGATCAATATCAATACCACCTGAGTATTCTGCTATGCCATATTCTGCAATACCATACTCATAAACGATCTGATCACCTACAACTGATAGTTCTGATCTGTAGTTATTCGCATAATCAAAACCCCATTTAACTGTTACTTCTTGTCTTACACCACCAACAACTGTATATCCAATCTTCTTTAGAATCTTCTCTGTAGTTGGTGATTGAAAGTCAAAGTAGTTCGTATAATAGATAAAAGGATAAGCAGCAGTGTTATCAATATAGCCATCATACTGACCTACATAGCCTGTGAATCCCATCAATAATCTACGAGCAGAATCTGCATACAAAGCTTTAGGAGCTAACGTCCACATGGTAGCTCTTGCTGCTCCATCAGGCAATGGTGTTCTTACATCAAAGCAATAACTAATATTAGAGATAGGGAAAGATAACAAATAGAATGCTTCCTTCTCATTGTATACTGCTCTTACTTTAGTTAAGTCTTCACCCGGTAGAATAGCAATTAAATCATCACGTACATTCTTACTGATATCACGCATTGGCATTGACTTCTCTTGTACTAATCGTGCAAAAGAACGTACACCTGCATCAGATAAGAACAACAAGTCATTACTAATATTCTTTACTGAATCTCTAGCGATACAGCCAATACGGTTAATACCTTCAAGAAGACTCATTACGTTAGGATCTTGTGGTGACTGATAGATTAAAGTCTGTCTTAAACCAAAGATAACTAAGAAGCCACCATGAGCAGCTAATGCTGTAACTTGATCTGTACCATTAGTCCATACTTGTGATACATCTAGAGATCCTGATGTGCCTGCTGCCCAAACTGTACCGGCTGCTAAGTCTGAGAAGTAAACAATCTGTTTGTTATTCTGTAAATCACCAACCCATAAACGACCATAAGCAGATACTACTACGTTACCTTGTGGTACAGTACCTGAATAAGTTGGATGCTCTGATACTCTTCTATACTGCGTAGTACTTAACGCAGGATCAAACATTAATGGATCATGTCCTGATTGGAAGAAGTAAGTTTTGTTGTTAAGAGTTGCAATAGACCAATTGCTTGCAGTGATCGTAGGTGCAGTTCCTCCACCACCATACGTGATCTCTGATAATGTTGTACCCACAAGTTTAAATAGTTTATTGTTTCCTGCTGCGAGTACATACTTAGTCCCATCAGTACCAATCAATTCACTAATCTGCTCAATAGCTGCAGTGCCTAACTCTGTAGGAACGGTTGCATTAACCTTAGTCCAACCCTTACGAGAACCAATACGACCTGACTTATCAATCACAGCATTGAATGCTTGTAATGCATAGCCATTTTCTAGTTGAGTACTAGCATCTTGGGTGTTTAAACCAAAGAACCCCGGAGCAGCTACTGAGGCTGACGTGAGTTGTTCAGCCATTAAACAGCACCCCAGTTAGATTCTTCTACATAACGGTTAGATTCGATCGCAATAGCGTCACCAAGAGCTTTCTGATAGAACATGAATGCATCCCCTGATCCAATACCACCGTCTTCACCACGCTCTGCTAAAGCCCTTGCATAAGCACCCATGATAACCGGTAAGCTAGGAACTAATAGACGATCAGTATTGTTAACTAAATCAGGTTGTGGTTTAGTAATGTTAAAGAAGATTTGGTATGTGCCATTAGGGATAGGGTAGATGTCTACACTTGTATCTCCGTTAGCATCTTCACCATTAAAGCAGTAATACAAAGGAGCATTCTGCTGTGGATTAGTAGTCAATAAAGCTTGAGTCATCCATGATACTGGACGATTCTCTAAGAAGAACTTCTGATTAGCTGAGTTATTCCATACGTCAATAACTTCAAATCGCTGACCTGATCCTACCAATGTGTAATTGAAGATACCTGTACCTGTATTAACAGTCAATGTATCTGATAATGAGTTCCAAGAATAGGAATTCTCTACGTCCATCTTAGCATCGTTCACGTATGAACCGATCAGCTTGGAGTAGTTTGAAGCAGTAACAGTAGTAACCTCGTCTTCACGAAGTCTCTTAAGTACTGCGTTTACTAGTTCTAAATAAGTCATAGCGTATATTATACCATATAATGTTTAAAAAGTCAAGCTTTATTTACCACTTTACCTTATCTGCCCAGTAAGCAGCAGACATTTTACCCTTGGCAATGTTCTTAGCATGACGTGCTTCAAAGCTTTTCTTCCTAGCCTTCTCACTAGCGGATGTAGGATTAGCTCCTGCACCTTTAACTCCTTGTTGACCGAAGCGAATAGTCTTCACTTGATCGCCTTCTTTAGCCACAACAACGTGTGACTTAGTAGGGTGACTCGGTGTTTTCTTAGGTTTATTAAACCCTGCTACACCTGCACGTTCTAGTCTAGAGTCCTTTTTCATTTCTTTTTCTTAGCTGTCTTAGCAGCATCCTTAAAGTCTTTAGCTTTTGGAGCACCTTTGCTGCCTACCTTACGCATCTTCTCACCTGATCCTTCAGCGATACGCTTGCGTTTAGCGTGGATGTTAGCGTATAAACCTTGCTTCATTTCTTAGCCTTGTTTTTAGCAGTACGACCACCACGTTTAGGAAGTGATTTACCTGCTGTTGATAACGCAATTGCTACAGCTTGCTTCTGAGGTCTACCTTCTTTAACCATCATACGGATGTTAGAAGATATTGTCTTATCTGACTTACCTTTTTTAAGTGGCATTATTTCTTCCTTACTAGTTCAAAAGTGTTGATAGAAGAGAATGCTGATGATGCTTCAGGTGTTAAACGAATCTCATCACCCTCATCTAATAATACATAAGCACCACCATCAAACTTCAAGTATTCTTTAGAAGCCATACTATACTGTTCTAATACAAGGTACTCAGTGTTTGTACTTAAATCATACCACTTGGCAGTAATATATTTAGTATTGCCTGAAGCATTATGTAAGTACATCAAGTTCCACTTAGCAGCATACCCTGTAGGTACTTTGTAAACTGCTGTAGTAGAGCCTGCAGTAAGATTATGACCGACAGATACTGATGAGTATTCCATTAAGCACCAAACATTTTCTTAATAACTAAAGTTATCGCTGCACCAATAGAACCTGCAGCAAGAAGCAACACATATAATCCACCTTTGCCTTGGTTGATTGTAGCATTAACCTGTGCCATCTCTTTGCGTAACAGATGAACTTCGTTAATTAGTATGCGAACTTCTGCTTCTAATGCACCGAAGTCCTTTTCTGTTATATTCTCTGACACGTACAGCTCCTTAACCACAAATTAAAGGTTTTGCTAGACCTGCTTCAAAAGGATCTACTCCTTCAGGAATCATAGCAGGATCTAAAATATCGTCTACTTCGTTACCATCACGTAGTGCGTGAATACAATACGCAACAGTATTATCTTCCAAAGCCTCTAACTTATGAACCTTATCCTTATGAATATAGATCATGTGAGGAGCTTTAAATACAGTTTCTTTACCTTCAACAGTCACCTTTACAGTACCTGCTGCAAGAAGTGTTAAGTGATCAAACGGATGTGTGTGACCTAGCTCAGTATCTCCTGCCTTCTCAAAGTGCATTTGTCTACTAAAGAGGTTTGCTACACAACCAATATTAACTACAGGGTGACTCATGTGTTTTCCTTTGTAGGGTACAAGTTAATAACTAAATGTATACGATATTCATTACCATTATTATAAACACCATGAACTCTCATGTTATCTATTTCGTATACAGTTCCTACTTTCATGTTTAACTCAAGATCTTCAACAGTATAGACACAATCGCTATTAGACTGTAGTGGAACATGTATTCTATGAATATGTTCTAAAAACTCACCGCTATCAGGATGTGGATCAATTACACCATTTGGTTGAAGACGTGCCATAAAAGCTACATACTCTTCAAACTCATAGAATTTTCTTAAATAATCTAAAACATCTTGTAGTTCTTTGTCAAACTTTTCATACAAAGGCATGTTTCTAATTGTTGCCGATGTGTATTCACTTGAGTGCCTTAAAGGAATTGAATTACAATCTTTCATTCCACCCATAGGTTGACGATAATCATAAACATACCAGTCATTATCAACTAACTTATTAAGAAACGCATCTGTTAATTGTTTATCTATCTCACCTACAACTTTGTAAGGTACGTCAAGTTTCATAATAAAAATCCAAAAGAACAAACAATGCGAGGCTTATTGCCTTCTACTTCTGTACACCAATGCTTTACAACACCTGCATCACATCTCCAAACATCACCTTCTTCAACACTAATTTCTTTACCATTCTGAACAGGAACACCTCCTGCTACTGGTTTAGAAATCATGACGTTAAATCTTGTATGAATTAAACCGTCTTGATTAGGGTCTGAATGTTCGTGTATTGCTCCGCCTTCTGTTATATATCCGCAATAATCTTGAAACATTGGCTCTTGTTTTTTACCTTGTAAACCATACGTCTCAATTATTTTATTACGTAACTCTAGTGCTGCTGTTGGATAACCAAGTACTGAAAATATACCATATTGCCTACTTTTACCATTAGGCTTGAACAAGTGTTTATGTTCTTCAGCCCATGATGCAATCTGATTTAATTGTTCAGTACTGGCGAACATTAAACCCCAGTGTTAGTAACAGGAATCTCGCCTGTTGCAGGTGTAGGAGGTGTTACTTGTTTTACAGGAATATATATTGGTTTTTCTTCGTTAGTAATACAAACAGAACCATCATAAGTAAAGCCAATACAAGCGTTTCCAACAGAGTCAACTAAAACATATTCAGTTTCTTCTTGGTTTAATCCCCATACTTTAGTTGGTGTTTCTTCTTGAATAAGCATAGTTGCATCAGAAGGAGGTAACCATGAATCAGTATTACCGTCCCACACACAGATGTTTGTAACCTTGTTTTCTTGAATCATTAAATAATTTTTTGTCATATTGATCACCATTCAAAAACCACAATACCTTGTCTTCCTGCTCCGCCTGATCCACCGCCTACACCTGACCAAGATTCGTAAGAACTTGATCCGCCTGATCCACCGCCTCCACCGCCTCCACCACCTGCTCCGTAACCTGCTCCACCAGTACCGCCCACTCCTCCTGCATTTACGTTTGCTGTGCCTCCAGTGTTTCCGTTAGTTCCTGCTCCTCCATAAGAGCCTAAACCTGCTCCTCCATTTCCTCCACGTCCGCCATGACTTCTTGAGCCTCCGCCAAAAGCATCTCCTGCACTTCCCGAACCGCCTGAAGTATTTATTGTTCCCCCTGAAGCTCCTGATGGATTAGCAGAAATTGTTGTAATACTTTGAGTTCCTGATGTAACGGAAGATGTACCACCGTTGCTACCGCCCACTGTTACCGATAAAGTACCGCCTGATGTAAGACCTGTTAAGTAGGCAATTGATACAGCACTTCCGCTACCGCCAGCTCCTCCTGCACCACCTTCACCTGACCTAGCGTAACCGCCTCCGCTACCACCACCGCTTCCGTTATTACCACCACCTACTACGATAACTTTTACAGCAGTTGTTCCTGTAGGAATAGTAAATGTACCGTTAGATGTAAACGCTTGACCACGACCGTTATCACCACCACCTGCAGCTTGCCATGAGCCATCACCACGTAAGAAAGTTGTAGAGCTTGGAGTACCTGAAGCAGATAGTTTAGCGACTGTTACGTTAGCATCAGCAATCTTTGCAGTTGTTACAGCACTATTAGCAATCTTAGCAGTAGTAATACCACCATCAACTACAGTAGAAGGAATAATCTCCTTAACTACTCCACCAGTATGTTCTGTATATAATTTACCATCAGCAGTATTAACTGCTAATTCTCCAACTTCTAAAGAAGCAGCCGATGGAACTGCACTTGCAGTCTGACTGTTCTTAGTAATAATCGTAGCCATTAATATGTTCCTCCAGTTATGGTACTAGCGTTTGTTAAATATCCTGAATCATTAGTAAACGCAGATACGTTAGTAGGCTGAGTATAACTAATAACTCCAGTTGATGCATTATAAGACAATGAACCTGAAACTGATATTGCGTTTCTAGCTCTTGTATTTGTGAAATAAAGATTCGTAGAACCTTCTGCTACTGTGTCTGAGTTACCCTGAGTAAAGCTCATCACACCAGTACTATTATTATAAGACAATGATCCTGATGCAGAGATTAAACTACGTACATAAGAATCAGTGAATGTTCCTGCACTTGCAGCAGCTTGTGAAGCAGAAGTAGCAGCAGCACTGGCAGAGTTAGATGCATTAGTTGCACTAGTCGCTGCAGCAGATGCTGAGTTAGCTGCATTAGTTGCTGAAGTAGAAGCTTCACTTGCCTTAGTAGTTGCTGTCGTAGCTGAACTACTAGCAGATGTAGCAGAACTTGCAGCGTTAGTAGCAGATGTTGCTGCAGCAGAAGCTGAAGTAGAGGCACTACTTGCACTTGTCGAAGCATTTGCAGCACTTAACGCAGCAGCAGATTGAGAAGCTTGGGCTGATGAATCATAGTCTTGCCAAGCAGTACCATTATAAATTCTAAACTTATCACTACCAGTATTCTCATACATGATACCGTCAGCAATAGTAATACTGTTGGTAGCTGCAAAAGATTCAGCAGCAGCGTCATTAGCAAATGCACCTAAGAATACACTTCTAAATGTAGCTAATAAAGCTGAAGTACTAGTTGCAGCAGAGGTTGCTGTAGTAGCTGCAGTTGTTGCAGTAGTTGCTTGATTAGTTGCAGTAGTTGCACTTGCAGCAGCCGATGTAGCTGATGAAGCAGCATTAGTAGCACTTGTTGCAGCAGCCGAGGCACTAGCCGTTGCTGAAGTAGCACGAGTGCCTGCTAATGTAGCAGAAGCAGCCGCATTAGTTTCAGCTAATTGAGCACCATCTTCAGCAGCCTGAGCAGCAATACGATTTGCTTCAACAGCAGCTAAGTCAGCAGCTAAGTCAGCAGTAATAGTAGCAGCTAAATCAGCACTTGCATCAGCAGCACTGGCAGAAGCTTGAGCTTGATTACGATAAGTTTCAGCTAGAGCTAATGCAGCAGCAGCGTCATCAGCAGATTCTTCAGCTTCGTTAGCTTTTGATTGTGCTAGAGCAGCAGCAGAGTTAGCAGAACTGATTGCACCTGCAGCAGTAGTTGCTGAGGCAGCAGCATTGGATGCTGAAGTAGACGCAGCAGCAGCCGAAGTTGACGCATTAGTAGCTGAAGTAGCTGCAGCAGTAGCAGCAGTCTGAGCATCAGTAGCGTATTCTTGTACTTCTGAAACTAACGCATCGTTGGTAGAGTTACCACCTCCACCTGCTCCACGATATAATGTCATTTAAACTTCCTTTAATTGTTTTTTCGTTGTTAAAGGTTTCTTTAATACGAGTGGTTCTTCTACTACTCTTACTTCTTCTACTTCGGTGTATTCAGGGTGCTTACGCATTGTTTGAATATCATGCTCTTGTGTAAACTCGAATACGTTACCGGTCGCTATATCTTTGAACTTCGCCATTGAAACTCCTTGTCTTTGTTAAAGAGTCCGTAGACCCCTTAAGAAAGACCCCTCTGTAGCGGCAGAGGGATCAATCATTGCTTATTTAATTAAGCAGGTACAGCCAATGCAACAGCAGAACCGTCACGCAACTCTTTCACACCAAACAATGTGTCGGCAGTGAACAAGTCACCAAGGTACTCTTGCTTGTACTGAGTCTGAGTACGTACACCCATTTGCTCAACTAGAACTGCGAAGTCCTTGTGACCTAACAAGCAGATACGATCGCCATCAGTTGCAGCGTCAGCGTTGCTAGAAACGAATACTGGAACACCGTAAACGTTACCAACTTCACCTGAACGGATTGTGTTGCCATTGCCTACGTCACCAACGAAAGCTTGCTCAGTGAAACGTGCAATACCCATCAATGTGTTACGTGTTGATGGTGGAACGATCAAGAAACGACCATCCATTGGAACATCAGCGTCATCTAGACGTTGAATAGATCTACGGATAGCAGCATCAGTCAAAGCACCTGCAGTACCTGTGTAAGCAGTTGTACCGTCAGCACCTGAGTAAGCACCAGTGTAAGCAGCAGTACCGTCACCACCGTTAACACCACGACCCAACTCAAGGATCAATGAGTCAACTTTACGAGCCAATGCATAGCCTGCATCGTCTGTGTAGAATTGACGCATAGAAGCCAAAGCCTGAGCAGAAACGATATCTTCGATCATGATTGAGAATTCCCAATGTTGATCGATGTTAACGATAACTTCAGTAGCTGTGTCTGTGTTCAAAGTAACTTGTGAGTTAGCTGCCTTAGCGTTAGCTGAACCACGACCCGGTTTTGGAATATGTACTGCGTCACCTTTCTTACCTTTGAAGTTCATCTTCTTGATAAGATTAGCTGCAACCAAATTCTTCTTGTATGTTGCAACAACTTCGTCACTCCAAATCTCTGGAATAAACTTAGCTGCTGTTGTAATTGTTTGATGTCCTGAACCTAAAGCCATTTTTAAATCTCCTAAATTAAATTAATTATTTTACACGACCTTCAGCGTATGCTTGCATGATCTCTTCCGACATCATCTCGTAACGCATTGGGTCACGCATTTTCAAAGTGATAAGATCGACACGTTTGTAAATTGGCTTAGAAGATTCACCTGAACCACCACGAGGAACTGCAGCAGCTTTAAGCGACTGTGTTCTCTTTTCTGTTTCTGCTTTCTTTAGCGTCTCATCAGCAGCTTGTACCTGTTGAGTCTTGATATTCTTAAGTGCTTTGTAAGTACTTAATAGCTCATCAGCAGAATCATAATCGAAGTTGTATGCCTTAGCGAATAACTCAGTACGGATACGAGAAGCTTTCACCCACTCAGCAAAGTCTTCAGAACTAGCAATTTCACTATAATCAGGGTGTGCCTGTTGTAGTCGTTGTTGAGCTGCTGTCCTAGCCATCTCTTCTTGCTGTTGCTTCAAACTCTGTATAACTGGATTGTTCTCGATCTGCTGATTTGTTGCCTTAGCAGGGTCTTCATACCAATCAATTTCTTGCGTCTTTGCTTGTGGCTGCGTGTCTTGCTTTGCATTGAGTTGTTGCTTGATGATCTCGTCCAACAATCTACGACTTTCACCTACCTCTTGTGCTTGTCGACCAATTAGCTTTTCAGCTTCTTGATGCATACGTGCTAGTTCAGCGGGTGTTTTACCTTTATACTTAGCAGGTAAATCGTCTTCCGGTTCTTGAGAGTTGTCTGCTTCTAATGCAGGATCTGTAGTACCAGTATCTAGTTGTTGATCAAAGTCATTGAGGTTTCCCTCTTCTTGCTGCTCAATAAATTCAGCCATCATGCCTCCTGTCGCTCTGCGATTTTAGGATTTTAAAAATAGTTCGAGGTGGACGTAACACCTTTATGAACCGTTGTTAGCGTTTTGTTTTCTTTCCTGTGCCAACTTCTCAGCTCTCACTCGATTCCACCGGTCATAACTCGATGGATGATCGCCACTAAAAGGTTCTAGATAGATCCTACTAGGGGAAAGAATGCGAGTCGCTATCTCGCCACACTCACTACAACTAACCTCTTTTGTGTCTATTTCAACGAAGTGCTCAGTTGTGTGTGAATTCTTACATGTATAATCGAACATCCTACGAGGCATCTTCTTCCTCTTGTAGTCGCTCGTATACTTCACCACTAGCATCTCTTAGGTTTTTGAGCCAGTTCATCACAGAGACTTCGCCCTTACGGAAATGAAGTTGTTCTACTGTACTGATTCCACCTAGATTGTCAGTGGCTACTAACATTGTCTCTACATCTTCTATGAGGTCTTTCCACCCTTGGGTAGCCATCATAGCAAATCTGTCTTCGTAATACTTTTGTATTTCTTTTTTCATCTTTTTCCTTGACATGGAGATGAGTTAATGATATAATGATAATATTATACCACACTTTTCTCCATTTGTCAAGTACTTATTGCATTTTTGTTGCCATCTGCATTGTTGCAATCTTCTCATTAGACTGCATATCAGCTTCTTTTAGAGCCAACTCAGCGATCTTGGCACGTTTCTCGAAGTCATCACTATCACGAGCACCACGAGAGATGTTACCAATCATACGTGCTTCAGATTCCATCGGCATTAGCTGTGCTTCAACCTGAGCCTTCTGAGCTTCTGCTGCTGCCTTAGCTGCTTTAGCCTGAGTCTCTTGTAATTGAGCTTCTTTAATAGCGATATCCAACTGAGCCATCTGTTGAGCCATAGGATCAGGCTGTGACATCTGCTGTAGGGTAGCTACAATCTCTTCACGATTAGCCAAGCTAGAAGACTGGATGATACCTTGTAACAATACAGGGGTAATAGGGCTGTTGCCTAGAGTCTGCATCAAGCCAATCATCTGTTGTTGTTCATATTCACGAGCTACCATGCCCATTGTTGAGATAGGTAGGAACTCTACGTCCTTAACTGGGTAACGATCAGGGTCAAACTGCATGAATCTCCAAGCAGCTTTGTTGATGAACGGAATAAGGAAGTCTTCTTGGAAGTGAATAAGAGTTCTCTTGCTCTTCTTCATTAAGCCTGATAGAGCCATTGAAAGCCCTGCTCCTGACGCTTCACCGGCAGCCACTTGGGTGGGCATAGAGGTACTATCAATCGTGCCTGTAGCCTGCAATAACATCGCTTGGAAGGCATTTGCTGTAGTTAGGTTGCCCGGATCTGTAGCACCGAACTTAAATGGCATCATAATCTCTGATGGATTACCATTAACCAAGAAGTTCTTACCTGCTTTTACTTCATACTTAGCACCACGTGGTAGGCGAGTTGCATCCATAGCCATCATTGGAGCTGTAGTCAATGCTAAAGAGTCTAAATGGGCACGAACTTGTGCGTCCATCGCCTTCTGCATGTTGTAACCCTTCTCAGCAGTACCTCTACCCCAAAAACGACCGGGCATAGAGTCAGCTTGGTAGGCAACAACTGGTCTATCATTCATCATATAAGGTGATTTCTCAGCCTTAAGTAGGTGTTGACCATC